>WNGQ01001261.1_pt1 | contig 49443 bp, 44 predicted proteins | sample 5407661 | NCBI WGS metagenome assembly WNGQ01 (sample SAMN13153382, study PRJNA577476) | soil metagenome | isolation source: 60 cm soil or saprolite under Garry oak tree replicate 2 | place: USA:California | collected 2016-06-15 | reverse complement strand
AGAAGCGAACCACGCGAACGATCCCGATCGTGATCCTCGACCGTCAGGCGTAGCTGGTCGGGGAGGCGGGATTTGAACCCGCGACCACTTGACCCCCAGTCAAGTGCGCTACCGGGCTGCGCTACTCCCCGATGGAGTGGTAATCGTACCTACGGCCCGGTACGCCTCCCCTGTCTCTAACTGATCAGCGGCGGGTGGCGGCGGTGACGAGCGTGCCCAGGCCGATCAGATTGCCTTCGGTGTCCTTGAACCACGCACCCTTGCCGCCGCCGGGCAGGTCGACGATTCCGTCGTGAGACTTGAACCCCGGGACGTCGTACTCCTCGAGCTTGACGCCCAGGCGCTTGAGCTCGTTCGCCGCCTCCTCGACATCCTCGACGTCCAGGGCCATCTGCGTGTGGTCGCCGGAAGCCTTGCCCATGCTCTGGAATATGAAAAATCCCGTTTCACCGAACATGTACGAAACGCCCTCACGGTCTTCGGTCGAGGGCTTGAATCCAAGCTTCTGCTCGTAGAACGCACGCGCGCGCTCGACGTCCTGGGCCGGGATCGCGGTACCAACTCTCGTGACTTTCAGCATTCTTTTCTATTCCTCCTGCCTAAGTTCTAGCACCATACGCGACGAGGCTGCGGTGGGTGGCTGAGAAGCCGGCTGCACGCAGGGCCGCCTTCAACGACGAATCCATCACCGGCACGCCGTCCACCTTCTGCACCTCGACGCGACCGGCGCTGGTTGCGGCAGCGATCAAAGCGTGGAGATGGGCCGGCTGCACCTCTCCATTCGTCAGCAGAGACCGGCCGCCGCGCTCGAGGTAGAGAACCAGGCGGCCGTCATCGATCACGCAATAGGCGCCGGCCGTTCGAGCCATTCGGGCGTCCGATTCGGGCCAGGGCAGCATCGTTCCGTACGGATTCGCGGGATCGGTGGCGGCAAGAGCGATGAGGCCTCCGCCTGATTCCCGAAGTGAGCGCAGCCGATCGACTGCGCCCGGAAGCGCGAACTGAGAGCCTCCCAGGCCTTCGACGAAGTAGCCGCGCCGGATGCGGCCGGACTCTTCCATGGCCCGCAGGACGGGATAAAGGCTCGAGAATCCACCCGCCCAACCCTCGCCGACGACTGCTTCCCGCGTCAGGACACCGTGACGCTGCAGCAGCACCCCGGCCTCGGAGTGGAGGCGCTCGGTGGCGTTCGCACCGACCCCGACGAGGTCGGCGACCAGAGACCAGCGACCGGTGGCCCGCGGCTGGATGAGCCGCGGCATTCGTGGTTTTCGGGCCGGCCGGCGGGCCGCCGCGCCGAGCAGCCGCAGCGGCGCGAACGTGTCATTCGTGACCTCTCCCGCCCAGACGAGGTCCCACAGAGCGTCGAGCATCACCTCCTCGTCACCGCCGCCACAGGAGTTGTATAGGTCGCGGAAGAAGGTGGCGCCGCGCGACTTGAGGTGGGCCCGCACCCGCTCATGCAGCTCTGTCGGAGGTGGCTCCGAGGGTGGGGGCACCAGTCGCGGCGCGTCCCCGCGCAGGTAGAGCGCGACCCGGCCGTCGGTCGCGCCAAGCGAACCGCGACCGACCCACACGACCTCACCCATCGAGACCAGCTCGTCGAGCAGCCGCGGGGCGTAATCGCGGACCCGACTCGCGATGACGTCGCGCTCGATCACAGTCGCGGGCAGCGCCAGGCCCTGAAGCTGGAAGACCACCTCCATCAGGCGGTCGACACCCCCCGCGCGGATGCCCACGCCATGCCACGCGGGAAGGAACCGCGCGAGCGCCACCGGCGGCACCGATTCGACCTCACGCCGCAGCGCCGCAAGCGACCGCCGGCGCAGGATTCGCAGGACATCGGGGTGGCAGTACTCGCGGCCGTCGGCCGCCTTGCGGAACTCGCCCGCGAGGACGTCGCCCTTCGCGGCGAGGCGTGACAGCGCCGCGTCCACAGCCGAGGCAGGCACCCCCCAGCGTCTGGCGGGATCGGCGGTCACGAACGGCACGTGTGTCCGCGCGTACCGCCGCAGCAGTGCACCCAGAGGGTCCGGACCTGGATCGAGAAAGAGTTCAGGCAGGCCGATCGGGAGGCTGGCGCCGATCGCCTCCCTGTACCGGCCCGCGTCCTCGGCCGCGATCCATCGGGTTTCACCTGAGACCCGGATCGCTGCGGCACGACGCTCTCTTTCGAGAGCGCGGAGCCAATCCTCGGCGACGCCTCGCGCCAGCGCCTCCTGGTCGCTCAGGTCGCCAAGCCGGACGAGCAGGTCGTGCGCCTCATCGGCGTCACGAGGAAACCTCTCCGCCAGCAGCCCCTGCAGCTCGAGCTCGACCGCCGCAATTGCGTCCGGGTCGAGGAGCTCACGAAGGTCCTCGCTGCCGAGCAGCTCGTTGAGCAGGTCGCGGTCGAGCGTCAGCGCCTGCGCGCGGCGCTCGGCGAGTGGCTGATCGCCCTCGTACATGTACTCGGCCACATACGAGAAGAGGAGAGAGGAGGCGAAGGGGGACGCCCGCTCGGTGTCGACGGTGACGACACGGATCTCTCGTGACCGTACCGCTCGCATCAGCGCCGTGAGGGCAGGCATGTCGAAGTGATCGCTCATCACCTCGCGCCACGTCTCGGCGAGGATCGGGAAGTCGGGATATCGCCCCGCGACCTGGAGCAGGCCCGCGCTTCGCATCCGCTGCTGCCAGAGAGGCGTTCGCTGGCCCGGCCTGCGCTTGGGCAGGAGCAGCGAGCGGGCGGCGTTGTCGCGGAAGCGCGCGGCAAAGAGCGCGGAGGCCGGCAGCTGCGCGGACACGAGCGCCTGGACCTCCTCCGGATCGAGGATCAGCTCGTCCAGCGCGGGCGGCGATTCGACCTCGGGCAGGTGCATAGCGATGCCGTCGTCCGTCCACAGGGAGCGGGCATCGACGCCGAGCTTCTCGTGCAGGTGCGCCTCGAGCGCCATGGCGAGCGGGGCATGCACCCGGCCTCCGAACGGCGTGTGAATGCAGACACGCCAGTCGCCCACCTCGTCGCGAAATCGCTCGACGACGATGTTCCTGTCGTCCGGCACGGTGCCCGTCGCGGCGGCCTGGTCGTCCAGGTAGGCGAGCAGGTTCTTGATCGCGAGGTCATCGAATCCTGCGCGCTCGCGCAGCCGTTTCGCGGCCGCATCCGGAGACATGGCACGCAGCTCGCGGACCATCTTGCCGAGCGCCGCGCCAAGCTCGACGGGACGGCTGGGGGCGTCGGCCTTCCAGAACGCTATCTTGCCCGGCTCGCCCGGGGCCGGCGTCACGATGACCTGCGACGGGGTGATGTCCACGATTCGCCACGTCGAGGCGCCGAGGACGAAAGCCTCCCCGACGCGGGTCTCGTAGACCATCTCCTCATCCAGCTCGCCGACGCGCCGTCCGTCCTCCGCGAGGTTGACCGAGTAGAGACCGCGGTCCGGGATCGTGCCCGGGTTGGTTACGGCCAGCCGCTGCGCCCCGGCCCGACCCCGAACTTTGCCGGCGACGCGGTCCCACACGATGCGGGGCCGCAGCTCGACGAACTCGTCGGAGGGGTAGCGCCCGCTCAGCATGTCGAGCACGGATTCGAACGCGCGCGGACCCAGGTCTGCGTAGGGATACGCGCGCCGGACCACGCGGCCGAGCTTTTCGACCGGCCACTCGTCGAGCGCGCACATCGCGACCACGTGCTGGGCCAGCACGTCGAGGGGCTTGCGGGGGACGACCGTGGACTCGATACGCCCCTCCAGCATGCCCTCGACCACCGCGGCGGACTCCAGCAGGTCGCCCCGAAACTTCGGGATCACGACTCCGCGCGAGACCTCGCCCACCGAGTGGCCTGCCCGCCCGACGCGCTGGATGCCCGCGGCCACGCTGGGAGGGGCCTCGATCTGGAGCACGAGGTCGACCGCGCCCATGTCGATGCCGAGCTCTAGCGTCGATGTGGCGACGAGGCCGCGCAGCCGGCCGCCCTTCAGCTCGTCCTCGATGAGAAGGCGTTGCTCGCGAGCGATCGAGCCGTGGTGCGCGCGCACGAGCTCCTGCTCGGCAAGCTCGTTGATCCTGGCGGCGATGCGCTCGGCAAGGCGGCGAGAGTTGACGAAGACGATGGTCGAGCGGTGCTCGAGGATGAGCTGCAGCAGTCGCGGATAGATGGCGGGCCAGATGCTGTTCTGGCCTTTCGCGCTGTCTTCGTCCTCGGCCGTCAGGCGGGTCATGTCCTCGACTGGGACCTCCACCCGGACGTCCATGGTCTTCAACCGTCCCGCGTCCACGATCGCCACCTCCCGTTCGGAGCCGCCGAGGAAGCGCCCAACCTCTTCGAGCGGACGCTGGGTCGCGGACAGGCCGATGCGCTGCGGCTCGACCCTGGTCAGCTCGCACAACCGCTCCAGGCTGAGCGCAAGGTGGCTGCCACGCTTGGTCGAAGCCACCGAGTGGATCTCGTCGACGATGAGCCACCGGACCGGCGCCAGGATCCTGCGTGCGGCGCTGGTCAGGATCAGGAACAGCGACTCGGGCGTCGTGATGAGGATGTCGGGGGGGTGGCGCTCCATCGAGCGACGCGCATCGGCCGGCGTGTCGCCGGTGCGGATGGCGACGGCGATGTCGGGGGGTGTCAGGCCCTGCGACTCCATCTGCCGCTTGATGCCGACGAGCGGCGAGCGCAGGTTGCGATCAACGTCGTGCGCGAGCGCCTTCAAAGGCGACACGTACAGGACGCGACATCGTTCGGCGTCGGCCGGCATGGGCCCGGCGGCAAGCCGGTCGAGACACCACAGGAAGGCGGCAAGGGTCTTACCGCTTCCGGTCGGAGCGGCCATCAGGACGTGGCGGCCTGACGCGACCTCCTGCCAGCCACGCTCCTGGACGGCCGTCGGCTGGGCGAAGGAGGAACGAAACCACTCGCGCACGGGTGGCGAGAAGAGGTCGAGAGCCTGCCCCACGTAAGACAAGTTAGACGGTTCCAGCGCTACAAACAAGTGTTCTTAACAGCGTCCTGCGCGACACTGGCACGCACACCGTGTACCCGTTCGAAAGGTTCACCGAGCAGGCCAAGAGGGTGCTGACCCTCGCGCAGGAGGAGGCGGAGCGCGCCCACCACTCGTACATCGGCACCGAGCACCTGCTGTTGGGGATCTTGCGTAATCGGGATGGGTCCGGCTATCGAGCCCTCGAGGACCTCGGCATCGGGATCGATGAAGTGCGAAGGGCGATCGAATCGGTGCTCGGCAGGAACGAGCGGATCATGATCCGGCAGATCATCCCCACGTCGCGCGTGAAGAAGGTCATCGAGATCTCGTTCGATGAAGCCCGGCGGATGGGAAGCAACTTCGTCGACGGCGGACACCTTCTCATCGGGCTGGTGGTCGAGGGTGAAGGCATCGCGGCCCACGTGCTCGCCGATCTCGGCGCGACCAGGCAGAAAGTCATCGAGGCTGTGAAGCGTGAGCTCGAGACGACGCGCGGTCGTCGCGTCGCGGTGCCGCCCGTCCAGCCGCAGAAATATCGCGAGGTGATGACCTGCTTCCCGAGCGGGGTGGTCGTGCTGACGGCCTTCGGTGAAGACAGGCGCCCGCGCGGACTGACCGTCAGCGCGTTCTGCGCGGTCTCGCTCGAGCCCCCGCTAGCCCTGGTCTGCATCGGCAAGACTTCCAACACCCTCCCCGCCGTGCAGCACACGGGCGGCTTCACCGCCAACATCCTCGCCACGGGCCGGGAGCAGCTCGCGCGGCGGATGGCGACCAAGCTCTCGGACAAATTCGAAGGGCTGGCGTGGGAGCGACCCGGCAGCGACGTGGGAGGGCCGATTCTCACGAACGATTCGGCGGCGTATGCGGTCTGCGCGCTTCACGACACCATTGAGGCCGGTGACCACTGGGTGCTGATCGGGCTCGTCACCGACGGCGCGCAGGTCGAGGGCGTCACGCCGATGGTGTTTTCGCGCAGGGTGTACGGCTGACGCACGTGATGGTCGGCGCGTTCGCCTGGAACATCTAAGTCGCCGGGGTGCTGATCACGGAAGTGTCAGAAGCTGGGTGAGGGCCAGTTTGGAACCAGCTGGACGAGGCCCGCGGACAGCCAGCTGAGCCTGTTCGTGATCAGCAGCGCTCCCATCACGACCAGCACGCCGGCCGAGGCAAGGTCGATCGCCCGACGGTGGCTGTTCACGAACTGCACCACCGGCCTCGCGCTTTCGAGTGCGACCGCCAACACCAGGAAGGGCGCGCCAAGCCCGAGGCAGTAGGCAATCATCAGGCTCAACCCCTGCGGTGTCGTGCCGACGGTCACGGCCGAGCTGAGCACCGCTCCGAGCGTGATCCCGATGCAGGGCGTCCAGCCACTCGCGAATCCCATCCCGAGCAGGAAGCCGCCCGCCGCGCCACCCCCCTGCGGCGCGGTTTTCATGACGCGGTATTCGGTGTCCAGAAGCGGGATGCGAATCAATCCCGCGACGTGCAGAGCCAGGACGATCACCAGGATTCCGGCCACGATCGGCACAAACGCGCGGATCGGCTGCACGGCCAGGGAGAACACGTAGAAGAAAAGGATGAAAACAAGGGAAAGTCCGGCAACGAAAGCGGCGCCTGCGACTGCCAGCGTGCCTTTCCCTTCCCCGCGCTGCGCGCCGACCTCGCCACGATGTGGAGAGGCCAAATCTCTGCTGCCCAGGTAGGCCAGGTACGCGGGGACCAGCGGCAGCACGCAGGGGGAGACGAACGATGCGAGCCCTGCGAGGAATGCGATCGCAGGATTCAGGTCGTTCAGCACGCGGAGTGAGCGCGGGACAGCGCCGCGACCGCATCGGCGACCTCGGGCCAGACCCTTTTCGGAATGTCGTGGCCCATGCCGTGGATCTCGAGCAGACGCGCGCCCGGGATCGCCGCCGCCACCCGCCGCCCGTTCTCGACCGGGACCAGGATGTCCGCGTCGCCATGGATGACGAGCGTCGGCACCCGGACGGAGCTGAGCCGCGCGAGGCGGGAGGTCGCGCCCGCGATCGCCTGCAGCTGTCGCATGAAGCCCGCGGGGTGATAGGCGCGGTCGATCGCACGCTCGATCTTCGCCCGCTCGTACGTCTCGTCGAAGGGATCCGCCGGACCCAGCAGGATCTTTTTCGCGTGCAGGCCGAGCGCGACTCGTTCCTCGCGCGTCTCCGGAGCGCGAGCCAGGAGAACCGCGTTGGCCTCTGGCGTCGGCGGAACCTGGTCTGCACCGCTCGGTCCGGAGATGATCGAGGTCAGCGTCAGGACGCGCTCCGGATGGTTGAGTGCCACGAGCTGGGCGATGAATCCGCCCATCGAGGCTCCCACCACGTGAGCGGCCGGCAGGCCGAGGGCGTCAAGCAAGCTGACCGCATCTGCGGCCATCTCCTCCAGCTCGTACGAGTCTTCGGGCCAGGTGGAGAGACCCGCATCGCGGTTGTCGAAGCGGATCACGTGGAAGCCACGGCTTGCGAGCAGCTCGCAGAACTCCTCGTCCCAGGTGATCATCTGCGTGCCCAGGCCGCCGATGAGGAGCAGCGCCGGCGCCTGCGGATCGCCGAACGTCTCGTATTCGAGCTCGATCCCGTTCGCAGTGGCGCGCGCCATTCGACCCATGCTACTAATCCCTGATGCCGAAGCCCTTGCCGAATCGCGCCGAAGTCGACAAGCGCTTCAGCTGGGACAGCGAGAGCGTCTTTCCGGAGGCGTCGGGGTGGGAGGAGGCGGTGGAGACCATCCTCTCCAGCCTCCCCGACCTGCACGAGTTCAAAGGCCACCTCGGTGAGGGGCCGGACACCCTGGCCGACTGGTTGGACGCGAGCGAGCGGGCGCACCGCCTGATGGCGAAGGTGATGGTCTACACCACCATGTCGTACTCGGTCGACGTCGGCGACCAGGAGGCCGCGGCCCGCGCCGACCGAGCACGTTCTGTGGCCGCGCAGCTCGGCGCCGCAGCGTCATTCGCCGTCCCGGAGATGCTTGGGATCGGGCTGCCGAAGCTGCGGGAGTGGGTCGCCGCATCGCCACGCCTTGCCCACCTGGGGCATTACCTCGACCGACTGGAGAAGCTGCAGAGGCGCATCCGCAGCGCCGAGGTCGAGGAGGTGCTCACCCAGGTCACCGACCCGCTGGCCACTTCGCTGTCCGTGCACGGCGTGCTCGCCAACACCGATCTCAAGTTCGCCCCCGCCGTCGGCTCCGACGGACAGCTGCACGAGGTGGCGCAGGGCACGATCAGCTCGTTGCTGACCAACCACGACCGCGAGGTCCGCCGCACTGCATTCGAGAGCTACGCGGACGAACACCTCCGCATGCGGCACGCCATGGCGGCAAGCCTGGCAGGCGGCGTGAAGCGCGATGTGTTCTTCGCGCGGGCCCGCGGCTACGCGTCGTCACTGGAGGCGGCGCTCGAGCCAAGCCACATTCCCCTCCAGGTCTTTCACAACGTCGTGAAGACTTTTCGTGACCACGTCGGCACATGGCATCGTTACTGGCGGATCCGGCGCGAAGCGCTCGGGCTCGAAATCCTCAAGCCTTACGACACGCGCGCGCCGCTGAGCGCCCACGCGCTGGAGGTGCCTTACGACGAGGCGGTCGAGTGGATCGCGGAGGGAGTGGCGCCGCTGGGTGAGGAGTACGTGGCCGTCATGCGCAGGGGCGCGCACGAGGACCGGTGGGTCGACATCTACCCCAACAAAGGCAAGAGGATGGGCGCCTTCTCCACCGGAGCGATGGACACGCGTCCGTTCATCTTCATGAGCTTCAACGACGACATCTATTCGATGAGCACGCTCGCGCACGAGCTGGGGCATTCCATGCACTCGTATCACGCGCGGCGCACGCAGCCGTACGTCTACTCGAACTACGGACTTTTCCAGGCCGAGGTCGCTTCGAACATGCACCAGGCGCTGACCAGACGGCACCTGCTGGCGACCAGGACCGACCCCGAGTTTCAGATCGCCGTCATCGAAGAGGCGATGTCCAACTTCTACCGCTACTTCTTCATCATGCCCTCGCTCGCACGCCTCGAGCTCGAGATCCACGAGCGGGTCGAACGGGGCGGCGCGCTGACCGCCGAGTACCTGATCGCGCTCATGGCGGACCTGATGATGGAGGTCTACGGTTCAGAGGTCGACGTCAACGAAGCCGACCGCGAGCGCATCGGCTCGACCTGGGCGCAGTTCCACACTCATCTGTACAGCAACTTCTACGTGTACCAGTACGCCACCGGCATCGCGGCCGCGGATCATCTGGTCGGGCGAGTCGCGGCGGGGGACAAGAACGCGGTCGAGTCCTACCTCGCCTTCCTGAAGAGCGCGGGGTCGATGTACCCCCTCGAAGGGTTGCGGATGGCGGGAGTCGACATGACCTCGCCGGAACCGGTCGAGGCGGCCTTCGAAACGCTCTCATCGATGGTCGACCGGCTCGAGAGCGTGACCGTCAGAGCACGATCCGCATGACGTCGGAGCTGCGGACCTGGAAGCCAAGCCTTTCATAGAGCCGGTGTGCGGCATCGCGATTGGGGCCGCGGCCGGACTGCAGCTCCGCCACCTGCGCGCCTCTCTCGCGGCCGACCTCCAGGGCGGCCTTGACCAGCGCCTCCCCCACACCCGTGCCGCGCGCCGGCGCGTCGACGACGACCTCGTCGAGCCGTGCCTTGATCCAGAACGGAGTCGTATAGACGATGACCGTGGTCGTGCCGATGATCTCGTCGCCCTCGCGCGCGACCAGCAGAGTGACGTCCGGGTCTGAGATCAAACGCTCGAGCCGGTCCATGTCCGCGACTGGCAGCGTCGGATTCAACTGCGGCAGCAGGCGCGCCAGTGACGCGAGAATCTCAGGCGTCGCCTCGCGCACGACCTCGATCCGCATTGCCACACACTAAGCTCCCTTGCAGCTGAAGCTGACCGCCCGTCTTTACCGCGGCGAGCCGGTGTCGTTTGCCGAGGCGATGCAAGGGGCGTTCGAGCCTTTCGGCGTGGGCGATTCGTGGGGGCCGCCGTGGAGCACGACGTGGTTTCACGTGCGCGGCCGGGTGCCCGACGAGTGGAGGGGCAGACCGGTAGTCGCTGTCTTCGACCTCGGGTTCGACGGTCCGACCGGGTTCACCTGCGAGGCGCTCGCGTGGAAGGACGGCAAGCCGTGGCGCGGCGTCGACCCGAATCACCGCTGGGTGCCGGTCGACGGGCCGGAGGTCGACTTCTACCTCGAGGCCGCCGCCAACCCTCGGGCGACCGAGCAGGGCGACGCGCCCGCTCCCTCGATGCTCGCGCTGCGCGAGTCGCCCGAGCCCGCGTTTGTGCTGCGACAGGCAGAGCTCGCATTGTGGGATGCGCCACCGCGTGACGCGGCGCGCCTGGACATCGGATCGCATCTGGTCACCGCGGTCGGTCACGCCCACATCGACACCGCCTGGGAGTGGCCGCTGCGCGAGGCCAGGCGCAAGTGCGCGCGCAGCTGGTCGACGCAGCTCGAGCTGATGGACCGGTATCCCGACTACGTCTTTGCTTGCTCGCAGCCGGCCCAGTACGCGTGGATGAAAGAGTCCTACTCGGAAATCTATGCGCGCATCAAAGAGAAGGTCGCGAATGGGCAGTGGGAGCCGGTCGGGGCGATGTGGGTGGAGGCGGACTGCAACCTGCCGTCAGGCGAGGCGCTCGTGCGCCAGCTCGTGCACGGCAAGCGATTCTTCATTCGCGAGTTCGGTTACGAGACTCGCATCCTGTGGCTGCCCGACGTGTTCGGCTATCCGGGCAATCTGCCCCAGCTGATCAAGGAATCAGGCTGCGACCACTTCCTGACCCAGAAGCTGTCGTGGAACGACACCAACCCGCCCGAGCACAACACGTTCTGGTGGGAGGGGATCGACGGGACACGAGTGTTCACGCATTTTCCGCCGGCGGACACGTACAACGGAGATTTCTCGCGCGACGAGCTCGAGATGAGCGTGCGCAACTTCAAGGACGCGAATCGCTCCAACCGCTCGCTCTACCTGTTCGGGTTTGGGGACGGAGGTGGTGGCCCAACAGCCGAGATGGTCGAGTCGGCGCATGGGTTCGGAGTGCCGATGGGCCACGCGACCGAGTTCTTCGATCGGGCCGCTGCCGAGGCGCACGACCTCGCGACCGTGTCAGGCGAGCTCTACTTCGAGCTCCACCGCGGCACTTATACATCGCAAGCGCGGACCAAACGATTGAACCGGCTGGCGCAGACGGCGCTGCGCGAGGCGGAGATGTGGTCGGTTGCGGCCGACGACTACCCGGGAGACGAGCTCGACGCTCTCTGGAAGACGCTGCTGCTCAACCAGTTCCACGACATACTGCCCGGCTCGAGCATCGACTGGGTGTACGAGCAGGCGGAGCGCCAGCTCTCGGGGGTCGCGTTTGCGGCGGTTCGCGCTGTGGCGCGTGCGATCAAGACGATCGCCGGCGACGGTTACCGGGCAGCGGTGTTCAACGTCAACTCGCATCCGCGCAAAGAGGTCATCGACTTCGGCCATCGACTGATGCTGGCGGAGGCGCCGGCCTGCGGCTGGGCCGTGCAGACAGATCAATCCGTCCGGGACGAGGAGCGCGTCCGCGTTTCGGAGCGCGGCATGGAAAACAATCTGCTGCGGATCCGATGGGATGAGCGCGGCTTGCTGGTCTCGGTCTGGGATAAGCAAGCCGAGCGCGAGGTGCTGAGCGGTCCCGGCAACCAGCTCCAGCTGCACGATGACAACCCAAGGCGCTGGGACGCCTGGGATCTCGACGTCGAATACCTCGATTCGGTGACCAGCCTCACCGACCTCAGCGAGCAAAGCGTTGAAGAGCCTGGTGGCTTGCGGGGCGCGGTCAAATTCACGCGCGAGTTTGGCCGGTCGCGATTCACCCAGCGCATGGTGCTGGACGCAGGGTCTCGTGTGCTCCGGTTCGAATCCGAGGTCGACTGGCGCGAGGTCCACAAGCTGTTGAAGGTTGCCTTCCCGGTGACGGTGTCTGCTGACGATGCGACGTACGAGATTCAGTTCGGACACCTCAGGCGTCCAACCCACGCCAATTCGAACCAGGCGAAGGCCATGTTCGAGGTATGCGCGCAGCGGTGGGCCGACCTCGGCGACCGCAATTACGGCGTCGCTTTGATCAACGATTGCAAGCACGGATACGACATCCACGGCTCCACCATGCGACTGTCGCTCCTGCGCGCCCCGACTCACCCCGACCCGAACGCGGATCAAGGCTCGCAGCGCTTTACCTACGCGCTGATGCCGCATCCCGGCGACTTTCGCGCGGCAGGCGTGATCGAGGCTGCAGAAGACTTGAACGCTCCCCTCCGCGCGGTATTCACCGACCTACCGAACGGGGAAGCCAGATCCCTGATCGAGGTGGATACCCGCCAGGTCATCATTGAGGCGATCAAGCTCGCCGAGGATTCGAACGCGGTCATCGTCCGCCTCTACGAGGCCTGGGGCCGGCCGTGCCGGGCTCGGATCCAGACCACGATTCCGCACTCGCGTGTGATGCTCTGCGACCTGCTGGAGCGAGAGCGGAGAGAAGTCGATCTCGAGCTCGACCTCACCCCTTTTCAGGTTGTGACTCTGGCGCTCTCCTGACGCTCGGGGCCGCAGTGGTAAGCGCAGAGGTTAGAAGAGGCGAAGCAGCGCCGCTGTCGCGCACGCGGCGGCCACGACGACGAGGAACGGGGCTCGCAGGAGAACCGCCACGACGGCCACACCCAGAGCGGCGACGCGGACATCGAGCACCAGGTGCCGGCCGGTGGCGAACGTCCCGATCGCGATGAGCGCGGCCAGCAGCGCGATCGGGATCAGCGCTACGGTGCGCTGAACGCGCTGGTTCTGCAGCCATCTTTCGGGAAGCGCAAGGCCCGCGAGTTTCAGTCCGTAGCAGGCGACCGAGGCCACGATCACGGCCGTCCAGGTCATGGGCGCAGCAATCCAAACAGGCCGACAAGCACGGCGACGATGAGAAGTGGTACGCCGGCAGGGACAAAGGGCAGCACGGCGATCGCGACCACTGCGGCGACGACTGCAATCGCGAAGGGCTCGCGCGCGCGAAGTCGCGGGGCCAGAAGGGCGAGAAAGGCGGCTGGGACCGCCGCGTCCAGGCCGAAGACTTTGGGGTCCGAGATCGCCTGGGTGGCAAGCGCTCCGAGGAGGGTGCCGGTGTTCCAGAACGTGAACAACGCAACGCCGGTCGCCCAGAACGCGTAGCGCCCGAGTCGTGGGTCGTCGCGCGCGATCGCCATCGCGGTCGTCTCGTCGAGCACGAACTGCGCCGCCAGCGGCCGAAGCCGGCCCCGGACTTGCAGGAGAGACGCGAGCCGAAGACTGTAGAAAGCATTGCGGGTTCCCAACAGGACGGCCGTGAACGCACCCGCCCACACGCTCCCTCCGCCGCCGATGACGCCGACCATCGCAAACTGCGACGCGCCGGTGAACATGACGCTGGACATGACCAGCGTCTGGGGCAAGGTGAGACCGGCGGCGGTGGAGATGGCACCGAACGCGATCGCGTAGGCGCCGCTGGCGACAGCGATGCCGAGCGCATCGCGAAGGATGGGTCGGGTTGCCTCGGCGGGGGCCGCGGGTGGCGCCACCCGCAGAACTTAACCGGCTACTACGTCCTACACCCTTACTTGGTTGTGTTGGCGGCGCCTGATGGGGTCACCACCCACCACAGGTCCCCGAAGCCGTTGACCCCCTGGCCGGTGATGTCGCCGGGCGCCTTGTCCTTGAAGAAGTAATAAAGGGGATGCCCCGCATACGTGACCTCGACCTTGCCGTCGGTGCGCGTGGTCGTGCTGAGCCGCGATTGCGTGACACCGGCCCCGGCCTGTGGGGTCCCGGTCGTGAAGAGAGGCGGCCAGATGGTCGCGCACTGGTCGTAGCAGGTAGAGGACGTCCCGGTGTCCTTGACGAACAGGTACAGGGTCATCCCCTTCTCGTCCACCAGGATCTGTCCGAGCTTTCCGTTGTTGGCGACCGCGACCTTGGTTCCAGTGGCGGCAGGACTGGGGGACGGGCTGGCGCTGGCTGTCGAGGGGCTCGAGCCGCACGCGGCGGCCAGCACAGTGATCACCGTGAACGCGCCCGCCGCCAACAATTTCCCGTTCATGCACCCGGATACCTTCCGGGGTTACGAGATCGCTTCGCAAATCCGCACCGTGCGGCCACAAGCGCGCGAGCCTGTTAAGAACGTTGCGCTCCAAACATCTGTTTGAGACATGCCGCCATGGTCGAGTTCGACTCCGAGGTCACCGGCGAGGAGGTAGCCGAGCAGCTCATCGCCCTGCGCCGGCAGATCGATGAGCTGGAGGTAAAGTTCTCGCGGCTCGCGATCGAGTTCGACAAGACCAGCTGGTGGGCTTTTGAAGGCTTCAACACAGCTTTCGACTGGATCCGCATCAACTGTCACCTGAACTCCCACCAGGTCTGGAACACGATGGCCGTCGGCTCCCAGGAAGCGGAGCTCACCCAGTCGGTGCAGGCGTTGCAGTCGGGCGAGATCGGATTTGCCCATGTGGCCACGATGGCGAGGACCGCCAATGAGGTCGGAGTCGCATTCGACGAAAGCAAGCTCCTGCCTTTTGCGCGCGAGCTCTCGCCTGGCAAGTTCTTTCATAAATGCATTCACTACCGGCACGCGGTCGACGCGGATGGTTACAACCGTGACCAGGAAAGGCTGACCGAGGAACGCGCGCTTCGCCTGAACACCGCGCGGGACGGGTGCCTGCTCATAAGCGGCCTCCTCGACCCCGTCGGCGGCGCCGCCGTGCGCTCGGCGCTCGAGCCGCTCGCCCAACCGTCAGGTCAACACGACTACCGCTCTCGCGAGCAGCGCTTTGCGGACGCATTCGTCGACCTGGCCACGGGCGGCAAGCCCGCCGAGATCCAGGTCACCGCGACCATCGAGACACTCAAGGGGATGGCCGGAGCGGCGGCGGCGGAGATGGAGTTCTCGCTTCCAATCTCGTCGGCCACGGTGCAGCGAATGGCCTGCGACTGCAGCGTCACGCGCGTACTCCTCGACCAGGACTCCGCCGTTGTCGACATGGGCAGATCGAAGCGAGTCGTCTCGAGCGCGCTGCGGAGCGCTCTCAAGATTCGCGACGGCCACTGCCAGTGGCCGGGTTGCGAACGCGAGGCTTCGCGGTGCGACGGTCACCACCTCGTCCACTGGATCAGCGGTGGCGAGACGAACCTCGCGAACCTGGTCCTTCTCTGCCGGCGCCACCATCGCATGGTGCACGAGGGCGGCTGGCAGCTACTCCGTACGGAAGAGCAGCGAATTGTCGTGGTCGCGCCCACGGTCTGGTTCGGAGTCGCGAGGGGTCCGGACTAGTGCTATTCGGGGGTGACGTACGCCGCGGTCAGGCCGCCGTCGACCAGGAACGTCGCGCCGTTGACGTAGCTCGACTCGTCACTGGCGAGAAACAGCGCGGCGTTGGCGATCTCACGCGCCTTCGCCAGCCGGCCCATCGGCAGGTGCACGCGCCGGCGCTGGTAGGCGCCCGGGTCCTCATTGAAGATCCGCATCAAAAGGGGGGTCTCGACGGGTCCGGGACACAGCGCGTTGACCCGCACGCCCTGCCGCGCAAACTGCACCGCGAGCTCACGGCTCATCGAGAGCACCGCGCCCTTGGACGCTGTGTAGGCGATCTGAGAGGTGGCGGCGCCCATCAGGGCGACGAACGACGCGACGTTGATGACCGAGCCACCGCCCGCTTCGAGCAGATACGGGATGCCGAACTTGCAGCACAGGTAGACGCCTTTGGCGTTGACCGCCTGGACGCGGTCCCACGCGTCAGGTTCCGTGACCAGGATCGAGTCGTCGTCGGCGGGCATGATGCCCGCGTTGTTGTAGAGGACGTTGACGTGCCCGTAGCGCCTGGCGGTCTCGGTGTACATCGCCTCCACGCTCTGCGGGTCGCTGACGTCGGCGGCGAAGAAGAACGCCTCGCGGCACTCGGACGCGGTCTTCTCGCCCGCTTCGCGGCCGACGTCCGCCACGCAGACCCGGGCACCCTCCGATGAGAAGAGCAGGGCGGCCTCGCGGCCGATCCCGCCGGCCGCCCCCGTGATGACCGCTACCTTGCCGTCAAGCCGTCCCAAGCTCAGCTGCTCAACCGCGCTCGAAGAGACGCTCGCGCTCGTAGTCCGTTACAACCTTGTCGAACAGCGACTGCTCGGTTCGCGCGTAGTTGAGGTAGTGGTCGATCACGTCGTCGCCAAATGCAGCCCGGGCGACCGTGCCGCGCTCGAGATTTCCAATCGCCTCGCGCATGGAGCTGGGGAAGCGCTGCACGTCCGACTCGTAGGCATTGCCCTTGTACTCCGGGGGAAGCTTGAGCTTCTCCTCGATCCCGCGCAGCCCGGCGGCGAGGAGCGCGGCGAAGCAGAGATAGGGATTCACGTCGGCTCCCGGGATGCGCGACTCCGTGCGCAGGTGCTGCGCGTGGCCCACGATCCGAAAGCCGCACGTGCGGTTGTCGTGACCCCACGCGAGGGTCGTCGGAGCCCAGCTCCCTGCCGCATATCGCTTGTAGGAGTTGATGTTCGGCGCCAGGAAGATCGCGAGCTCGGACGCGTAGGCGATGTGGCCGGCGAGGTACTGCTTGAACACCTCCGACTCGCCGTCGAACGCGTTGCGCGACTCCTTCCAGAGGCTGGAGTGGACATGGCACGAGCTTCCGATCCAGCGGTGGTCCGGCTTGGCCATGAACGTCACCGAGCAGGCGGCCTGGTGCGCCATCTCCTTGATCCCGTTCTTGTAGACGACGTGGTTGTCGGCCATGGTCAGGGCGTCGGCGAAGCGGAAATTGATCTCCTGCTGACCCGGCCAGGCCTCGCCCTTCGAGCTCTCGACAGGAATTCCCGCGCCCTTCATGCCCTTGCGCACCGCGCGCAGGAAAGGCTCGTCGTAAGTGGTGGCCAGGATGTGGTAGTCGAGGATGTAGGGCACCGACGGCGTCAGGTCGAGGTAGTGCTTTGCGTGTGCCTCGGCGAACGTCTCCTTGATCAAGAAGAACTCGAGCTCGGAGCCGAACATCGGCTCCAAGCCGAGCGCGCGCGCGCGTTCGACCTGGGCTCGAAGGACCTGGCGCGGAGAAGGCCGGACCGGTTTGCCGTCGTGCCAGGCGACATCACACAGAATCAGGGCAGTCGCCTCGAGCCACGGGATGCGCCGCAGCGTGGCGAAGTCTGGAAGCAGGTCGAAGTCCCCGTAACCCCTCTCCCAGTTGGCCATCTCGTATCCAGGGACCGGGTCCATCTCCATATCGAGCGCCAGCAGGTAGTTGCAGCCTTCGACCGATTCGCCGTGGCCGGCCGACTCCATGAAGTACTCCGCATCGATGCGCTTGCCCATCAGGCGGCCCTGCATGTCCGTGAACGCGACGACCACCGTGTCGATGAGGCCCTTCTTGACGTCGGCGGCCAGCTGATCTTTGCGCAGCGACGGCTCGTGTTCGGGCTGGACCACCTTGTCCTCGGTCAACATCTCGACACCTCGATGGGAAAAAGAAAGGCTGGTGAGCGCTCTCGCACGCTCACCAGCTTGGACACAGACGAGAGGCTAGACGCTTCCGCCGGTCGGCGCCCCCGCGGGCTTGGGCGCGGGAGCCGCGCCTTCGGCTGGGATGTCCGTGACCTTGGTCTTGCCGTAGCCCTCCAACTCGGGGTGTCCATGTTCGCCACGGGTCAGAGCGAACTCCTCCTCGGGGGACAGGACAAGGCGGTGCCGGCCGACGATTGCGAAGTACGCGATGCCGACGATGAAGTAGATGAGGGTGCCTACGACACCCGGCCGGTACGCCTCGTTGAAGTAGAGGGAGATAAGGGCGACCAGCGCAATCGCGCCGGCGATGCCCGCACCCCAGACTCCGACGGGGCTGCGGTATGGACGCTCGATGTTGGGCAGCCGGCGCCGCAGCATGATGAACGAGGCGCACTGCATGGCGTACGAGATGACGGCGCCGAACACCGCCATGTAAAGAAGAGCGCCCACGACCTGGCCTGCGACCAGGTTCTGGGTCGTGCCCAGGTAGGTGATCAAGCACGCGAGTGCAAGCCCGACCACGCCGCCTGCGATGAGGGCGACGTGCGGCGTCTTGAGGGTCGGATGGGTGACCGACAGGAAGTGCGGGAAGTAGCCCGCCCGGGACAGCGAGTATGTGTTCCGCCCGTACGCGTAGATGATCGTGAAGAAGCTCGCGATCAGGCCGCCGAGTCCTATCAAGGCGAGGAGCGCGGCGCCGGCGTTGTCGCCGTAGACGGCCTTGAAGCCGTCGAACAGCGGCGTGGCGGAGATGCCGATTGCCTTGGCCCCGCCGTCGATCGCCGTGTTCAACACGAAGATTCCAATGGCGGTGATGACGAGCGTCGTCAGGCCCCACACCGCGGCCCGCGGGATATCGCGCTTGGGGTCATGAGATTCCTCAGCCGCAAGCGGTAGCTCTTCGATCGCGAGGTAGAACCAGATGGCGAACGGGATCGCCGGAAACATCCCGGCCAATCCGAAGGGAAGGAAGGAGGACTGGCCCGCCTGCGGTGCGATGTTGGTCAGAAGGTTCAGGTTCAGCTTCCCGGAGAAGATCACCGACAGGAAGAAGAAGGCCAGGATGCCGAGGGCGAGGACGTTGATCGCGACCGTGAAGCGCATCGTGGCGACGATGCCCCGGATGTTGATTCCGACGAACACGATGTACGACAGGATGAACCAGACATAGACGCTGTTCCACCAGGGATTGCCCTGGACGTTGAACAACGACTGCACGATGGCCTGGAGTAGGAACCCCATCGCGCCGACCACGACGGCGGGCGTGATGACGTACTCCATGTTCTCGGCGAGCCCCGTGATGAATCCGCCCCACGGTCCGAAAGCGGACCTGGCAAACGAATAGGCGCCGCCGGTGTGTGGCAGCGCAGGCGACATCTCGGCGATGCTGAAGACCAGGCCGTAGTACATGACGGTGATCACGATCGAGGCGATCAAGAATCCGCCCAATCCGCCGACGCCAAAACCGAGGTTCCAGCCGTAGAAGTCGCCCGAGATGACCGCCGCGACGCCCAACGACCACAGCGACCAGAACGCCGCGTGTCGCTTCAGGGCCCGCTTGGCGAAATAGGCCGGGCTCGCCTCCCGATAAGCAACCGTCCCTACCCTGCGACGCTCCTCAGACAAAGCAATTACCCCCTCCACAGTCGCCGCTCCCCGCGGCTCCTGTGCTCAAAGTTGTCTGACGCCTGGCTGTTGTGGGAATGCTAGGCGAGGCCCAAATCGAAGTCAAGAATCGCTTTTCGCCTACCAGACAACTCTTCGCCTTGACGCCGGAGTTGTCCGACAAGATACTTACGCTTGGCATGCCAAGCCAGACTCCCAGTCAGTCCACTGACGAACGCGCCCGACCACGCAGCGTCCAGGTTCGCGAGACGCTCACCCGGCGAATCGGCCAGGGCCTCTTGCCGGCAGGATCGCGCCTACCGTCGGAGCCGGCGCTGGCTACCGAGCTGGGTGTCTCCCGGGCGACCCTGCGCGAGGCCCTCAGGGCGCTCGAGAGTGAAGGGCTCGTGCGAAGGATGTGGGGCTCCGGGACCTTCGTGGCCGATGGCCGGCGAGTCGCGAACAGCCTCGATCTCAACTTCGGCGTCACGGATGCGATTCGGGCGGCTGGCATGCAGGCAGGGATCGAGCAGGCGCGCCACTGGCTCGAACCCGCGACTGTCAGCGAGGCAACGCGCCTGGAGCTGCAGCCGGGATCAGACCTGCTCGTGGTGGAGCGCGTCCGCACGGCGGACGGCAAGCCGGTCGTTCTCTCACGCGACATCCTGCCCGCGCGGTTGGTCGCCAAGCAGCCCGACCTTGCCGACGAGATGCTGCGGCGCTCGATCTATGAGGTGTTCGAGCGTGACCTCGGCATCGTCATCCGCCATGGCGTCGCAAGCTTTCGCCCGGTTCGCGCCGAGCTGACCGTCGCCCAGCGGCTGAGCGTTGTCCGTGGCGCGCTGCTGTTGGCCATCTGGCAGGTCGACTACTCCGAGGAAGGAACCCCCGTGCTGTCGTCGTACGAGTACCACCTCGCCGACGCGTTTGATTTCACCGTGCTGCGGCGCGGTCCAGGAAGGAGGTCGTCGTGATCAGCAGCGTCGGCAAAGCGATGCGCATGAAGCGCGTCATCGATCCCGCGGGCGTGTCCATCATCTGCGCCCTCGACCACGGCATGACCTCGCCGCAGTTCCTCGAGCCGCTCGCGGACATCAGCACGCGAACCGCCGAGGCGGTGGCCGGCGGCGCCAACGTGATCATGATGTCCAAGGGCATGATCCGGATCGCGGCGCCGGCATTTGCGCCGACGACGTCGCTCGCCCTTCTGCTGTCTGCGTCCTCGAATCCCGACCGCAGGGAGCCCGAGGTCGTGCAGATCGCCGAGGTGGACGAGGCGGCGCGGCTCGGCGCCGACGCGGTCGTTCTTTTCACCGCGCTGTCGGGCACCAGTGAGCCGGGGATGATCCGCATCCTGGCCGCGGTCGGGCGCGCGTGCGAGGCGGCCGGCATCCCGTTCATCGCGGAGGCTGAGTTTCCGACCACGTACGCGTCGGTCGACGATCTCCGCGACCGCTACGGATTCGAGTATCTGCGACGGAACGTCAGGCTCTGCGGCGAGCTGGGTGCGGACATCATCAAGACGAACTGGCCCGGCGACGAATCGTCGTTTCGCAAGCTCGTCGAGGCGGCCAACGGCATTCCGGTCGTGCTCGCGGGCGGTTCGAGGCTCGACGACTCAGAGCTGCTCGGCCGGATGGAGTCTGCGATGTCGGCAGGCGCGATCGGCTGCTCGGTCGGCCGGAACATCTTCATGCATCGGTCGCCCGCCGCGATCACGCGCGCGCTGTCGAGCGTCATCCGGGAACGCAACACCGCACGCGACGCGCTCGCTGCGCTGCAGCGCGAGCTCGGCACGGTGGCGGCGCGGTGAGAGCCGCATTCATGACCGGTGTCGATGCGGTGGAGATCCGCAAGGCGCCGGACCCGGAGCTCGACCCAGAAGGTGCGCTGCTCCGGGTCGAGGCGTGCGGCATCTGCGGCACAGACGCCCGCACGTTCTTCAACGGCGACCCGCGCGCCCCAGCGCCGTGGATCCTCGGCCACGAACCGGTGGGCGTCCTCGAAGAGGTCGGACCGCACGCCACCCTGCCGCCGGGCATCGCGAAGGGCGACCGTGTATTCCTGGGCTCAATCCTCACGTGCGGGCGGTGCCGCTACTGCATGGACGGCCTGCAGAACCTGTGCGACGAGCACCTCCTGTACGGCTACCACCCGTACCCAGGCGCGTATGCGGAGTACGCCGCGGTGCCGCCGATAGCGGTCAAGAACCTCATCCCGCTGCCGCCGGACCTGCCTTCGGACCTGGCCACGGTCGCCGACCCCTTCGCGTGCGCGCTGAACGGAATCGAGATGCTCGACGTGCAGCTAGGAGACTCCGTCCTCATCATCGGCTCGGGTCCGATCGGATGCTGGCAGGCGGTGATGGCGCGGGACCGAGGTGCGAGCAAGGTGTTCATGACCGACGTGCCTGGGTCGCGGGGGAGGACAACGGCGTGGCAGAGGCAATGGCGCACACCGAAGGTCGAGGACCCCAGCGGGTCATCGTCGCCGCGCCGTCCAAACAGGCGCAGCAGGCGGCGCTCGAGATTGCGGCCAAGCGGGCTCGAGTGGTTTATTTCGCGGGCTTGCCGAAGCATGATCCGGTCGCGTCCCTCGATATGAATCAGCTCCACTACAAAGAGCTCGCGATCCTTGGCGCGTACGGCGCGACGCACCGTCAGTACCGCATCACGATGGACTACCTCGAGCGGCGGCGCGACGAGCTCGCCTCGGTCGTCACCCATCGCTTCCCGTTGGAACAGATCGACCAGGCGTTCAACACCATCCGGTCGGGTTCTGGACTCAAAGTCGTCATCGTTCAGTGACCGGGCCGTACGTCATCGGCTGCGACATCGGGAGCCAGGGCACAAACACCGCGCTGTATGCGGCCGATGGAGCGCTGGTCACCTCGGCCTATGCGGGCTACGACGTTCTTTTTCCCCGCCCGGGCTGGGCCGAGCAGGACCCCCGGCTGTGGATCGAGGCGCTGCACAGGACGATCCGGCAGGTGATCGGGCAGGTGGACCCCTCGGCAGTGAAGGCGATCTCGTTCGGATCGCAGCTGGACGGGATGGTCGCCTGTGACGCAGGAGGAAAGCCGCTGCGCAACGCCATGATCTGGATGGACCGGCGCGCCGAAGCCCAGGTCGCCGCGTTGGTGGAGCGCTTCTCGCGCGAGGCGTTTTACGTACACACCGGGGCGAACCTGGATTCCTCGCACGCGGTCTTCAAAGCGCTGTGGATCAGGGACGAAGAGCCCGAGGTGTTCGCCCGAGCGGCGAAGCTGATGCCGCCTGGGTCCTACGCGGTGCAGGAAGCATCCGGGCTGTCGGTCGTCGACTACTCCAACGCGTCGTCGCTCGCCCTGCTCGATCCGCGCTCACTCGCCTGGTCTGACGAGGTGCTGGCCGCGGTCGGACTCGATCCGTCGCTGCTGCCGGAGCTGGCGCCCGGAACTCACGGCGTGGGCCGGGTGACGGCCGCGTTCGCGTCGGCCACAGGCCTCGCGCGGAATACGTCCGTGGTCGTCGGATGCGGAGACGAGATGGCCGCGACGCTTGGAGCGGGTGTCTACGCGCCCGGCGAGGTGTGCGACGTGGTCGGCACCGCCGAGCCGGTTTGCGCGGTTTCGTCAACGCCGCGGCAGGACCGGACGATGCTCGTCGAGTGCCATCCGCACGGCGACCCGGACAGCTGGCTGCTCGAGAATCCAGGCTTTGTCTCCGGCGGAAACCTGCGGTGGTGGCGCGACCATTTCTGGGGCGCCGATGCGAGCTACGACGACATCTGCGCGCCCGCGGCGGATGTCGCGGCAGGCGCGGAAGGTCTCGTCTTCCTTCCCTGCATGCAGGGCGCGATGGCGCCGGAGTGGAACGGCGCGGCGCGAGGCGTCTTCTTCGGCCTGTCGCTTGCGCATACGCGGGCACACATGACACGCGCGCTGCTCGAAGGGAGCGCGTTCGCGCTCCGCGACATCCTGGAGGCGATGCAGAACGCCGGCCTCGAAGTGCGGCGGCTGACCGTCGTCGGCGGTGGCGCCAAAGGCGCGCTGTGGCGCCAGATCAAGTCCGACGTCACCGGGCTGCCGGTTCGGGTGCCCGAGAACGTCGAGACGACCGCTACCGGTGCTGCGATCCTGGCCGCTGTCGGCGCCGGTGTGTTTCCCGACGTCGGCTCGGCGGTGAATGCTTTCGTGCGCTACCGGCCAGAGGAGCACGCGCCTGACCCCGGGAGGCGTGCCGTCTACGACGAGGCGTATCGCCGCTACCGTGACGTCTACTTCGCGCTGAAACCGGTCTTCGATGGCTGATCTGCTGGTCGCGAGCGACGCCACTCGAGTTTTCCCGCTGGAGCTCGACCGCAAGTACCCGGTGGTCGTCCGCGGCGAAGGCGCATGGGTCGAGGACTCGAACGGAAAGCGGTACCTCGACGCGATGAGCGGCGGTTCGATGGCCGCGATCCTGGGCCACGGGCGGCGCGAGGTCATCGCCGCCGCAGCCGCGCAAGCCGCCGGCCTGTCGTACGTGCACAACGAGCGGCTCACCAATCCGTGGCGCGAGCAGCTCGCGGCCGAGCTCGTCGAGGTCGCGCCGCCCGGGATGACGCGCGTGCGGTTTGTGACCGGCGGCGCGGAAGCCAACGAGACGGCGATCCAGATCGCGCGCGCGTATCACGTGGAGCGGGGCGACACCAGGCGCTGGCAGGTGATCTCGCCTGCCCAGGCCTACCACGGGCCGACCATGGCGACGCTCGCCCTGACCGGCCGGCCGGGCCTGCAGGCTCCGTTTGGCCCATATCTCGCCGAGCACCGGCACATCCCGCCCAGCACGTGGCGCTTCGACCCCAGCGGCGAGGCCGCTCTCGCCGCGCTCGACAGTGTCCTCGAGGAGGTCGGACCCGAGAACGTGTCCGCCTACTTCTGCGAGCCCATCACGGCCGCGGCGCTGCCCGCTTACACGCCGCCGGAGCGCTTCTGGCGAGGGCTTGCCGAGCGGCGCGACCGCCACGGTTTCCTGATCTGTTACGACGAGGTCGTCACCGGGATCGGCCGCACGGGCCACTGGTTCGCGGCCGACAAGCTGCCGCTCGTTCCGGACCTTATCGCCGCGGCCAAGGGCCTTGGCGCGGGTTACGCCGCCATCGGCGCGGTGCTGTGCGCCGACCACGTGTACCAGGCGTTCGCCCACGGCTCTCGCCGCTTCACGCTCGGCCACACGTGGGACGGCGCGCCGCTTTCATGCGCGGTCGGGCTCAAGGTGCTGGAGGTGCTGCGAGCGGAGAGGCTCATCGAGCGGGTCCGCGAGAAGGGCCCTGGCCTGCGCGACGAGCTGGCCACGGCGCTGGCGGGCATGCCGCTGGTGCGCGAGGTGCGCGGACACGGCTTCCTTCTGGGCGTGGAGTACGTCGACCCGCGCGACGGCAAGTCGTTCCTGCCCCCGGAGCTCGGCGTCGCCCGGCGGGTCGACCTGACTGCGATGGAGCAAGGCCTCATCGTTTACTCCACCATGCCGACGCGAGACGGATTCGCGGGTGACCAGACGCTGTTCGCGCCGCCTTTCACCACCTCGGACGCAGAGCTCACGCAGATGGTCGAGCGATTCGCCGAGACGATTCGCGCTGTCGCGCGCTCAATCGAAGGAGAGCTCGGGTGAGCGCCTCCTGGAAGCCCCGAGCCCTCATCCTCCAGCACGAGGCCGCGACTCCTCCGGGCCTTATGACGGCATGGCTGCACGAGCAGGATGCGGATGTGGAAACACTGCGCATCGACGAGGAGGATCGCCCGGTCGACCCGCGCGACTACGACCTCATCGTCTCGCTCGGGTCCGAGTTCGCCGCGTTCGACGATTCAATTCCCTTCGTGCCGCGCGAAGCCGAGCTGTTTCAAAAGGCCCTCGATGCAGACGTTCCCATCCTGGGCCTGTGTTTCGGCGGCCAGATGCTCGCGCGCGTCCTCGGCGCGCAGCTTTATCGTTCCGACCAATCGGAGATCGGCTGGCTTCCCGTGCGCACGCACGACCCCGGCCTCGTGAGCACCGGGCCATGGTTCCAGTGGCACTTCGACAGTTTCACGGCCCCACCCGGCGCGAACGTGATCGCCGAGACCGACGTCGGGCCGCAGGCATTTGTCGCCGGGCGCAGCCTGGGTCTTCAGTTTCACCCGGAGGTGACGCCGCAGATCATGGAGGAGTGGGTCCGCGTATACCCGCACGAGCTCGAGGCGGAGGGAGTTGATCCGCAGGGACTGCTCGAGGAGACGCGCAGCCGCGCCACCGACGCCCGGCGCACGACCTGGCGCCTCTTTGATTGCTTTCGCGACGGAATCGCGACGCGCGGCGCATGATCACCGCGGACCAGACGAGCACGTTTCCACGATTCCTCGATCTCGCCTATCCCAACATCGAGCGCGGCGAGGGTGTATGGCTCTACACCACCGCAGGCAAGAAAGTCCTCGACGCTTGCTCTGGAGGAGCGATGGTCGCATCGCTGGGGCACGGCGCGCGGGACATCGTGGAGGCCGGCGCGCGGCAGGCCGAGAACATCGCCTACTTCTACATGGACCACTTCACCAACGAGCCGCAAGAGCGACTCGCCGAGCGATTGATCGACGTTGCGGCGCCCGAGATGGCCCGCGTGCGTTTCACGTCGAGCGGTTCCGAGGCAAACGAGACCGCCCTGCGCCTTGCGCGCGCCTATCACGTGGATAGAGGCAAGCGTGGCCGGTGGCGCGTCATCTCGCCCGCGCAGGCCTACCACGGCTCGACGATGGCGACGCTCGCGCTCACCGGGAGGCGCCGCTCGCTGCAGGAGCCGTTCACGCCATACCTCTCGCCGCACCTGCACATCGGCACCGGTGAGACTGCGTTGCGGGAGCTCGACGCCCGGCTCGAGGAGGCCGGGCCCGAATCAGTCGCGGCGTTCTTCTGTGAGCCGATATCCGGCGCGGCGCGGCCCGCTTACTCACCGTCAGCGTCGTTCTGGCACGGCCTCGCCGAGCGGCGGGAGAAGCACGGGTTCCTGGTCTGCTTCGACGAGGTCGTCACGGGCATGGGCCGCACCGGTACATGGTTTGCCTACCAGCAGCTGCCGATCGAGCCGGACATCGTCACCATCGGCAAGGGCCTGGGCGCGGGTTACGCGCCGATCAGCGCGGTCCTCTGCAAGCAGCATGTCTACGACGCCGTCGATCACGGCTCGCGCTACTTCGACCTCGGCCATACGTGGGACGGCGCTCCGGTCTCGTGCGCGACGGGGCTGGCGGTGCTCGACGCCCTCGTCGAGCGCAGGCTGGTCGACCGCGTGCGCGAGCGTGGGCCCCGCCTGCTGGCGGACCTCAAGTCCACCCTGAGCGGCAATCGCGTCGTGGCTGAGGTCAGAGGCCATGGTTTCCTGATCGGCGTCAGCCTGATCAGCCTCCCCGATGAGGCGCACATGGACGAGCAGGTCGAGCAGGTCGCGTTCGACCACGGCCTGCTGGTGACGACGACGCACTCGACGGCCGACGGATACGCGGGTGACGAGATCACGGTCGCGCCCGCGTTCACGAGCACGGACGAGGAATTGCGCCTGATGGTCGAGCGCCTTGCGGCCACGCTGCTGGAGGTGGCGCGATGATCAGGACGGAAGCCGACGCGGTCGCCTCGGCGATGAGCCTGCGACCGAGCGAGCACATCGAGTTCGTGCTGCTGGTCATCCCCGACGTGAACGGCTCGCTGCGTGGCAAGGCGCTTCGGCCCGATGCCTTCGAGTCGGCGCTGCGCCACGGCGCGGTGATGACGGACCTGTTGCTCGCGCTCGACCCGCTCGACACCCCGATCGCCGATTACGAGAAGCTCGGCATCCGCTCGGGCGCGGCCGACCTGGTGGTGTACCCGGAACCATCGACCCTGCACGACCTGCGCTGGCGGCCCGGATGGCGCGTGTGCCTGGGCACGCCAAGGTGGCCGGACGGCCGGCGCTGTGACCTGGCCTCACGTGAGGTTCTGCGCGGTGCGCTCGCACAGCTCAAAGAAGCCGGCTACGACGCGATGGCAGCCGTCGAGTACGAGGTGCGTCTGCGCGATGCGGAGGGCCGGCCGGTCACCAGCGGCCTCAGCTACAGCGCGACCGAGATTGCCGCGCTGGACTCGTTCGTGAGCGAGCTGCGCCCCGCCCTGGATGAGTTGGGGGTCGAGCTGAGCGCGGTGCACACGGAGGCGGCGCCGGGTCTCGTCGAGCTCAACCTGGCGGCGCGCCTGGCCATGGAGGCGGCGGACGACGCGACGTACGTCAAGTTCGCGGTCAAGGAGCTGGCACGATCCTTGGGCATGAGCGCAAGCTTCCTGGCCAAGACTGCGGCCGGCGAGGAGGGTTCGAGCGGGCACGTCCACTTCTCTTGCTGGCGGGACGGCGCGAACGCCTTCGCCGCCCTCGATGGGCCGATGAAGCCGGCCGTCGCGGGCGTGCTCGCGCACCTGCCCGGCGCTTCGCTGCTGCTCAACCCGACGATCAATTCCTACAAGCGGCTCGTCCCGGGCTGGTTCGCCCCCACCAACGTGAGCTGGGGATACGAGAACCGGTCATGCGCGGTGCGCGCCATCCGTTCCGACCGCTCGGAGCTGAACCGATTCGAGTGCCGCCGGCCGGGAGCGGACGCCAATCCGTATCTCGCGCTGGCCGCGATCGCGGTTTCTGTCGCTGACGGGTTGCGGGGCAACGCCCTGCCGCCGGAACCTGTGGTCGGGGACGCCTACTCGCGCGGCGACCTCGCTTTGCTGCCCGCTTCGCTGGAGGCGTCGATTCGCGCGTTCGAAGCCGACGACATCCTGCGACGCGGCCTCGGGGAAGAGTTCAGCGACTACTACGTGACGTCACGCCGCTGGGAGTTGAAGGCGTGGCAGGGAGCAGTCACCGACTGGGAACGAAACCGCTACGAGCGGAGCGTCTAGCTCTTCGAGCGGCGCCTGGCCCGATCGACGAACCGCTCGAAGAGCGTACGGGCCCAGGGAAGATCGGTGGTCAGCTCCTCGGGGTGGCACTGGACTGCCACGATCAGGCCGTCTGAGGTTTCGACCGCTTCCACGGTGCCGTCGTCGCCGCGTGCCGTCTGGACCAGGCCCGGCGCGAGCTTGTCGATCGCCTGGTGGTGAAGGCTGTTGACGCGGATCTGGTGCTCTTTTGCGGCGCGGCCGAGCTCCGAGCCCGGGTCGACCTCGATGGTGTGGGCCAGGTGATCGCGTCCGAAAGACCTGACCTCGTGTCCCTCGAGGTGCTTCACGAGCGACCCGCCCATCGCGACGTTGATGACCTGCTGGCCGCGGCAGATGCCCATCACCGGTAGGTTTCCCTGTCGCGCCTCCGCGAAAAGCCGGAGCTCCGTGTCGTCGAGCTCCCGGTCGATCGGCCCCACCTTCTCGTCGGCCTCCTCGCCGTAGAGGGAGGGGTCGACGTCCCAGCCACCCGGGAGCAGCAGCCCGTCGAGGTCGGGGAGGGCCGGGGTGCCCGGCGGCAGGTGCACCGCCTCGGCGCCCGCAGCCTCGACCGCGCGCCGGTAGGGGATGTAGTACTCATCACCTCGCCGCGGGCTGGTCGTGATGCCTATTCTTGGACGGGCCCTGGAAATCACCTTCGACAGATTGTACGGAACGCATCACGAGGCGCCGAATTGGAACGAAATGTAATGGATGAACCGGCTGGTCGCCGAGTCGGGGAGGTCGTCCGGCAGAGCCTGGACAGCCTCAGCCCGGCCGAGCGGCGGCTGGCCCGCGTGCTCCTTGCTTCCTATCCGATCGCCGGACTCGAGAGCGTGGCGAGGTTCGCCGAGCGCGCGGGCGTGAGCCCGCCGACCGTCACTCGCTTCATCACCAAGCTCGGCTTTCGCGGTTATCCCGAGTTCCAGGAGAGCCTCCGGACCGAGGTGCAGGCGCGCCTCAGCTCGCCCCTGGCGCGCTATCGCGACGAACCTCACCACGAATCGGCCGTCAACACGGCGCTCGACGCCTCCGCCCACAACCTGCGGGCGACGCTGGAGCTCCTGTCCCACCGCGACGTGAAAGAGGCGATCGACCTCCTGGCCGACGTCCGCCGGCGCGTGATGGTGCTGGGCGGTCGCGTCAGCGCTCCGCTCGCGCGCTACCTTGCCGGACAGCTGCACCTCTTGCGACCAGGCATCGGCCTGGTCGATGCCGAGCGCAGCGCGCCCGCGCAGCAGCTCATCGACATGCGCAAGACCGACGTGCTCGTCGTCTTCGACTACCGGCGCTATCAGCCCGACACGATCGAGTGCGCGCGGGTCGCGGCGGCACGTGGGTGCGACGTGATCCTGTTCACCGACCCATGGCTGTCGCCCGCCTCCGCATTCGCGCGTCAGGTCCTGGTGACAAGCGTCGAGACCGTCGGGCCGTTCGACTCGCTGGTCGGGGCGATGGCGGTGGTGGAAGCGCTTGTCGCAGCTGTGCTCGGCCAGCTCGGATCGCGAGCTGAAGCGCGGATGCAGAGCCTTGAACGATTGCGGGCCGGCGACGTCCTAGGCGGTGGCTAGCGTCTTTTCGAACGAGGCTTTGCAGCCCGCCGAGCAGAACCAGTAGGTCTTGCCGCCGGACTCGAGCTTGTGAGCGGTCGTCAGCGGGTCGACCGTCATGCCGCATACGGGGTCGGTGACGAACGTGACAGGGGCTGGGTCGGCAGCCGGTATGGAGGCTCGGTTGCGCCGTGCGGCCACGATCTCGGCCAGGGCCATGAGCGCGATCTCTTCCTGAGTCCCTCCGCGGACCTTGCCCGCAGGCGTCCTGACGCGAGCGATCGTGTGCTCGCCGAGACCCTGGCCAAGGAGCGCCTCGCGCACCGCTACCGCGCGGCGCCTGCTCGCGATAAGGCTGACGTCGAGGTCAGGGTGGCCGAGCGCGGTCTCCAGAGCCAGCTCGTCGTAGTGCCCCATCGTCGCCACCACCGCGTATGCCTCGCCCGGCGGCAGCTCGAACGTCGCGAGCTCCGCCTGGCTGACGTGCCGGGTTCGGAAGCCGGTCACTGCGGCGAGCCGGCCCAGCGCCACCGCCGCGGGACTCTCACCGAAGACGACGAGGACGGGCTTCGGCAGGCGCGGCTCGATGAAGATGTCGAGCGAGCCGCCGCTCGGACACGTGGTGGCGATCATCAGCTCGCCGTGGGTCCGGGATTCCTTGACCTCGTCCCCCCCGACGATGTGGATCAACTGCGGCGTTCCCTCGGCGAGCGCCCGCAGCGCCTCGCGCCGCACGGTCGGCTCCGAGCAGCTGCCGCCGATCCAGCCGCGAAGCCTTCCGTCAGCGGTGACGACGGCCTTGTCACCCGGGCGCGCCGAGGTGGGCGCCTCGCACCGCACGACGGTCGCGAGCACGCACGGCGTGCCCGCGGCCTCGTACTCCCTCAGCAGGTCCAGAACGTCGTCGCCTATTCGTTCACCCCAGCCGCTCTTAGCGCGGCCCAGACCTTGTCCGAGGTCACCGGCATGTCGATGTTGGTCACACCGTACGGCGACAGCGCGTCGATGACGGCGTTCACGTACGCGGCCGGCGAGCCGACCGTGGCCGACTCTCCGACTCCTTTCGCCCCGAGCGGATGGTGCGGTGATGGAGTCACGGTCTCACCGAGCTCGAAGCTGGGGGTCTCCCATGCGGTCGGCAGAAGGTAGTCCGTGAAGCTCGAGCCGATGCAGTTGCCTTCTGCGTCAAACGTGATGAGCTCCATGAAGGCGATCCCGAATCCTTCCGTGAGCCCACCGTGGATCTGGCCCTCGACGATCATCGGGTTGATGCGCACGCCGCAATCGTCCACCGCAACCATGCGGCGCACCTTTATCTGGCCCGTGCCCTTGTCGACGTCAACCACGACGGCGTACGTGCCGAACGGGTACGTCATGTTCGGCGGGTCGTAGTAGTGCACGCCTTCAAGTCCCGCCTCCATGCCCTCGGGCAAGTTCGTGTAGGCGGCGAAAGCGATCTCCTGGATCGTCTTGGCCTTGTCGGGTGAGCCTTTGACGTAGAACTTGCCGTTCTCCCACTCGAGGTCCTCCTCGGCGGCCTCCAGCAGGTGGGACGCGATCTTCTTCGCCTTGTCGCGCAGCTTGCGAGCCACCATCGCCGTGGCCGCGCCGGCCACCGGTGTGCTGCGTGACGCGTAAGTGCCGAGGCCGTAGGGGGCGGTGTCGGTGTCGCCCTCTTCGACCGCGATGTCCGCTGCGGGAATGCCGAGCTCCTCGGTCACGATCTGGGCAAAGGTCGTCTCATGGCCCTGCCCCTGTGACTTGGTCCCCATTCTGAGCATTGCCTTCCCGGTCGGGTGCACGCGCAGCTCCGCGCTGTCGAACATGCGCAGCCCCAGGATGTCGAAGTCCGCGCCGTGGCCGGCGCCGACCACCTCCGTGAAGCTCGCGACTCCGATGCCGGTGATCTCGCCTTTCTTGCGTCGCGCCTCGACGTCCTTGCGCAGCTCGTCGTAGCCAAGCTTCTCGAGCGCGACATTCATCGCCTTGGGGTAGTCGCCGCTGTCGTAGATCCATCCTGTCGCCGATTGGTACGGGAACTGCTCAGGCTGTATGAAGTTCTTCATCCGGAACTCGGCCTGGTCCATGCCGAGCTCGATCGCCGCGTTGGTCACGAGCCTCTCGATCAGGTAGCTCGCCTCGGTGACGCGGAACGAGCAGCGAAAGGCGACACCGCCGGGCGCCTTATTGGTGTAGTAGCCGTCGGCGGTGACGTGAGCGGTGGGAATGTCGTAAGAGCCGGTGACGATGTGGAAGAGCCCGGCCTTGAACTTGCTCGGCTGGGCGTCGGAGTAGAACGCGCCGTTGTCGCTGTCGAGGTGGACGCGGAGGGCGAGCATCTTGCCGTCCTTGTCGACCGCGAGATCGCCCGTCATATGGAAGTCACGGGCAAACCCGGTCGAGATGAGGTTCTCGGTGCGATCCTCAACCCATTTCACCGGGCGCCCGATGAGAAGGCTCGCGGCGGTGGCCACGACGTAGCCGGGATACACAGGCACCTTGTTGCCGAAGCCGCCGCCGATGTCCGGCGAGATCACGCGGATGTTCTGCTCGGGCAGGCCGGTCACCAATGCGAACACGGTGCGAATCGCGTGCGGCGCCTGGCTCGTCATGTAGACGGTCGCTTTGCCTGTGGCGCCGTTGACGTCGGCGATGCACCCGCACGTCTCGAGCGGCGCCGGGTGACAGCGCGGGTAGAAGGTGTGCAGGCGGACGACCTTGTCGGCATTCGCAAACGCGGCCTGCGTCGTCGCCTGGTCGCCTGACTCCCAGTGATAGATGTGGTTGTCCTTCTGGCCTTCCTTGTCGTCGCGGATGAGAGCTGCGCCGGCCTCTTTCGCCTGCTGTGGGCTGGTCACCGCCGGGAGCACGTCGTAATCGACGACGATCGCGTCCCGCGCGTCCTCAGCCTGGTACTTGGTCTCTGCAATGACGGCCGCGACCTCCTGACCCTGGAACCGAACCTTGTCGGTGGCGAGCACCGCCTGCGTGTCGTAGCTGAGGGTCGGCATCCACGCGAGCTTGTGCTGTGCCATCAGGTCGCCCGTGACGACCGCGATCACGCCTGGCATCGATGACGCCGCAGCAGTGTCGACGGAATTGATCCGGGCGTGCGCGTGCGGGCTGCGCAGGATGGCCATGTGCAGCATTCCCGGCAGCTCGATGTCGTCCAGGTAGTTGCCCTTGCCGCGTATGAATCGCGCGTCTTCCACGCGCTTGATCGACTCGCCGATCCGGCCGTGCATGTGCGTCTGTGTGGCCATCTATTCGGCTCCCGTCGCAACGCCTGCAGGCACCGCGGGTTTCTCCGCGGCCGCGGCGCGCAGGCTGGCGGCGTGCCGGATCGCCTTGACGATGTTCATGTAGCCGGTGCAGCGGCAGATGTTGCCGCTGATCGCCCACCGGATCTCCTCTTCGGTGGGATCCGGGTTGCGCTCCAGCAGCGCCGTACCGACCAGCATCATGCCCGGCGTGCAGAACCCGCACTGCAGGCCGTGCTCCTCGTGAAATCCGACCTGGATGGGCGCGAGGGTCGCCCCCTGGGCGAGGCCTTCGACCGTCGTGATGCTCCGGCCGTCAGCCTGGACCGTAAGCATCGTGCAGGACTTGACGGGCTCGCCGTCGAGGAGGACCGTGCAGGCGCCGCAGCCGGACGTGTCGCAACCAACGTGCGTGCCGGTGAGGCGAAGGTTGGTGCGCAGGAAATCGACCAGCAGCACTCGCGCCTCGACCTCGCCGGCGCGTTCCGCGCCGTTGACCGTCAACAAGACCTTCATGACCGTCCCTCCCTGGCGCGACCGATGGCCGTCTTGAGCCCGCGCTGCACGAACACGCGGACCACGTCCTTCTTGTAGGCGGCGGTGCCGCGAATGTCGTCCTTCGGCTCGGCGGCCGCGGCCGCGAGCCGCGCCGCCTCAGCTATCACCTCGTCCGTCGGTTCCTCGCCGAGCAACGCCTTCTCGGCTTCGGTCGCCTTGATGTTGGTCGGGCCGACCGCCGTCATGCCGATGCCGGCGGTCTCGACCTTGTTGCCGTCGAGATGCAGGTGCACCGCCACCGCGACCGTCGCGAAGTCTCCGACCTTGCGCTCGAGCTTGAGATAGGCGCCCCCACCACGGCCCTTGCCCACCGGGACTCGGACTTCGGTCACCACCTCGTCCGACTTAAGGGCGGTCTCGAACGGGCCCTTGAAGAATTCGGTGGCGTGGATGACGCGCTCGCCGGACCGCGAACGAGCCACGACGTCCGCGTGCATTGCCAGGAGGACGGACCCCCAATCGCCTGCAGGGTCGGCGTGGCAGATCGAGCCGACAAGCGTGCCGCGGTTGCGCACGAGCGGATCGGCGATCCACCGCGCGGCTTCGACCATCATCGGCGCCGACCCGGCGAGCTCTTTGCTCTGCTCGACGTCGACGTGGCGCGCCAGCGCGCCGATCGCGACGTGCCCATCGTCCTTCTTGATGGTGTTCAGCGCGGGGATGCGAGCGATGTCGACGACCAGCTCCGGGCGTGAGAAGCGGAGCTTCAGCAGAGGGATGAGACTCTGGCCGCCCGCCATCACCTTTGCCTCGTCGCCGCGCTCCGCAAGAATGGCAAGCGCCTCGTCCAGGCTGGTGGGGGCGCGATAGTCGAAAGCGGCGGGAAACATACCTTCCTCCCCAGAAAAACGGCGGACGGACCCGCACGTCATAGCACTGGCCAGAGGGGTTGTCAAACATCCATCCGAGTACGATTCGAACGTGGTCCTCGAGGCGGTCAAGGCCCTCAGCCCGGCCGAGATCACCGAGCTGTGCCTCCGCCACACGCTGTACGACTGGGGTATGCAGGCTGGTTTGAAACCGATGCCTGTGGTGGGCGCGAAAGGCGTCTACTTCCACACCGCCGACGGCAGGCGATTCATCGACTTCAACAGCCAGCTCATGTGCGTCAACGCCGGCCATGGCGATCGCCGGATCATCGAGGCGATCCAGCGGCAGGCCGAGCAGCTTCCGTACATCAGCCCGTTCATGGCGCACGAGGCGCGGGCGCGACTCGGTGCGAAGCTCGCATCCCTTCTACCGGGTGACATGGAGAAGGTGTTCTTCACGCTTGGCGGCGCCGATGCCAACGAGAACGCGATCAAGATCGCGCGCGCCGTGACCGGGCGGCCCAAGATCCTTGCCCGCTATCGCTCCTACCACGGCTCGACGGGGTCGGCAATTCAGGCGACCGGCGACCCGCGGCGGTGGCCGAATGAGTTTGCCGGCGGAGTCGTGCATGTCCTCGACCCGTACCACGGCATCCAGCGCGGATGGGACACCGTGGAACAGGCGCTCGCGAACCTGGAGGAGGCAATCCAGCTCGAAGGTCCATCGACGATCGCAGCGTTCATCCTCGAACCGATCTCGGGGACGAACGGCATCCTGGTTCCACCCGACGGATACCTGCAGGGCGTGCGCGCGATCCTCGACCGCCACGGCATCCTGATGATCTGCGACGAGGTCATGACCGGGTTCGGCCGGACTGGCCGGTGGTTCGCGGTCGACCACTGGGGCGTCGTGCCGGACCTGATCACGCTGGCCAAGGGTCTTACTTCGTCCTACGTGCCTTTGGGCGCGGTGGGAATGGTGCCGAAGGTCGCGGCCTATTTCGACGACCACGTGTTTTACGGCGGGCTGACCTACAACAGCCACCCGCTGGGCTGCGCCGCCGCGCTGGGAACGATCCAGGCGTACGAAGAGGACGACATGGTGGGCAACGCGCAGCGAATGGGCGCCGTGCTGGCGCGGCATCACCGGCAGCTTCGAGAGCGACATCCCTGTGTCGGCGCGACGCGGTCGATCGGCCTGTTCGGATGTCTCGAGCTGGTGCACGACCCGCAGACGCTGGAGCCGCTCGCGCCGTTCAACGGCACGTCGGCGGAGATGAAAGCGATCGCGCAGGCGCTGCTCGACGCGGGGATGCATACGTTCGTGCGCTGGAACACGATCATGACCAACCCACCGCTGTGCATCACCGAAGCCGAGCTGGACGAGGGCTTCGAGATCCTTGATGGCGCGCTCGAGATCGGCGACCGCGCGGTCCGCGACTAGGTCCTCGGGCCCGTCAAGCCCGCCCGGCTCGCTCGACGAGCTGAGAGCGCTTCAGCTCGGCAAGCTGCGAGCAGGGCTGACGCAGGTGCTCGCGACCAACACGTTCTGGCGGGAGCGTCTTGACAGCGTGGGTGGTTGGGACGATTTCGCGCGCCAGCCGTTCACCTCCAAATCAGAGCTCCTCGCGGACCAGGCCGCCCACCCACCTTTTGGTACGAATCTCACCTTTCCGGTGGATCGCTTCGTGCGCATGCACCAGACGTCAGGGTCGAGCGGAGATCAGCCCCTGCGGTGGCTCGACACGCCCGAGTCGTGGGAATGGTGGCTTCGGATCTGGGCGGAGCATGTTTACGGCGCCGCGGGCGTGACGTCCTCCGACCGGGTCTTCTTCGCCTTCTCGTTCGGTCCCTTCATCGGTTTCTGGTCGGCTTTCGGCGGGGCGCAGAAGCTTGGCGCGCTGTGCATCTCGGGCGGCGGGATGACGAGCGAGCAGAGGGCGCGCAGCCTGTTGGACGTCGGCGCGACCGTCGTCCTGTCCACCCCGACCTACGCCCTGCGGCTCGCGGAGGTGGCGAAGAAGATCGGGATCGATGTGGCCGGGGCCGGCGTGCGCGCGACCATTCACGCCGGCGAGCCGGGAGCGAGCATTCCCGCGACGCGGGACGCGATCGAGGCGGCCTACTCGGCGGTCGCGTTCGACCACACCGGGATGACCGAGCTGGGACCGACCGGCTTCAGCTGCTCCGCCCGAGACGGAGTGCACCTCATCGAATCGGAGTTCATCTTCGAGGTGGCCGAGGATGGCGAGCTGATCGCCACCAACCTTGGCCGATGGGGAATGCCACTGATTCGCTACCGCACGGGCGATCGGGTAGTGGTATCTCGCGAGCCATGCCCGTGTGGAAGTCCCTTCGTGAAGGTCGTCGGCGGCATTCCCGGTCGCGTGGACGACATGTTCACGGTGCGTGGGGTGAACCTCTTTCCCTCCCAGGTGGAGGACATCGTGCGCAGGCATCCCGCGGTGGCGGAATTCGTCATCGAGCACCGCCGCGAGGGACACATGGACGAGGTTGCCCTGCTGGTCGAGACTTCGGTCGATTCGTTTCGCGCGGAGCGGCTCGAAGCCGACCTCCGGCAGGCTCTGGGCGTGCGGATCGAGTGTCGAATCGTGCCGGCGGGATCCCTTCCCCGCATCGAGCTCAAGGCACGCCGGATCATGCGCGCCGGCGGGTCACAGCCGTGAGAGACGAGGCGTTCGAGCCGCCACGCCGCGAGACGGCATTCCCTGCCTAAACCTCAACAAATCTCAGCCTCGCACGCGTCGACCTACAGACTTCATTAAGCTGTCGCCATGCCTACGTGGCTGAGCCTGGACGAAGCCGCCAAGAGGCTGAGCGTCCATCCCGCGACTCTTCGCGAGTGGGCGGACAAGGGCCGGATCCGTACGTTCCGCACTCCAGGCGGGCACCGCAGGTTCAGCGAGTCGGATGTCACCGAGCTTGGAGCGCACCCGAAGCCCGACCTTTCGCTGCTCATGCATGCGACCGTCGGACACGCCAGGATCGCGACGAGCCACGGACGGCTCGCGTCCGAAGGCTGGTACAAGCGATTCGACGATGCCGCGAAGCAGCGGCAGCGCGACCTCGGGGTCGAGCTCGTCCAGATGTTGGTCTCGTTCCTCGGAGACGCGGAGCACGATTGGAGCGGTCCGATCAAGGAGCTCGGCGAGCGTTATGCGGAGCTGGCCGTGGCGGTCGGGCTGTCGAGTGGGGACGCCCTGCGAGCCTTCCACGTTTTCGAGGAGATAGTTCGGGCGAGCGTCAGCGAGCTTGGCGCGGCAAAGGTTGGGCGTTTGGACCTGGAGGAAAACGTCGGCTGGTTCTTGAATGAGGTGAGGGTGGCGATGGTGGAGTCGTTCGCGTGAGCGTGATGAACGTGGTGCTGCCGCTGGGGTCATCGATATTGAGCTTTGCCTTTGCGGCGTTGGTCTTCGACCAGTGGTGGCAAAGGCGCCACAGCTTTCAACTGGTCTGGGCGATCGGCCTGTTGTGGTACGGCATCAGCGCGGGCACTGAATTTCTCGGTGGCGCGTTCGGCTGGAGCGAGCCTCTCTATCGCACCTGGTACCTGATCGGCGCGTTTTTCGTCGCGGCGTATCTGGGAGCGGGGACCATCTACCTGCTCGCGAAGTCTCGTTTCGGATACTTCGCGGGGGTCACGGTCTTCATCGGCGGTCTGCTATCCCTCTTGTTCAGTCAGTCGGCTCGCTACCCGGGAGCGGGGACCGCGGGCACGACCACTTTTGTGATCGCGGTCCTGGGAGCGATTGCGATCATCGCGGCGACCGCGACGCGACGGCCGCTGGCTGCGCACATCGCGATGACCGTGCTCGTGGTCGGTTCGCTGGGCGTTGCGTACCTGGTGCTCAGCGCACCGTTAGCGGCGCCCGGTTGGGCGGTCGATCCCAACACTCACGTCCCCGTCGGGTCGGCGTTTCCCGGGTACGTGCGGGTGCTGACCGGTCCGTTCAACATCGCGGGTGCGTTGTGCCTGATGTTCGGGGCCATCTATTCGGCGTACATCTACATGCCGAAGAAACGGGTGGTGGCTGCTCGCCTCGGCGTGCTGGCGGTGGCGGTCAACTTCTTCGCTTCACTGCCGGGTGCGACCCGCGCCCTGGTGCAGGGCAAGCTCAACTCTCGCGTGCCGGCGACGATCCTGATCGCGATCGGCGCGTTCATCCCGGGCCTGACCAGCGGCCTGAATCGCTTCGGCGTCACATGGTCGTTCTACCTGGGTGAGTTTCTGGGTGTGCTGCTGATCTTTGTCGGGTTCCTCGTCAGTGAAGACGTGTTCCGCAACGTCCGATTTGGGACAACGCTGTGGTCGCGGCAGGCCTCAGCACCGCTCGAAAGAGAGGCAGGTTAGCCGTCCCTTCCGCAATGCCCCGTTGACCGCCGTGGGACCAAGCGCTCTACTAGTGCGCGAATGGAAGCGGTTTCGAGGACGCCGGCAACCCTCGACCAGGTGGCGAGGGCGGCTGGTGTTTCCCGCAAGACCGCTTCGCGAGTCTTCGGTGGCAGCGCCCAGGTCAGCGACGAAACCCGTCGCGCCGTGGAACGCGCGGCGGCCGAGCTGGGCTATGTCCCGGTACGCGCGGCCTCCGATGCCCGCGCGGGCCAGAGCGAGTCGGTCGGAGTCGTGGTTCCTGAGCCGGGATCGCGACTTTCACGACCCGATGCTGGCGAGATTGTTGCGTGGCATCGCCGACGAGCTGGCCCAGCACGGCCTGCAGATGGTGCTGTTTGCTCCCCAGTCGGCAGGCGATATCGAGCGGCTCGAGCAGTATCTCCTCGGCGGCCACGTCGATGCGGTCCTGCTCCTCGCACTGCACGAGTCCGATTCGCTTCCGGCGAGGTTGCAGGCCCACGGCATCCCGACCGTGTTCGGGGGCCGCCCGAGCAGCCTTCACGAGGTGAGCTACGTGGCGGTCGACAACCACGCAGGCGGGCGCGCGGCGACCGAGCATCTCATCGAGATGGGCCGGAAGCGCATCGCTCATATCGCTGGTCCCCGCGAGCTGTCAGTGGCCGGTGAGCGATTCCAGGGCTTTCGCGAGGCGATGTGCAACGCGGCGCTGCGCTCAGATCTGGTGGAGCACGGGGAGGTGGACCGCGACGGGGGCGAAATCGCGATGTCGCGGCTGCTCGCAAACGGGGACACGATCGATGCTGTGTTTGCCGCAACGGACGCGATGGCGGCGGGCGCCATGTGGGCGCTGCAGGTCCTGGGGCGTCGAGTCCCCGACGATGTCGCCGTCATCGGTTTCGACGACTCACCGATCGCGGCCACGACCCAGCCGCCCCCTGACGAGCGTGCGCCAGCCCGCCGAGGAGATGGGCCGTGAGATGACGAAGTTGGTGCTCAGCCTGCCCTCGACGCGAGACCAGGTGCCGTACCAGCTGATCCTGAGCCCGAAATTGGCGGTTCGCGAATCGACCCTGGTCACGCGCTCGACCGCTACGCCAGGGAATGCAAATTGGTGGACCCGAGGGGATTCGAACCCCTGACCTTCAGACTGCCAGTCTGACGCGCTCCCAACTGCGCCACGGGCCCACGTCGCGCGAGAGGTCCAGATAAAGGATACCGTCAGCCACCGCTACCATCTTCAACTGACCCCTCCATCACATGCAGACACGAGACATCACGACCCGTGAGCTGAAGGGCGGCGGTTATCTGGCCGTGCCGGACGGACCAGGCCCACACCCAGCGGTCGTCGTGATTCACGAGGCGTACGGTCTCAACGCAAACATCAAGCAGATCTCGAACCGATTCGCCGAGACGGGTTACGCCGCCCTTGCGGTGGACCTCTTCACCGACCGCAACCGGGCGATCTGCATGGCGCGCTACATGACTGGCCTGCTGGTCGGATCGGTCAATCGCTACGGCATCGACCACCTGAAGAGCGCATTGACCTTTCTCGCCAGGCTGGACGAGATCGACGCGCACAGGATGGGCGCGGTCGGTTTCTGCATGGGTGGAGGTCTGGCCATCGCGTGGGCCTGCACCGATTCCCGGCTGAAAGCGATCGCTCCCTTTTACGGCACGAACCCGCGTCCGCTCGAGGTTGCCAGTCGACTGTGTCCGGTGGTCGGTTCCTATCCCGAGAAAGACTTCACGTCCGGCGCCGGGCGCGCCCTCGACCAGGTCCTGACGCGCGAAAACATCGCGCACGACATCAAGGCGTATCCCAATGCTCGGCATTCGTTCTTCAATGACACGCGCCCCTCGTACGACAAGGCCGCCGCGGATGATGCATGGCAACGGGTCATGTTGTTTTTCGGCGAACGGCTGGGCGCCAACAGCACCGCGAGGACGTGAACGTACTCGTGACCGGTGGCACGGGCACGCTTGGCCGTCACGTTGTGACCGAGCTGCGCAAATCCGGTCACCGGGCTCGCATCTACAGCCGCAGATCGCGGGGTCACGTCGACGCGGTGCGGGGCGACCTGAGGTCGGGCGCCGGGCTCGACCGGGCGCTGGCGGGAATGGACGCGATCGTGCATGCGGCATCGGCGACGCGCGAGCCGCTCGCCGGCCGTGCAACCGACGTGCGCGGCACGCGAAGACTGCTGATGCTGGCCCGCGACGCGCAGATCAGCCACGTCGTTTACGCGTCGATCGTCGGCATCGACGGGGTTTCGTATCCCTACTACCGGACGAAGGTTGGGACCGAGGCTGTCGTGCGCGAGGACCTGGTGCCGTGGAGCATTCTTCGTGCGACGCAGTTCCACACCTTCATGGAGATCGTCCTTGGCGCGTTCTCGACCTTGCCCGGCGTGACCGCGATTCCGTTCGCATGGCAATTTCAGCCAGTTGATGCAAGGGATGTCGCGCGTCGCGTCGTCGAGGTGGTGCTGGGAAAGCCGTCGGGCATGCTGCCGGACTTCGGCGGGCCGGAAGTCCGCGACCTCAAGAGCATCGCCGAGGCGTGGCTTGGCGCCCGCAAGCAGACGCGCCGGTTGGTCAACCTCAAGCTCCCGTTCAAGTTCAGCCGTCAGTTCGCCGCCGGCAAGCTGCTGTGTCCTGACCACAAGGACGGCGCGATCACCTTCGACGAGTACTTGTTCGAGAGGTACGCCGTTTGATCGGGCGGCTGGTGGATCGATTTGGGCGCACCGGACTCGCGGCGCTGAGCAGCCTGATCTGGGCGCTGCCGATGGCCGCGTGGGCTGGGTCGGCCGACCTTTCACCGATCGACAAGACGGCCTATCCGTGGATCGCGCTGACGATCGGCCTGGTGATGCTGGTGTTGTGGCTCTTCCTGCTCAGTCGGCTCGGCCGGGTTACCGTGGTGCCTCGGCAACGCCGGTTCGACCTGCAGCAGATGTCGCGATCCGAAAAGCGTTGGACTCTCGCGCTGGCCGCATTCGCCACCGGGCTTATCGCCTGGCTGAACGGGGCGGCGACCGTCGACTGGTCTCCGCTGGTGACAGCGATCGCCGCCGGCAAGATCGGACCTACTTTGCTGGCCGTGGCGCTCGCGATATTTCTGATCGCGATGCTCGCGGGCATCGGCTTCAGCTGGCGCCGCGAAGGCGCCGCGTTTCGCAACCGCGCCGCCTCGTCCTTATCTAATGTGGGCTAGACCGACTCAGCCTTCCTGGCGAGGTTCGCGAGCAAGGTGCCGAATTCCTGCGAGACCTGCGGCCCGAGCATTCCGCTCATCACCGGTCCCAGCGGACCGCCGACCTCCACGGTCTGGCTCACGCGAGTCTTGGGCCCGGGCTCAATGCGGCAGTTGAACCGGAACCTCGTTCCGGGCACGACGCTCGTCAGCAAGGCGAAGCTCCGGCCGGGCTGCACGTCGACCAGCTGCATGTTGTGGTGCTGGCCAGCTCGCGTGTTCATGAAGCCGGTCGATCCCGAGACAAAGCCACCGCGCCAGTCCATGGTCGACACGTTGGGGTTCCACTCGCCCCAGGTCGACATGTCAGACCAGATCTGCCACACCTTCTCAGGCGAAGCCACGGTCTCGACCGATGTGCCGTACTCGCGAGCCATCTCGTCTCCTCTAGTCTCAGCTCTCAGCCAGCTTGAGCGCGCCCTGGCGTGGGACCTCGGCCACCCTCTCTTTGGTCAGGTTGAGAAAGATGATGACGCCGATCAGGAGTGCAGTACCGACGAGCTGCACACCGTACAGCGGCTGGTTGAAGCCCCACGGGGCAGGCGCAGATGCGATGAGGGTTGCAGCAACCGGGTAGGCCATCTCGGCAATGGTCGCCAGCGACGCCGGGGTACGCGAGAGCGCGCGGTAGTAAAGGAGCAGCGCGAGCAGGCCGGGGACCAGCGCGATCGCGAGGAGGTTCGGAACGAAGTCTCCGACGCTGTAGTGAGAGAACCCGGAGATCCCGAACTGGACCAGCACGATCACGACGAGAAGCGGTAGCGCGAGCGTGAAGCGAAGCGAGGTCATGCTCCAGAAGCTGATCCGCGCCAGCGCAAAGCGGCCGAGCACTGTCCCGCTGGCCCAGAACGCGGCCGCACTCAGGGCGAGGAGACCTACCTCGACGCGTCCGTTTTGCAGCGCAGACACCGGCGCCCTCGGATCCTGTGCGAAGACCACCAGGTAGACGCCGATGATGGCAACAATCACGGCGGGCCAGAACCATGGTCGCCGCCGCTCGCCCAGGATGATCCAGGCCAGCAGGATGGCGATCAGAGGTTGGGTCTGCTGGAGGACGAAGGTCTCCGCGAAGACCTTGTAGGTCGCTGCTTGCTGGAATGAGGCGGTGAAGAGGATGGTCGCCAGCGACTGCGCCCCCACCGCGATGAGGCCGACCGCCAGCCAGCCCTTCGCGCCGAGGTGGCGCAGCTCGCCTGCGCTGCGGACGAGCACGGGCAGCAGGAACAATGTGATCAGGGCATCCTCCGCGACCACGATCTGAGTGGGCGACAGATGGCTGACCAGCTGGTTGCGGAAGTAGGCATCCGAGGCCCACAGGGTCGCCGCGACCGCGACGAGTACGACGGAGAAACGGTCGACAGTGACACCGCCCGCCCTGTTGTTCGTCTGCGCCATCAACTCAATTCAACGCCATTTGGCCACCGTGCCTTCCACGGCCGCCCAAAGGACACACCCCTGGCGGGTTCCCTCCCTCCGAAAACCGGTCCCTCCCCCGCCGGCCTACCGGCCTCAGCGTAGTGGCGGTGTCAACCCAGCCCGTTAATTTTCAGGGGAAGAAACCTAAGAAACCACGCGGAACCCGACACCGGGACCCTCGTCCTCCGCCACCTCGATCTCGAGCGTCGCGTCCGGGTGCTGCACCGCGTACACCACCTCGGGCCGGTCATGCCCCTCGAGCCGCCGCTCCCCCACCAGGATCAACCGGATGTCCTCGCGCAGGATGTCGGTCACGATCGAGTGCGTCGTCTCTGAAACCAGGATCTGATTCCCGACCGCGCGCCGCCGCAGCTTCGCGCACCGATTCACCGCGGGCGAACGGTAGTCCCGGTCGTGCGCATCCGCCTCGCCGGTCAGGATCGCCATACGCACCGACAGCGACAACCGGTCCGGCCACGTCTCCGCCTGCACGGCGCGCTGCGCCTCCACCGCCGCCACGACGGCGTCCGTCGCTCGCAGAAACACGGCAAAAAACGAGTCGCCCTCACCGCGCTCCTTCAGCACGATGCCGCCGTTCGCCGCGATCGCTGACGTCAGCACCTGGTCATGCCGCCGCATCGCCTGGTACATCGAGGCGCGGCTCTGCAGCCAGAGCGGCGTGGACTCGACGACATCCGTCATCAGGAACGTCACGACGCCGTCAGGCAATGACGCTCCCTCCTCCACCTTGAACGCGGTCCCAGGTGACGTCGTGGTCGTGCCCTCAAGTGCCGTGCGCGGCTCCAGCATGCTCTCCACCACCAGGAAGTCGTCGATCGTGTGGACGCGGCGGAAGAAGTGCACGTTGTAGGACGGCAGGAAGGTCCACTGCGAATAGTCGGGCGCAAACTCACTCTCGCGGCTTACTTCTGAGGCCGTCGCCACCAGCCGGCCCAGTTTCGTCACCGCCAGAGCGTCGAGGCCCAACGATGCAGAGATTGCAGCGCTCTCCACCGGCCGGTCCTCCTGGTCCGCCACCACCGCGACCTGCATCAGCCGCAGGAAGTTGTCGAGATCAGGCTGGGGTTCGACAAAGCGATGCAGCTGCTCGATGGAAAGAACCAGCTCCTCACCCGACCCGTTGCTCGACCCATTTGCGTCGCCTTTGGGAGCAAGCAACGAGACCACCGTCTCGTACGAGTCCGTGACCGCAAACTCTCGCGTGGCGCGTCTATATACCTCGTCCACCGTCGGCCACCGACCGTTGGCGGCGAAGTAGTTGGCGGCGACGTGCTCGTAGAGCCAGGTCGAGTCGCCCAGCAACAGGTCGAGATTCAGCGCCGTCTGCAAGAAGCCGACCGTGGTTCGGTAAAGCTCGGTCACAAAGACGATCGGCTCGATCTCGGCGATACGTATGTCCCGGTCCAGGCCGGCGCCGGGATTGGGTCGTGCGGTCCCGGCCGCGAAGGTGAACAACTCGGCCTCCACCACGTCGCCGTGGTTTCGCAGCCGGATCCGTGACTGCGACACTCGAGGCCCCGGCCCGCCGATCTCGGGTGAATCCACCACGTGCACGTGCCCGCCCGACCCCCATACGCGCTGAATGGGCGCCCGCAGGTCGGAGATCAGGCCGTACACGCGCTGCATGAACACGAGCGCCTCGCGGCCTCGACCCATGTCGAAGGTGTCCTGGCGCACCGCACGCAGGTCGTCTTCCCACGCGGCCACCAGCGCCCCACGCAAGCCGATCACGCCTGGCTGCACGGATCCTTCCCTCAGGTCGGCCCAAATTTCCCCCGGCGGGCCTTCCTTGGCATGAAGGTTAGACCGTTTTCGGCCATCCGCAGCACCCCTGACGCGTGGCAAGGCATACTGCTTTCGGGATCGAGTTCGAGCTTCGAGCTTTCTACTTCGAGGAGGCGTGAATGAGTGAAGTGCCGTCTGGCGGCCATGCCATCGAGACGCTCCAGGTCGAAGAGCGCCGCTACAAGCCCGATCCCGAGTTCAGCAAGCAGGCCAACGCGAAACCTGACATCTACAAGCAGGGCTTCGACGAGTTCTGGATCGAGGAAGCAAGGCGAGTCACCTTCTTCGAGCCGTGGACCAAGCTCTACGAGTGGAAGCCCCCGTACGCAAAGTGGTACCTGGGCGGCAAGCTCAACGTCTGCTACAACTGCGTCGACCGCCACGTCGAGTCGGGCCTGAAGGACAAGGTCGCTTACTACTGGGAGGGCGAGCCGGAGGACGACCGCCGGGAGATAACCTTCGGCGAGCTGCAGAAAGAGGTTGTCCGGTTCGCCAACGGGCTGACCAAGCTTGGTGTCAAGAAGGGCACGCACGTCGGCATCTACATGGGCATGATTCCCGAGCTGCCGATCGCCATGCTGGCCTGCACGCGAATCGGCGCCCCGTTCACCGTCGTCTTCGGCGGATTCAGCGCCGAGGCGCTCGCCGGCCGCCTCAACGACATGCAGTGCGAGCTCTTGATCACCCAGGACGAAGGCTGGCGCCGCGGCAACAAGGTGCCCCTCAAGTCGAACGCCGACGCGGCCCTGGACGAGTCCCCGTCGGTCAACCGATGCCTGGTCGTCAGACGCACCGGCGAAGCCAAGATGCTGCCTGGGCGCGACGTCTGGGCCCACGACGTGCTCGAAGGACTGAGCGACGACCCGAAGACAAGTCCCTGTGAGCCGATGGACTCAGAGGACCTGCTGTACCTCCTCTACACGAGCGGCACCACCGCCAGGCCGAAGGGCATCATCCACACGACCGCCGGATACCTCGTTGGAGTCTCCGCGACCCACCACTACATCTTCGACGTCAAGCCAAAGTCGGTTTACTGGTGTGCGGCCGACATCGGTTGGGTGACCGGCCACAGCTACATCGTCTTCGCCCCGCTGGCCAACGCAACGACCGGGATCATCTACGAGGGAACGCCGGACTTTCCGGACAAAGACCGCTGGTGGAAGATCGTCGAGCGGTACAAGCCCGACATCCTCTACACCGCGCCGACCACCATCCGAACCCCCATGAAGTGGGGCCACGAATACGCGCAGATGCACGACCTCAGCTCGCTCCGCCTCCTCGGGACCGTGGGCGAGCCGATCAACCCCGAGGCCTGGGTCTGGTATCGGGAGCACATCGGCTCCAACAAGACGCCGGTGGTCGACACGTGGTGGCAGACGGAGACGGGGATGATCCTGATCACGCCCCTGCCCGGCATCACCACGCTGAAGCCCGGCTCGGCGACCAAACCGTTCCCCACCGTCGACGCCGCCGTGTACGACAACCAGGGAGAGACGGTCCCGCCGGGAGGGGGCGGCTATCTCGTCATCCGCAAGCCGTGGCCAGCGATGCTGCGAGGGATATTTGGCGACCCCGAGCGATACCAGCAGACTTACTGGAGCCGCTGGAAGGACACTTACTTCGTCGGCGACGGGGCTCGTGTCGACGAGGACGGCGACTTCTGGCTGCTGGGACGGGTCGACGACGTGATGAACGTCTCGGGGCACCGCATCTCGACCATCGAGGTCGAAAGCGCGCTGGTCAGCCATTCCGCCGTTGCCGAGGCTGCGGTCGCCGGCCGCAACGACGCGCAAACCGGTCAAGCCATCGTCGCGTTCGTGACGCTCAAGGGCGGCCAGGACGGCTCACCGCAGATGCTCAAGGAGCTGCGCGACCACGTGGGCAAGGTGATCGGCAAGTTCGCCGCGCCGGCGAACATCGTCTTCACCCCCGAGCTGCCGAAGACTCGCTCCGGCAAGATCATGCGCCGCCTCCTGCGAGACGTTTCGGAAAACCGGCCCCTCGGTGACACGACCACGCTCGCCGACCCTGCGGTGGTGGCCGAGATCGCAAGACGGGGAAAAGAGGAAGCAGGCAAGGAAGAGCAGTAGGCTTTTCGCGGCTGAATGCGCCGCATTGCGAATCTAACCGCCGCGGTCCTCGTCTCCGCGGCGGTCTTGTATGCAGCGTTTGCAGGCGCCGGCCCCCTGCCCGCGCTAGGTCCGACATTCAATCCCGCCACCGGCGCCTGGACCATGGCCGCCGACGCGCAGGTCACCGACCGAATGCTCCGCCTCGACGGGCTGCAGCAGCAGGCGCGCGTCCTCTTTGAGAAGGACGGTACCGCCCACATCACCGCCCAGACCGACCACGACCTGTTCCTGGCGATGGGCTACGTCCACGCGAGGTTCCGCCTCTTCCAGATGGACCTGCTCCGCCGGCAGGGGGCAGGCCGGCTGTCCGAGATCGTCGGCAAGGAAGCGGTCGACACCGACAGGTTCGAGCTCGAGCTGGGCCTGCTCCGCACTGCCCAGGCGGAATGGAACGCCCTGCCCCAAGGCGACGATTCGCGCGCCGCGCTGATCGCCTACGCGCAGGGCGTCAATGACCGGATCACCGAAGCCAGATCGACCCACCAGCTCGACGCGATGTTCAAGCTGCTCGCCGATCGACTCGCTGCTGGTCAAGGGCGACATGACGCAGACGCTCAACTTCACGGACACGCCGCTTGTTATGTCTCTGCTGAGCAAATCGCTGGGCGCAGACCTCGCCTCGGAGTGGTTCCCGATCCTGCCGCCAAACGCGCAGTCGCCGTACGACCCGGGTCCGTATCCCGCGTCGACGGTCGCGCCAATCGAGACCATGCGCCAGGTCACCGATGCCGAGGCGGAATCGGCGAAGGCCCTCTACCAGAAGCTCGCCGCGCTGCCGCAAGGACTCGTAGCCACCGGCGGCGCGAGCAACAACTGGGCCGTCGCGGGGGCGAAGAGCACGAGCGGCGGCGCGCTCCTCGCGGGCGATCCGCACCTTCACCTGACCCTGCCCGCGATCTGGTTCCAGCTGAGCATGGACTCGCCGAGCTACCACGCGGCGGGCGTGAGCATCCCCGGCACTCCGGTGGTGCTGATCGGCCACAACGAGCACATCGCGTGGAGCCTGACCGACGCGCAGAACCAGCAGACGTTCTTTTACGTCGAGAAGGAGGATCCGGCTCACCCGGGAACTTACTCGTGGAACGGCGGCTGGAAGGAATACACCACGCTGTCATTTGACATACCGGTGCGCGGCGGAACAACCCAGCATGTAAAGGTCAGGTCGACCGTCCACGGCCCGGTCATCTCTGAGCGAGGCCAGACGACGTCAGTGTGGTGGGCGGGCAATCTCCCGTCGCAAGACCTGGAAGTCCTGCTGCAGGTCGACCGCGCCGGCAGCTGGCAGGAGTTCCGGGATGCCCTTCGTGGCTGGCTGTCGCCGACCCACAACTTCGTCTATGCAGACGACCGCGGCAACATCGGACTGATCTCCGCCGGCTATTACCCGCAGGTGGCCAAAGGCCAGCCCTGGTTGCCGATGGCGGGCACGGGTGAGTTCGACATCAAGGGCACGATCCCCTTCGACGACATCCCACAGGACTACAACCCGCCCGACCACATCATCTGGTCAGCGAATCAGCGTCAGGTGACGAAGGACTACCCGTACTACATCGGCACGGCGTCGAACTTCTTCGATCCGGGCTACCGCGCCAACGAGATCCATCGCGTGCTCAGCGGGCCAGGCAAGGTGAGCGCCGCCGACATGATGGCACTGCAGACCGACACCCGAGATTTCCTCGCGTCACAGGTCGTGCCGGTGCTGCTCAAGTCGCTGTCCACCGAGCAGCTGAGCCCTAACGAGTCCGCCGCAGTCCAACTGCTTCGCACATGGGACTACGGAATGGATGTCAATTCCGCGGCCGCGTCGGTGTGGTGGTTTTTCTGGCAGGCGTACATGTCCGAAACCTTCGGGCCATGGTGGAAATCGCGCGGAGTCTCCCTGACGGTCGACGAAGACGAAGAGGTGAACAACGCGTTGACGCAGGATCTCGAGGCCTGGACGCTGCGCGATCCAGCCAACCGTGTCTTCAGCGCACCCGGGGTAGGCTCGCGCACCGCCCCCGACGCCCAGCGCAAGGCTTTTCACAGCGCGATGCGCCACTTCAAGGGCGATCCGAACTCCTGGACGTGGGGCAGGTATCACACCAGGGAGCTCGAGAACCTCGCCCAGATCAGCGGCCTGAGCTACGGCCCGCACCCTGACCGCGGCGACGCCTACACGCCCCTTGCCGCGCGCGACTTCCCCTCCACGCACGGCCCGAGCTGGCGGATGGTTGTGGACTGGG
>WNGQ01000336.1_pt1 | contig 49444 bp, 49 predicted proteins | sample 5407661 | NCBI WGS metagenome assembly WNGQ01 (sample SAMN13153382, study PRJNA577476) | soil metagenome | isolation source: 60 cm soil or saprolite under Garry oak tree replicate 2 | place: USA:California | collected 2016-06-15 | reverse complement strand
GCCTGCAGGAACGTGAGTGTGTGCAGGTAGCCGGCGGAGGGCCGCCGGGCGGCTGCGGCCTCCGGGCTGGTGCGGCGGACCGAGGCGGCATTCGGCATCCCGTTCGTGATCACCTTCGCCCAGACCGAGTCGAGCTGCTCGATCACCATGACCCGGGTCGGCGACACACCCGCTGACCGCGCCGAGACCCTCGGCAGGCCGCTGCCGCAGACCGAGGTGCGGATCGCCGATCCAGGTACCGGCGCGACCGTCGCTCCCGGCGCGACCGGTGAGATCTGCGCCCGCGGCTACCTTGTCATGCAGGGCTATCTCGACGATCCTGCGGCCACCCGCGCGGCGATCGACGCCGATGGCTGGCTGCACACCGGCGACCTCGGCTCGATGGACCAGCGCGGTTACTGCCGCATCGAGGGCCGCATCAAAGAAATGATCATCCGGGGGGGCGAGAACATTTACCCGCGCGAAATCGAAGCGGTGCTGCTGAGCCACCCGGGGGTCGCCGAAGCCGCCGTCGTAGGCGTCGCAGACCGGTTCTGGGGCGAGGAAGTGGCCGCCGTCATCCGGGCCGCCACGCCCAACCCGCCCGCCGAGGCCGAACTCGCCGACTTCTGCCGCACCCGGCTCGCGGCCTTCAAGATCCCCAGCCGCTGGGCCTTCACCGCCAGCTTCCCGCTCACCGCATCGGGAAAGATCCGCAAGGACGTGCTGAGTGAGCAACTCGCAGGCACGCCCGCGAGCCTTGCGGCGCCCGCCGGGGAAGCCGCGCCCGCTGAGCGAGCCTGATCAACGAGTGAGGCTGCCCCGCCCGGACTGATCCATCTATGCTCGCGCCCGCATGAGGCCGCAGCACAGAGAGATGCGCCCGGCATGATCGTGGTGATGGGCGGGACAGGCGGGGTCGGCCGTGAGGTCGCAGCCCAGCTCAGGGAGCGGGATCTACCGACTGAGCACGCCTCAAGCGCTCGTGGAAGCTAGCTTCTGCTGCAACGGCGGCATCGAAGACGGCCGGCCGGAACCGAGGCCAGGGCGGCCAGAAACCCGAGGCCGCGGTGACACGATGAAACGCCCCGCGGAGGGATGATTAACGAATCCGGAACGGCAGGGAAACGGGCGGGGGGGAGAGGGTGCCGGCTTCGCGCGGTGGCCGCCAGCGGGGATGGCTGCGGGCACTGCCGGTGATGCAGGGGCTGCAGCCCATCGACCGGTCCCAGGTACCCGCGGACGTGCTGGCCGGCATGACGCTGGCCGCCCTGGGCATCCCTGAGGTTCTCGGGTACGCGAAGATCGCCGGGATGCCGGTGGTGACCGGCCTGTACACGATGCTCATTCCGATGGCCGTGTTCGCCGTCCTCGGTTCGTCGCGCCATCTCGTCGTCGGCGCGGACTCCGCCACCGCTGCCATCCTCGCCGCCGCGCTGACCGGGCTCGCGGTCGCCGGGTCGGAGCGATACGTCCGGCTGGCCGGACTCGCGGCCCTGCTGGCCGGCGGGCTGCTGCTGCTGGCCCGGCTGGCCAGGCTCGGGTTCCTGGCGAATTTCCTGTCCCGCACCGTCCTGGTCGGATTCCTCACCGGCGTCGGTATCCAGGTGGCGGCCGGGCAGCTGCCCGACATGCTCGGGGTGACTGCCACAGGCAAAAACACCCTGACCAAGCTCCTGGGCATCGTGCGCGCGCTCCCGCACGTACACCGATATGACCTGGCGGTGTCGATCGGGGTCATCGTGATCGTGCTGGCCGCGCGCCGGATCACACGATCGATGTTCGTTGTCATCCTCGCCCAGAGCGCGGCGACCTCACGCGCCTACGTCGTGAAGTACGAGGAGGTCTCGTTCAGCGAAGACACCGACCTGGTCGGCCTGGGCGCCGCCAACGTGGCGGCCGCGTTCTCCGGCACCTTCGTCGTCAACGGAAGCCCGACCAAGACACAGATGGTCGACAGCGCGGGGGGGCGCAGCCAGCTGGCCCAGCTCATGACCGCCGTGGTGGTCCTCATCGTGCTGCTCCTGCTCACCGGGCCCCTCGCCTACCTGCCGAACGCCGCCCTGGCGGCGGTTGTCTTCCTCATCGCGATCGAGCTCATCGACATCGCCGGGATGCGGCGCATCCTGGCCTGCCGGCGCCACGAGTTCGCCATTGCCCTGCTCACGACCGCCGCGGTGGTGGTCCTTGGGGTCGAGGAAGGCATCGTGCTTGCCGTCGTCGCCTCGGTCATCGACCACCTGCGCCACAGCTACCGCCCGTTCAACAGCGTGCTGGTGAAGTCACCGGCCGGGCACTGGCAGCCGGCCCCGGTCCGGCCCGGCGCGCGCACCGAGGAAGGACTGGTGGTCTACCGGTTCGGCACCAGCCTCTACTACGCCAACGCCTCCCGCCTCATCGACGACGTCACCGCCCTCGCCGCGCAGGGAAGCCCGCTGCGATGGATGGTTCTCGACGGCGCGGCCATCGGTGACGTCGACTACACCGCGGCGGCGGCCCTCACCCGCGTCATCGAGCACCTCCGCAAACGACACATCCGCTTCGCCGTCAGCAACGTCCTCGGCCCGGTGCGCGAGCAGCTCGACCGCTACGGCATCAGCGCAGCCCTCGGCCCCGGCGCCTACTACGACACCCCCGGCGAGGCACTCGAGGCCTTCCATGCCGCAGAACGGGTCACCGGCGAGTAAACGGCGCACGTAACGGCGGGGGCAACGCAGCGCGGCCGTTTCCCGCGCGTTACCGGAGGCGCTGTTGATCTACCGCCGCAGCCGCCGCGGGTCTAATCTGACGGTGTCCGCAGATTTGGCGACCGGCTCTACGACGTGGTGGTTGCTGTGCGAATGCTCTCGAAGTCGTCCCTTGCCTTAGCGTGCGCCCTCAGCGTTGCTGGATTCCTCGCCGTTGCCCCGGCGCCGGCCACGTCCGCGGCGCCGCTCGCGCGATCCCTGGCGCCGACCCGGCTACCTGGCCTGCAGTCGGTGGCGCGCCTGGTGCAGGATCGCGACGGAGTCACCCATATCGCGGCGGCGTCCCTGCATGACCTGTTCTTCCTGCAGGGCTGGGTACATGCCCGTGACCGGCTGTTCCAGATGGACGTCAGCCGCCGTGAGTCCAGCGGCACTCTTGCCGAGCTACTGGGCAAGGCCGCCCTCCCGGGCGACGTGCAGGCGCGCACCATCGGGCTGCGCCGGGCGGCCGAGCGCAGCTGGGCCGCGGCGCCAGCTGACCTGCGGGCCGCGCTGACCGCCTACGCCGACGGCGTCAACGCCTACGTGGCTGACCACCCGCTCCCACCGGAGTATGGCGCGCTGCACCTGACGTCGTTCCAGCCGTGGACGCCGGTGGATACCCTGACGATCGGGAAGGCGATCGCCTTCGAGCTATCGTTCGACCTCGACATCGGGCCCACGCTCCAGCTTGACGCTTATGTTGCCGCGCTTGGGCCGCAGCGGGGCTACGCGCTGTTCACCCAGGACGTGATGCGCTCGCAGCCGTTCAGCAACGCTTCCACAGTCGTGGACGCCAGCAGTGGCCAGGCGGCCGCAGGGCTGCCGTCCCGGCTGACTTCCGCGGATCTGCGGCGGCTTCCCGAGGCCGCGCGGCTGGCCCGCGGCTACCTCGCCAAGATCGCTGGCGACCCGCTGTTCCACCAGGCGCTCGGCCGTGACGCCGCGCTGGGTTCCAACGAGTGGGCGGTGGCGGGCAGCCGGACCGTGAACGGTCACCCGCTGCTGGCCAATGACCCGCACCTGTTCCTCGGCGAGCCTTCGACGTTCTACCCGATCGGGCTCAAAGCCCCGGGCATGGATGTCGAGGGAGAGGGTTTTGCCGGGACGCCCGGCGTCATCATCGGGCACAATCGCTGGATCTCCTGGGGCGCGACCACCAACCCGATGGATGTGACCGACACCTACCAGGAAAAGGTGGTCGCCGACCCGTCCTCCCCCAGCGGCCTGTCCACGGTCTTTGGCGGCGCGCCGGAGCATGTCATCCCGATTCCGGAGACCTTCCGTTACAACGTGAACGGCCAGCTTGTCACCGCCACCGCGCCAGACGGCGTGCCGTCCGCGACGCTGATCGTGCCGCGCCGCGACAACGGCCCGATCGTGGAACTCACCCCGCCCACTCGCTCTTCCCCCGGCTCGGCGCTGAGCGTCCAGTACACCGGGTTCAGCCCGACCTTCGAACTGGAGGCGTTCCTGAGGTGGGACCGGGCACGCAACCTGTCGCAGTTCGAGCAGGGCCTGCCGTTCTTCGCCGTCGGCTCGCAGAACTGGGCCTACGCGGACGCCCGTGGCAACATCGCCTACTTCACCAGCGCCGAGATGCCGGTCCGCGAGGACCTGCAGGCCGGAAGCGTCAACGGGCTGCCGCCGTGGTTCATCCGCGACGGCCAGGGCGGCAACGAGTGGCTGCCCGTGCAGCACCCCCAGCCGCATCAGGCGATCCCGTATGAGATCTATCCGGCCGCGGAGATGCCGCACATCATCAACCCGCCGGCCGGCTGGTTCGTCAGCGCCAACAATGACCCGGCCGGTACCACGCTCGACAACGACCCGCTGAACCAGGTCAGGCCGGGCGGCGGCATCTACTACCTCAACTACGGCTACGACGGGTTCCGCGCGGGCCGGATCGAGCAGATGCTGCGCCAGCGGCTGGCGGCTGGGCACAAGGTCTCCATGTCGGACATGAAGGCGATGCAGGCGGATACCGCGCTGCTCGACGCTGAGTACTTCGTGCCCCATATCAGCCAAGCGTTCGCTGACGCAAAGACGAGCAGCGTACCGCAACTCGCGGCGCTGGCCGCTGATCCGCAAGTCGCCGAGGCGGTACAGCGGCTCGGGCAGTGGGACTTCACCACCCCCACCGGTATCGCGCAGGGTTATGATGCCGGCCGTACCCCCGGATCGCCGCCGTCCCAGGCTCAGATCGCCGACAGCGTCGCGGCGACGATTTATGCCGCGTGGCGGTCCCGTGCGGTGACCCACATCATCGACGACCACCTCGGCGGGCTGCCCACGCCGGACGACCAGCAGGCGCTCGCCGCCATGAAGCACCTGCTGGACACGTTCGGTACTGCGCACGGAGTCGGCGCGTCCGGCATCGACTTCTTCGCGGTGCCCGGCATCACCGACCCGGCCGCGAGCCGCGACTACCTGATCCTGAGCAGTCTGCGCGATGCCCTGACCCTGCTCGCAGGACCGGCCTTCAGCGCCGCATTCCACGAGTCCGCCGACCAGAACGGCTACCGGTGGGGCCTGCTGCACCGCCTGGTGCTCGCGCATCCGCTGGGCGGCCCGTTCAGCGTGCCGCCGGCATTCGGGCAGTTCCCCGCGCCGCTGCCGGGCCTGGCCGGGATACCGGTCGACGGTGGTTATGAGACCGTGGACGCGGCAACTCATGCGGTCCGCGCGGCCGACGTGAACGGGTTCATGTTCGGCGGCGGCCCGGCGCGCCGCTTCGTCGGCAATCCGGCGCCCGGCCATACCGTCGCGGTATCGGCCCTGCCAGGCGGCACCAGCGCCGATCCGGCAAGCCCGTTCTACCTCAACCTGCTCCGGTCCTACCTGACCAACGACTACTACCCGGCCCTGCTCGCCAGCGAGATCCCGCGGGGAAGCATCGCGTCGCAGACCCTGCTGGTGCCAGGCGGCTGATGGCCAGGGCGCGCATGTGAAGGAACGACGCGGATCCCGTGTGGCCCGCTAGGCTCAGGCGGGTGACGGCTGCTGCATGCCGATCTGGCGCGGTCATGGCCACGACCGCGCTGGCAGCAGGACTGGCGGCCGGGCTCGCAGGATGCGCGTCACTGGCCCCAGATGGCCGGCATGGTCCGGGCAAAGAGCGCACTCCGGCCGCGCAGACCTCGCCTACCGTCCCCCCGGCCGCGCACACGCGTACATCGCCGCATCGGGTCCCGGGCGCGTTCCGCCTGCTTCCGGTCCGCGGCCGCGGGCACCTCGCGCCGGGGTCTCGCCCGCGCGCGCTGCCGGGCGGCGTGCTGATCGCCGACGAAGGCAACAACAGGTTACTGCTCGTGGACCGGCACGGGCGGATCCGATGGCAGTTCCCCCGCCGCGGCGGTATGCCGCGCGGGCAGGCACTCCGGTCCCCCGATGACGCGTTCATCTCACCCGGCGGCCGCGTGATCATCGCCACGCAGGAGCTGTACGACACCGTCTCGGTGATCGACATCGCCACACGCCACATCATCCGGCGCTACGGTCATCCCGGGGTGCCGGGATCCGCGCCGGGCTTCTTCAGCCACCCGGACGACGCGATGCTGCTGCCCGGCGGTGATCTCCTGGTGGCAGACATCATGAACTGCCGGATCTTCCTGCTCTCGCCGGGCCGGTGGCACGTCGTCCGGCATTTCGGCGGCACGTCATCGTGCGCGCATGACCCGTCCGCCAGGTTCGGCAGCCCGAATGGGGTCTTTCCGCTGAGCGACGGGCATTTCCTGGTCACCGAGATCAACGGTGACTGGGTCGACGAGATGAGCCTGCGCGGCCACGTCTACTGGTCGGCCCACCCGCCCGGTGTCGCCTACCCCTCCGACGCGAACGAGGTCAGCCGCGGCCGCTATATCGTCGCCGACTACTCGTATCCTGGCCAGATCCTCATCTTCAACCGCGCCGGGCACGCGCTCTGGCGCTTCCGGCCCACAGGCGCACGCGCGCTCAACCATCCCTCGCTTGCGCTGCCGCTTCCCGGCGGGAACATCCTGGTCAACGATGACCATAACGACCGCGTCATCGTCATCAACCCGAGAACCAAACGGATCGTCTGGCAGTACGGCCACACCGGCATCCCGGGCCGTGCGGCCGGCTACCTCGACAATCCGGACGGCGTAGACATGGCCCCGCCCGAGTCATTGCTCATCCGGCACGCGGCGACGACGGGGCACCCATAATATGCTCCGGGCTTCCGGCCGTGTCGTGGGCGAGCGCACCCAGGTGCACGATCGCGGCGCGGCCCGCGGCCGCGCGCGCGGCGGATGACCAGTCAGCCGAACGCTGTCAGGTCGGCCTTTCCCCCAGGCTGCCGATGCCGAGCGATCCGTCTGGCCTGCCCGTGCCGGCCGGTCCTGCAATATTCCGTTCTGCCTCGCGCACGTAGGCCTGCGGATCCTTGTCCACTGCCGGAACGCCCGCGAAGTGCCTGGCCTCGAAGGCCGCGAAAGCCACGGCCAGTTCGTGGCGCAGCTGAAGCCCAGCGCGACGGCGGAAGTCGGTGAGACCTTCGCGTTCTTCCTCAGCCATGTGATCGCCGTTCGCCAGATTCACCGCAGCGACCGCAGCGAACCATTCGCTGCTGCCGGCCTGGTGTCCGGCGACCTCAGCGATGGCGTCCCGGATGTCGTTGTGGTCATGGATCGCATCCAGCGTTTCCTCCTCGGCGCTTGCCGCGCCGCCAGCGGTCATGCCCACCCGCAGCAGTTCGGGGTAGAAGATCTCCTCCTCTGCGGCGGCATGCACTTCAAGGAACGCAGACAGCCGTGCCCATATCGCCTCCAGAGTCCTGGTGTCGCCACGGCCGACCTGCTCCAAGATCGCGAAGAGCCGGCGCTGCTCGTGATGGTCATCCAGGATCAGCTGGGTAATGTCCATGGCTTCCTCCGCCGGCCCCGCGGTTCCCGCAAGCGTCCGATACGCGGACAAGCTCGGCAGCCTGCGCGCATCTAGATAGCGGACCCGTGCTCACCGGCCCGTTGGTGACATCTCGCATGATAACGCCCGGTCATGCTGCTTCACCGGCTGTTGCGGAGCTGCCACGGTTGGAGGACCGCGTAGAGCGCCTCGCTCATGGGCGCGGCCAGCCCGGCTCGTGTGCTTCGCCGGACGACCTCGCCCAGCAGCGCCTCAAGCTCCATGGCATGCCCGTGGGTCAGGTCGTGATGCAGCGACGAGTAGCTTCCGGCTTCAAGGCCGTCGGCGAAGGCCAGGTGGCGGCCGGGAAGGCCGACAGGCAAGCCGATTCCCTCGGCCCTTGCCACCTCGCACACCTCTGCCGCAATGCGGCGAAACAGCTCGCGGGATGCTGGGGCGGTTCGGATCTCCCCGATGGGAAGCCGGATCGCGGCCGTGGTCCCGGCCTGAGCGCAGATAAAGGCGAATTTTGCCCACAGCGTGGAACGGATGTCGCCGGTCTGCTCGGCACCGAACCCGGCAGCTTGGCAGGCGTCGACCAGCGCGCCCACCCGTTCGCTTCGCCCTCCCCTCCATTCGCCGACCACGATGGTGGCAGGGCCGCCGGTGTGCTCGATCATCCCGGGCTGCGAGACGCTGGCGAAGATGTACGCGGCCCCTCCCACTACCCGCTCTTCGCCAATGGCCGCTGCCAGCTTCTCCTCGTTGTCCACCCCGTTCTGCAGAGAGACCACTGCGGTGTTGTCGTGCAAGAGCGGAGACAAGCGGGTGGCCACCTGGTCGGTGTGGTAAGACTTCACCGCGACAAGCACGTAATCGCACGGGCCTGCCTGAACTGGGTCGTCAGTCGCGGTCACCGGATCCACCACGAAGTCGCCATGAACGCTCGTCACCCGCAGACCCCCGGCTTGGAGCGCTTGCAGATGGCTGCCCCGGGCGATGAACCAAACCTCGGCACCGGAGCTTGCGAGTTTCCCGCCGAAGAAGCCGCCGACTCCACCCGTCCCGTAAACTGCCAGCTTCATGTCACTCCAAGATGTCCGGTTCTAACCAGGAGGCGATCGGCCCGGCACAGCCGTGCAGCGCTGTGTGCTGGCTTCGATCACTATGGCGGACATTATCCCGCCCGTTTTCGCCCACCGCGCTGGACGCGGGCTCAGGGGAGATCAAGCACCCAGGTCACCCGTACTACTCCATGGCAGGGATGCCCAGGCCCGGTCAGGAACCACGGCGGACACGCCGGCCTGGGGGAACCCAGTCATCGGGGCGGCCGGTGTGGTTGGAGAATTCTAGCGACCACTGCCACCAGCTATGATCCGCAGAGTGATGCCACTTCTGCAAAATGCCGACCTCTCCGCCGGCGAGTAGCACCGGTAGCCCGTAAAGCTCCTCAGTCGGCCAGACCTCGCTGCGGCGCAACTCCGGCCCGTCAAGTTCCACCAGTGTCATCGGGGAGTACTCGCCGGAGCGGTCCAGCTCGGCGCGGGCCACGACCCGGTCGTCATCGGCGATGACCTCGATTTTCGCCTTGCCCGGCGCGGCGTGGATGAGCACCCGGTCGAACCCCCCGGCCGTGGTGCAGCGAGCGAACTCCAGCCCGTTCATCGCACCGTCGTTACTGCGCACGTTCCACGTCCAGTTCATACCGCGTCCCTACCCTTCGCGGCGCGCCTTACCTAGGCCGGCACTGCATCACGACCCGGTTGCCTTCGGTGCCGAGGCCGTGCCGGGCGCAGACCCGCCTGGCTGCCCCGCTCCCAGGTAGCCCGCGAACCCAGCACACGGCGCGCGCCCGAATGGTCGTGCGGTCCAGCACCGCGCCGGTGACCCGATCCCACATCTGGACCTCCGGTGCTTGGCTCGCGGTGCGGCCCGCCAGCTGTGCTGCGGCCAGGTTGTCGGTGGCTGGTGTGATGCTGGATTCGACCACATCGGGCTGCCCGGCCGCGTCCCGCGGGCGGGCTGGCCGTAAGATCGACGCACGGGAGGTCAAGCCATGCTCAGCACCAACTACGTTCCCGGGGCGCCCAACTGGGTGGACCTGGGGACGCCTGACGTCGACGCGGCGGCGGCGTTCTACGGCGCCGTGTTCGGCTGGGAGTTCCAGTCCGCCGGACCGGAGGCCGGCGGATACGGCATGCTCACGCTAGGCGGGAAGGTAGTCGCCGCAGTGGGCCCGCTCATGGAGGAGGGCGCGGCGCCAGGCTGGACGCTTTACTTCCAGACCCCGGACGCGAATGCCACCGCCGAGGCGGTCAAGCAGGCTGGCGGCGCGGTCAGGGCCGAGCCTTTCGACGTGTTCACGCAGGGCCGGATGGCTCAGTTCACCGACCCGGCCGGCGCGCTGTTCGCGGTCTGGCAGCCTGGCGACACCAAGGGCCTGGGCGCGGTCAACGATCCGGGCACGTTGTGCTGGACGGAATTGCACACGACGGACCCGGCCGCGGCCAAGTCGTTCTACCAGGCGGTGTTCGGCTGGGTGACCGAGGACGTGCCGATGGGCGGCTTCGACTACACCCTGATCCGGCCCGCCGGCGGCGGCGAGGACAGCAGCCAGGGCGGGATCATGCCGCTCAGCCCGGAGATGGCAGCCGCGGGCATGAGCACCCGCTGGCGGCCGTATTTCGAAGTGGCCGACTGCGACGCCGTGGTGGCCAAGGCGGCGGAGCGGGGCGGCACCGTGACCGTTCCGGCTGAGGACGTCCCGGGCGTGGGCCGGATGGCGTCGCTCGCCGACCCGGCCGGGGCGCCGTTCGCCGTGATCACGAGCGTCGCCGCCTGACAGCGGGCTGGCGCGGCCGCAAGCGTCCAGCGTGGCGCAGTGACACGCTGCAAGTCCCGCATGTCCCGCCGCGGGTTTAATAACAACGCAGCAGCGCTGTCCGGGACTGTGTGCGCTGTCAGTGTTCTGCGGCCATCGGGACTGCGCCATCGCCGGGCAGGCCGGCGAGCTCGCTCGGCGATGCGAGGGGAGGCGCCGGATGCCAGGTCAGGGCCGGGAGGTCGTTGTGGGCCTCGACAATGGCGGGAGGGCCATCAACGCGACTGTGCTCGATTCCGCGGGACGGTTCTTGGTGGACGGACTTGTCGAGGCACCCAGCCGGGTTGCTGAGGGTCCGGGGGTGGCCATCGAGGCGCTCGCCGAGGCGTTCGCGGGCGTGCTCGGCTTGACGGGGATTTCGCGTGAATCGGTGCGCGCGGTGGGCTTGGACACGCCGGGGCCGGCCAGCGCGGACGGGGTTATCTCGTTGCGAGGCGCGGTGAATTTCGTCGATCCGGCCTGGCGCGGCTTCGACGTCCGCAGCGCTCTGGAGGCCCGGCTTGGCCTTCCCGTGATCTACAGTAATGACGCGAATGCGGCGTCGCTGTACGCTCATCACGTCCATTTCGGGCCGAGCGCCGCGCAGCGCTCCTCCGTTTCCCTGATCGTGGGAACCGGGCTTGGCGGTGGCGTGATCGAAAGCGGAAGGGTGGTACGCGGCGCTGCCGGGATGGCCGGCGAGTTCGGGCACATCCAGGTCCCGATGGACGGGCTGCTGGCCGAGGGGCAGCCGACGCCCTTGTGCAATTGCGGGTTGCCCGGAGATGGCGAGAGCGTCGCGTCCCTGACGGGCATTGAGAAGAACCTGCTGCCCTACTGGCTGACTCGCTTCCCCGGTCACGAGCTGCACGGGGCGGGTTCGGCACGCCAGGCGGCGACCCTGGTGCGGGGCTATGGCAGCGCCGGGGACCCGATGGCCCTGGAAATCTTCCGGCAGCAAGCGATCGCGCTCGGCAGGCTGTTCACCGTCGCGGCGAACTTCACCGACCCGGACGCGTACTTCGTCGGCGGCGGCGTGGTCGAGGCGGTGCCCAGCTTCGGTGACTGGTTCCTGGCCACCATCCGCGAGCACACTGACCTGCGGGCCGAGCAGCTTCCCCTCGTGACCTTCGCGCTGGTGCCAGATCTGGACATGGCAGGTGCCCGCGGCGCCGCCATCGCGGGCGGCGACGCGCTGGGATGGGCACCCCCCGAGCTTCGCAGGCGCTGATCCGGCTGCGCCGACGCCGCCCAGGAAGGGGGTGGCCGGCCGCCATGGCAGCTACGCAGTAAACAATCACTTCGGACTGCCATCGGTGGCCAGTCACAGACCGTGGCTGCGCGGGCCGGAGCCTTTGCCGCGGGGCGTGCCGGAGCGTAGAGTTGAGGTGTTGCTCCGGACCCCGGCATAGGCAGATGCGGTAAGGCCGCGGCTGCGCAAGAAGGGCCGGAGTTCTTCTTTTCCTCGCATATCAGCAGCCTCCGGCCAGGACATCATGGCCAGAGGACGGCGTGCTCATGAAAAGGTTCAATGATTCGGGCAGGCAACCTCGGCCGCTGCCGCGCCGAAGGCGCGCGATCAGCGCCGGAGCGGGCATTCTGCTGATCGCCATCGGCGCGGTCTTGCGCGATCGGCCACTTCACATGGGGCAGGCTGATGCGCTTGGATACGCGCCAGGTACGCAGGGAAGCACCGGCAGACGCTGCCTCACTCAAAGTCGCGCGCCTGTATACGTTGAGAGGTGAGTCGGAGCGAGCACCAGGAGGTGCAGCCGATGCCGCACGATCTCAGCTACGACGAGACGACCGCGGTGATCGTGGTTGACGTCCAGAACGACTTCGCCGACCCTGAGGGCAGCCTCTACGTCCCTGACGGCGAGAAGACCATCCCGTTCATCAACGAGCAGATCACCCGGGCCGGGAGCGCCGGCGCCCTCGTCGTGTACACCCAGGACTGGCACCCGGAGTCCACCCCCCACTTTCAAAAAGACGGCGGGGTGTGGCCGGTGCACTGCGTGATGGGCACGTGGGGAGCCGAGTTGCACCCCGGGCTCCAGGTGGCTGGTCCGGTGGTCCGTAAGGGCTCACAAGGCGAGGACGGGTACTCCGGGTTCATGATGCGGGATCCCGATACGGGGGAGGAGAAGCCGACCGAGCTTGACGGGATCCTCAAGGACCACGGCGTGGAGCGGGTAGTGGTGGTCGGGCTCGCGCAGGACGTCTGCGTCAAGGAGACCGCCCTGGACGCGGCCGAACGCCGGTATCACCTCGACGTTCCCCAGGCAGGGACGCGGGCGGTCAACCTCCGGGAGGGCGACGACGAGCGGGCCTGGCAGGCCATCCGGCGGGCCGGCGGGCACGTATTCTGACCCCGCCCCAAATCGGGCAGAGTCTCGCAATCCATCAAAGGAGTAGCGCGACGGACGCCGCCGCGGGCGCTCGCTCCGGACGAAAGGCATGAGTCTGCCGCGATGCCGGACTCAGTGCTGCAGATCGCGCTACGCGGAAGCGCGGCAGCGAGCATCTCGGTTGGTCAGCTCATCCGGCGGTATCGCCACACGCACAGCGGGATGAACAGGGCCAGCAGCCCCAGGATCCAGGCCGCCGTTCCTCCCAGCGAGCTAGGCACGCCGCCAACGAGCGCGTACGACCGCGCCGTGTTCGCCGTCAGTGTGACGGGGCTTACCTTCGCAAAGGCCTGCAGCCAGTCCGGCATGCTCGATACCGGCACGAAGACCGAGCTCGCGAACACGAGAGGGAAGATGACGACGAAACCGGCCGACTGTGCTGCCTCGGCGCCACCCACGACTAGCGCAACGAAAGCGAAGATCCAGCTCAGTGCAAATCCAAAGGCACTCACGACGGCAACGGATACGAGCGCGCCGGGCAGTCCGGCGTGGAAGCGAAAGCCGATCACGTAGCCCACGACGATCATCAAGCCGATAATCAGGACGTTGCGGACGAGATCGGCAACTGTGCGCCCGAGCAGCACGGCCGACCGCGCCATCGGCATGGAGCGAAAGCGGTCGACGACCCCGCGTTCCAGGTCCTCTGAAAGGCCGACCGCGGTCTGCGTCGCGCGGAAGGCCACCGACTGCACGAAGATGCCGGGCAGAAGGAAGTCGATGTACTTGACTCCCCCAGGCAGCGAGCCTCGCACGGCACCGCCGAACACATAGGCGAACAGCAGCACGAACATGATCGGCTGGATCGTCGAGAAGATCAGTAGCTGGGGCTGGCGAATAAAGTGGCGCAGGTTGCGCGCGGTGACCACGCCCGCGTCGGTCACGGCTGAACGGATGCCCAGCAGCGAGGGACGCCGCAGCGCCAGGAATCTCCTCGCGCGGTAGCCGGCCGCCCTATGCGGGCCGGTCGCCGCCCGTGCGCCGTCCGCGCTCACCGGCGCCGGCGGACCGGCGCCGTCCTCGCTCGGCACTGGCGGACCGGCACCGTCCTCGCTCGGCACCGGCGGACCGGCACCGTCCTCGCTCGGCACCGGCGGACCGGCACCGTCCTCGCTCGGCGGCACCCCCGTGAGCTGCAGGAACACGTCATCGAGCGTCGGGCGGCGCAACCCGAGATCGCTGACGCCGATACCCGCGTGACGCAGCGCCGAAGCGGCGTCCTCGATGAGCTCGAGTCCATTACGCGGAGCTGGAAGACTGAGCCGATCCAGGTGCTCGCCCGGCTGCGGATCGCCGCAGCCCACCCCGGCGAGCACGGACTGCGCCTCGTCGCGTTGAGCCGCGGTGCTCAGCTCGACCTCGAGGATCTGCCCGCCGACGCGGTCCTTCAGCTCATTGCCCGTGCCCTGCGCGATAACTCTCCCGCGATCGATCACCGCGATCCGGTCCGCAAGCTGATCGGCCTCCTCGAGGTATTGAGTCGTCAGCAAGACCGTCGCCCCCTCGCGGACGAGCTCCCGCACGATCCCCCAGATCTCGTTGCGGCTTCGCGGATCGAGCCCGGTGGTCGGCTCGTCGAGAAACAGAATCCGCGGGCGCGTGAGCAGGCTCGACGCGAGGTCCAGCCGGCGGCGCATCCCTCCGGAGTACGTGCGCGCCGGGCGGTCGGCCGCGTCCGCGAGGTCGAAACGCTCCAGCAGCTCGGCGGCCCGCCGGCGCGCCTCCGCCGGCGAGAGGTCAAAGAGACGCCCGAACATCTGCAGGTTCTCGCGCCCAGTGAGGATCTCGTCGACGGCGGCGAACTGTCCGGTCAGGCCTAGCAGCTCGCGAACGACCGGCGCCTCGCTCACCACGTCGTGCCCGAAGACCTCGGCGTGCCCAGAGTCCGGCGCGAGCAGGGTCGCGAGCATCCGCACGAGCGTGGTCTTCCCGGCTCCGTTCGGCCCGAGCAACCCGAAGACCGTGCCCTCGGCGACCTCCAGATCGACCCCCGCGAGCGCCACCGTCGCACCGAAGCGCTTGATTACGCCCGCAACGCGCACGGCAGGAGCGGCGGAACGCTGCGTGAACATTGCGTGGCGATCATACTCCGCGCCGCAACGCGGGCGAACCCGCCCCCGAAACCCCCGCCCGGGTCAACGGCACCTGCCCACGGCCCGCCGGCGGTTCAGGAGCGGGCGGGCAACCTGAGGTGCTGCCGCGCGGCCGGGGGTGGGATGCTGGCCTGGTGGCCATAACCGCCCGGGTGGAACATGTCGGGAGCCTGCTGCGCCCGCCGTTCCTGCGCGACGCGCGTGCCGCCCACGCGCGGGGTGAAATCGCTCCGGCCGAGTTCAAGGCCGCGGAGGACCGCGCTGTGCGAGAGGCTGTCGCGCTGCAGGACGAGCTGGACCTGCCAGTCGTGGGCGACGGGGAGATGCGGCGCGAGTCGTTCCAGGCCGAGTTCACCGCGGCCTGCGACGGCTTCGGCGGGGTCAGCCTCGACGCCTGGCTGTGGGGAACATGGCACTCCGCCGAGGTGGGCGACGCCACGATCGAACGGCCCCCGGACCTGGCCGTGACCGCTCCGCTGCACAAGCGCCGCAACCTCGCCGCCGAGGAATTCGCGTTCTTGCGCGGCTGCACCAGCCGGCCGGCGAAAGTCACGCTGCCCAGCCCGACGTTGTTCGCGAACCTGTGGTCGCCGGAGAAGTCGGCGGGCGCCTACCCGAGCCTGGACGCCTTCATGACCGACGTCGTCGAGGTGATGCGCGAGGAGGTCCGGGAGCTTGTCCGCCTGGGATGCACCTACATCCAGCTGGACGCTCCGCACTATCCGCTGCTCATCGACCCGGCCTGGCGCGCCTTCTACGAGGCGCGCGGGTGGCCGATGCAACGCTGGCTGACGTACGGGATCGAGCTGGACAACGCCGTCATCGACGCCGGGCGCCCGGCGACCTTCGGCTTCCACCTGTGCCGCGGCAACCAGCTCAGCCGCTGGCTGGTGGCCGGCGGGTACGACCCGATCGCCGGCCCTGTCTTCGGCGGGGTGGACGCGGACCGGCTGCTGCTGGAGTACGACGACGAGCGCTCGGGCACCTTTGACGCGCTCCGGCTAGTACCCGACGACAAGATCGTCGTCCTCGGCCTGGTGACCACGAAAACGTCGCGGCTCGAACCCGCGCAGGAACTCGCGTCACGGCTCCGGCAGGCCAGCACCCGCATCGGATCCGAGCGGCTGGCGATCAGCCCTCAATGCGGCTTCGCCACCTCGGCCGCCGGCAACGCGATCACCCCGGAAGCCCAGCGCGCCAAGCTCGCGCTTCTCGTTCGGACCGCGCGGGATCTCCTAGGCACCTGACCCGCGATCACCATTGCCACCGGCCCAGCGATCCGCCAGGGCCTCCGGCAGCCGGGAACGTCTACTTTGGGAATCTCTTGCCAGACAGAAAGCCTCATCGGGGCGTTCGATCGAACTCGGTTCGCAGCTGATCGAGTTCGCCTGCCAGCAGGTCCCACATCGCGTCGGAGTCGCTGAACAAGGGAAAGGCCAGCGAGACGGCCAGCGCCGAGTAGTTATCCGCCATATGCAGGACGGTGCCGACCGCGCCGATGTTCTCCAGATGCTCGCCGCGGTTGTACGCGATGCCGGTTCTGGCAGCATCGGCGATGTCTTTTCTGAGCGTGGCTGCTCGTCTCGCGCCTATCGCGGCGGCCGACCGAGGTCGATGCCGATGCGGTGCACGTCGCCATGGGCGTGGCGATGGCGGGGATGCTCGTGCCACGGCTGAGCCCGCTGCCCAACGGCCTGTGGGAAGGCGTGTTCGGGGTCGCGGCGGCGTGGTTCGCGTGGCAAGCCGCCCGGGCCAGCCGCGGCTACGCCGCGGGCGGCTGGCGGTGCCCCTATCCTGTGCCGCACCTGGTCGAGTCCGCCGCCATGCTCTACATGTTCCTGGCGGTGCCCGGCTCCCGGCCCGGGGGCCCGGGGCCGGGAACGCCGATGTCCGGCATGGCCGGGTCCCCCGGCACCGCGGGAAGCTTCCCCGCGCTCGCCGTGGTCCTGGCGCTCTTCATGCTCGGCTACGTCGTGTGGACCACCGACCGGCTGACCTCCCACGCGCGGGCCAGGACCGCCGGGCCGGCCCCGAGCGCGGCGCGGGATCCCGCCAGGCTCCCGGTCACCGTCGGCGCAATGGCCGCCGTAAGCAGGCAGGACGGCCCGGGCGCATCCGGCGCGGCGGGGAACTGGCACGGGCCCCCGGCAGACGGGCCAATGCTCGACCCCGGGCTCGCCGCCTCCTACAAGATCGTGATGGGCATCACCATGGGCTACATGCTGATCCAGATGCTCTAGCAGCACAGCTCATACCAGCACAGCTCATACCAGCACAGACTCACGCAGCCGGCAAGGGCCGGACGGCTCGCCAGCGGCGCACCCAGGGACAAGCCCGGTTTAGCCCGCCTTGCCGTGGGCAGACGCTGCACACGCTCAGTTGGGTCATACGGGAGGTTCGGATGGCAACCGGCATCGCGGCAGTGGTTCTCGCCCTAATGATGGTGGCTGTGGCCGGCCTGGTGCTGCGGCTTGGCGCGGCCGCCCGCCGCCGTCGCCGCCTGCAGCTGCTCAGGCCAGAATTCGAGCGGATGGCAGGCGACCTCCACGACGCACAGTAGCTTGTGACTGGCATCGAGCTTGTGACTGGCATCGCGCTGGCGGGCCTAGATCACCATCTGATCAGCGGCGAGAAGCCCGAGAAAATTGACCAGCATGCACCGCGGCAACTGCCGCACGGACGGGCGAGCACGGTGACCGGCGGGCCGCCGGCTGCCGTCGGCCGACTGGAAGATGACCCGTGTCGATCGTGAGTTCCGGCGCTTGTCCTAGCCGACCTGTCAGCTGCCGCGCATCTGACACCACTGCCGCCGATTGGCCCTGACGGCCAGGGCAAGAGGAAGGATTCACTATGACCACGACACCCGCGAGGTCACCTGGCGCCGAGCTGCGCCAGGCCGGCGGCCCGGCGCCCCGGCGCTTCACCGGAACGCAAGCATGCTGGCTGTGCGGGATTCATCTGCCGGCCACATCCATGGTGCCCGACGGCGGCCCTGCGTGTGCGGACATCCATTGGTACTGCGCGGACACACTCTCGTGTACGCAACGATGGACACAGGCGCAACGCAGGCCGGGAACTGCCGCCGGCCTGGCGAAGGAAGGCAAGCTGCGCAGCGAGCCCAGCTAAGGCCACGCGCTGCAGGGTAGACATCTTCCCGGCGCAGCAGCAGCGCCTCAGTCTTCCCTCGCCGGATGCTGCCCTCCTGGTCCTCAGACTGCCCCGGGTAGGGCACGGGACGCTGCACTACCAGGTGCGAACCGCTCGCAGGGAGACCCGGGCTGTCACCGTAAGGTTCGCGGCAGACCCCGAGATCACCCGGGTCAGCGTAGAGGGTACCCTGGTCGGCCCCGCGACCGCGTTTGCCGCGGAGCTTCACCAGCGGATTCAGGCCGCTGATCGGGGTGCTATCTGCACCCGGGCAGGCGCGGGCGCGCAAGCTAGATGACGGGAGCACGGGCCCAAGATGATGATCCCGGCCGTGTAGTGCGCGAGCAGAAAGCCACCATCCAGCGGCGGGCGGCCGTCCCGGCGATCTGCCTGATGCTCGCCGGTGCCCTGGCGGCGTGCGGGGCAGGCGGCGGGCCAGGCGACGGCGGGTCGGCGCGGCGGGCGGCGGCCGGATTCCTGGCCGCCTACGTCCAGCCAGACGGGCGTGTGTCACGGCTCGATCAGGGCGGGGACACCGTGAGCGAGGGACAGGCCTACGGCCTGCTGCTCGCCGAAGTGGCCGGTGACCACAAGGCGTTCGGCAGCATCTGGCGATGGACTCGCGGCCATCTGCAGCTGGGCGAGGGGCTGTTCGCCTACCATGCGGACGGCACCGGGAAGATCCTCAGCCCCGAGCCCGCCAGCGACGCCGACCTGCTGATCGCCTGGGCGCTGATGCGCTACCGCGGCCCGGGCGCCGCCGCGCTGCATGACGAGGGACGCCGGGTCGCGGCTGCGGTGCTCGCGCGCGAGGTGACGGTCGGCCCGGGCCGGATGCCGGTCCTGGCCGCAGGCCCCTGGGCGACGGGCCGGCCATCGAGTCTTAACCCGAGTTACTGGTCCCTGTCCGCGTTCGACGGCCTAGCCGCAGCCACCGGCAACCCGGCATGGCGCCGCCTGGCCGGCGCGGCGGTGGCGCTGGCCAGCCGCCTGACTGAGGGCGGCCGGCGGCTGCCGCCGGACTGGGCCTCGCTCACCGTGGCCGGCGTGCTGCGTCCCGAGCCCGCCCCCGGCGGCAGCCAGCCCCAGACGCAGTACGGGCTGGACGCGCAGCGCACGGTTGCCTGGTTCGCCGCATCCTGCGACCGGCAGGCCCGGGCACTCGCCGCCCGCTGGTGGCAAATCCTGCAAGCCCGAGGGCGTGCCCAGGCGATTGCGCTGCGTCTCGACGGGACGGTGCTGAACCCCGCACCGTCCGTCCTGCCCCTGGTCGCGTCCGCAGCCGCCGCCCGCGCCGCCGGCGACACCACCGCTAGCCAGCGCCTGCTGCAGCGGGCCGCCAGCCAGCAGCACAGCGACCCGACGTATTACGGCAGCGCGTGGAATGCGCTGGGCACAGCCCTGCTGAGCAGCACAGCCCCGCGCTCCTGCTCAGCCTGACCGGATGCCGCCCAGCCGGACCGCGGGCCAACGAGAGCGGGATATCCGAGCAGCACCTCCGCCATGTGATTGCGCGCGTAGGCAGCCAAGGGGCCGCCAGAACCCTGTCATGGCAGTCCGGCCGGCCGTGGGGTTCCGTCAGGACAAGGAATAATCACAGAAACGGGTCGCCGAGCGATAGCGGTGCCGGCGGCCACGCCCGTGCCAGTCCTGGAGGAGGCCATGATGGACGAGCACTTCGTCTGGATGACGACACGCCAGATCAATCCCGGCACGCTGACCGACTTCGAGAGGGCCTGGCGCCCGGACACGCATCCGGACGGCATGCTGCGCGCCTACGCGTACTGGTCTGAGGACGAGCGGCAAATCATCGGGGTGTCGTTCTGGGCCTCAAAGGAGTCCTGCGAAGCGTGGCGGGCCTCCGAAGCGGAGGCACGCCGGCGTGCGGCGATGGCTCCCCACATACTCGATGAGCAGGAAGCGTTCTACCGGGGCCGCGAGCTAATCGTGCCAGCTCGCTAGCAGCCACGTCCGGGATCCACGGCACCGGGCGTCACGCTCCACGGCCGCGGCGTCGAGGGCTGACGAGCCGGCGCTGTGCTGTTCATGCCTGCCCTGCGGGCGCGCACCCCGGCCGTCGTCGGCACCGGCACCCCGTCACCCACCTGCCGCTGGCAGCAGCATGTGCCGGCAGAATGGAGCCTCCGATAGTCCCGGGGATAGCAGCCTCATCGATGGAAGGCAGTTGTGCCAGATGGATGTGACCGGCGGCATGGGACGGCTGGAGGGCAAGCACGCGCTGGTCACCGGGGGCACGACAGGCGTCGGGTTCGCCATTGCCGAGAGATTCCTGCGAGAAGGCGCGGTGGTGGTGGTGACCGGGCGGAATCGGGAGCTGGGCCGGCGCGCAGAGGCGGCGCTGCGGGAGTCCGGCCAGGCCTGGTTCCTGGCCGCTGACGCTGGCGATCCCGCCGCCGTGACCCGGTCGGTGGACGTGGCCGTGGAGCATCTGGGGACCGTCGATGCGCTGGTCAACAACGCCGGGATCGGGGTGGAGGCGGGCCTGCTGCGCACGCCTCTGGCTGACTATGACCGGGTGATGGACGTGAACGTGCGCGGCTACTTCCTGTACGCGTGTGCCGTGTACCCGCACCTGGCCCGCCGCCGCGGGTGCATGATCCACGTCGCCTCCGACGCGGGCATCTGGGGCGAGCAGTCGATCGGGCTCTACTCGGTTTCGAAGGCGGCGGTGGTGATGCTGGGGAAGATGCTGGCGCTGGAGGGTGGTCCCGACGGCGTGCGCTCGAATGTGCTTTGCCCGGGCGACACCTGGCCCGGCATGCGGCACATGGCCCCCCCGCCGGGGGAACAGGACCGCCCCGAGAGCGGCGACTGGCCGATCCCGCCGATCGGCCGGGTCGGCGAGGCCCGCGACGTGGCCGCCGCGGCGGTCTTCTACGCCAGCGACGAGGCGGAGTTCATCACCGGCACGACGCTGCTCGTCGATGGCGGCATGACCGCCGGCTATCTCCAGCGCGAGAAGAGGCCCCTCGCCGAGCCCGGGTCCTAGCCTTCATCCTCGCGCGGGGCACCGGGCGTCTGGCAGCTCCCGCGCGGCCGATGACGCGCGCAGTGCCTGGGCGGCTGGCCCGGTGCCGTTGATCGTCGCTGTGCACGGAGCGAGGTGGTTCGGTCTTGTAGAGTCCGGGTCGTGGACGAGTTGATGACTGACGAGCACGGTCGGCCCATGCCTCCGCAAGAGAGTGGCGAGGTCGCGACGCTGCTGGGCTTCTTGACATACCAGCGCGCGACGTTGGGGTGGAAGTGCCGTGGGCTGAGCGACGAGCAGCTGCGGGTGGCGCTGCCGCCTTCGTCGATGACGCTGGGCGGGCTGTTGAAGCACTTGGCCTACGTCGAGGACTATTGGTTCACCGAGGTGGTCGGCGGCGAGCCGACCCCGGAGCCGTGGGCGAGCGCGGACACGAAGGCTGACCCCGACTGGGAATGGAGCAGCGCAGCTGACGATTCCGGCGACGATCTGCGGGCACTGTGGGCCGAGCGGGTCAAGCGGTCCCGTGCCATCGTGCAGGCACGGCTCGGCCAGGGTGAGGCCGCGGCGCTGAGCGAGGCGCACTCTGCATGGGGCGGCCAGGGACGCGCCTCACTCCGGTGGGTCCTCGTGCACATGATCGAGGAATACTCCCGCCACAACGGTCACGCCGACCTGATCCGCGAGTCGATCGACGGTCAGACGGGCGAGTGAAACTGCCGTCAGGGTCATGGGACGCAGGTCATCTCGACCAACCGGCGGACCAAGGCTGCGGTCCACGCGGACGGTCCATCGCGGCGGGGTGGCGAGGTTATGCAGTGCCGTCATCAAGGCCGTCATCAAGTTCGTTGTCATGCTGGCCGAGCAGAGCGCGGAGGCGGTCGACCTCGTCGCTCAGCTGACGGAGCTTCACGGCCAGGGCGGGGAGGTCCGGGTGCGCGGCTGCCCACTCCTGCTGACGGGACGCCCGCTCGGCCAGCAAGTGCCTTTCCCGGTCGCGCAGCGCCGCGGCATTCTCGTAGTCCTCGTCGGCCGCTGCGGCCTGCTTGTCGCTGTTGATCTGAGCGATCTCCTGGTCAAGGTCGCGCAGGTCCGGTCCCGTACCGACGCGCTGCTCAATGGCCGACAGGCGCGAATCGATCGCATCGATGCGGGCGATAACCCCGGAAAGCAGCTCGCGTTCCCCGCGGCCCGGGCCGGGCCGGGACGTCGCGCGTGCGGTCACCGGCTCCTGGCCACCGGATCTGTGCAGCAGCTGGATCACCTGCTGGCGCACCCGGCTCAGGTCGGCCCCGAGCCGGACGAGCACCTGAGCGGCGACGCCCTCGCCCTCGCGGATCAGGCCGAGCAGGATGTGCTCGGTGCCGATGTAGTTGTGGCCAAGCTGCAAGGCCTCGCGCAGCGAGAGCTCAAGGACCTTCTTGGCGCGCGGGGTGAACGGGATGTGCCCGGACGGGGCCTGCTGCCCCTGCCCGATGATCTCCTCCACCTGCTGGCGTACCGCCTCCAGGCTGATCCCGAGCGACTCCAGCGCCCTGGCGGCCACGCCCTCACCCTCGTGGATGAGGCCGAGCAGGATGTGCTCCGTGCCGATGTAGTTGTGGTTGAGCATCCTGGCCTCTTCCTGAGCCAGGACCACAACCCGCCGCGCCAGGTCGGTAAACCGCTCAAACATTTCCGCCACGCTCCCCTGCCCTCGCGGGCCTCCAGGCACCGGGCATCCAGACCAGGCGCAATCGGCCCAAAGCAGCATAGTTCCAGGCGGTTGCCCGAATGCCGCACCAGCCGCGAAGGATGGCCGTTCCCTGACTGGTCACAGTGCGTGGCGCCGAGCCACGGTGCCCAGGGGCACACCAGACAGTGACCGTCCGCGCCGTCATCGATAGCAGGCGCACCATGGAACCTGGACCAGTCAGCCGCAGGACCCAGACGAGTGGAGGCTCCATGCCCGGACCGTTCATCTTCATCGCCACCAATCGGCTCAGGGACGGCAGGTTCGACGCCGAACAGCAGCGGGTACCGGAGCTGGCTCGCTTTATCGAGGCGCATGAGCCGCGGCTGATCGCCTTCAACGAGTACGTGAACGAGGACCACAGCCAGGTGAGCGTCGTCCAGATTCACCCGGATGCGGCCTCGATGGAATTCCACATGGACGTCGTCGGCGATCACGCCCGGCAGGCCTACGCGCAGACCCTTGAGGCCACCACGGGCATCCAGGTCTTCGGAACGCCCACCGAAAACATCTTGCGGATGCTCAGGCAGCAGGCAGGATCGGGAGTCCCGCTGAGCATCAATCCGCTTCACCTGGGCGGGTTCACACGCGCCAGAGAAAGCTGAGCGGCCGCAACAGCCGGCTCATCCGGCAGCCCAAAGACCCAATCAGCTCGACGCACTCTCATGCTTGTTATGGAGGTGCGCGATCATAAGCGGTCACACCCCCTGCGGAGGGCAGCCCTGGCGAGGTGGCCGGCCTGGATCCGCCAGACCGTCACCCAGCTGCACATACCCCGGCTGCGCGAATTCGGCCTGCAACCCCGCGACTTCGGCGACATCGCCGCCAGCGCGATGAGGGCAAGCAGCACCCAGGGCAACCCCGTCACCCTCACCGAACACGACCTGCACGCGATCCTCACCGAAGCAGCATGAACCAGCGCGACCGTCGCTGGCGGGTCTAAAAGGGGATGTGACGCGCACCATGGCCTGAGAGACTGAAATGTTCCAGTTTGGTAATGGACGAGACAGCCGATGATCGGTAACTCTCGTAGTGCCCCGTTTCGCGCTGCGAGGCTGCGACAGGATGCTGCGACAGGATGTAGTACATGACTGAGAGAACAGGCGCGAAACCGATGGTGATCGTCGGGGGTGGCAAGGCCGGGGGCACCGCCGCCGCAACTTTGCGAGACGAGGGTTTCGGCGGGCGGGTCGTGATCATCAGCCAGGAACCGGGTATCCCGTTTGGCCGTCCCCCGCTGTCCAAGACATACCTGCGATCGGAGGAGGATCTCAAGGACTGGTATGTCAGGCCCGCCGACTGGTATGAGGCCCATGACGTGGAACTCCTCACCGATACCGGCGCCACGGCCATTGATGCCGCGGCGCACATGCTGGTCCTGGACTCGGGCCGGGAACTGGGATACCTGAAGGTCCTGATAGCGACGGGAGGACGGAACCGGCGGCTCGAGATTCCCGGGGCTGAGCTGCCCGGGATCTACTATCTGCGTACGGTGGCCGACTGCGATGCGATTAAGCGCGAAGCTGAGGCGGGCCGGCGCGCGGTAGTGGTGGGCATGGGGTTCATCGGTTGCGAAGTTGCGGCCTCCCTGACCCAGCTTGGGGTTCGCGTAACCTCGCTCTTTCCTGGCAGAAACCCGCTGGAACGGGTCCTGGGCGAGCAGATCGGCGCACTGATCGGTTCGATTCACCGCTCAGGCGGCGTCAGGCTGCTAGCTGGAGCTCAGGTTGCCGCATATGAAGGGACCGAGCGGCTGGAGGCGGTGGTGACCGCCGCCGGGGATCGGGTCTCGTGCGACTTTGCCGTGGTCGGCGTGGGGATAGATCCCGATGTGCCGGCCGTCGCGGGCTCATCCGTGGCGCAGGAGAACGGGATTCTTGTCGACGAACTGTGCCGCACCAGCGCGGCTGACATCTACGCGGCCGGCGATGTCGCCAACCATCTCCACCCGGTTCTCGGCCGGGTCCGTGTCGAGCATTACAACAGCGCCGAACATCACGGAGCCGCGGCGGCGCGGTCGATGCTGGGCTCGGCTGCCCCCTTTGACTACATCCATAATTTCTGGTCCGACCAGTACGAGCACACGCTCCAGTACGTCGGCCACGCAACGAACTGGGACGACTTCGCCGTCCGCGGGAGCCTGCAGGAAGGAAAGCTTGTTGGCTTCTACCTGCTCGGGGGGGTTGTGCAGGCTGCCGTCGGCTTCGACCGCGGAGGTGATCCTGAATGGGATCACGACTCCGAGATGGCGGCCTGCGCGCGCCTCGTGGCCCGCCGCGCCAGCCCCGATCGCGGCCTGCTCACCGACGAGCACGCGGACCTATGGTCGCTGGCGCGGTGAACAGGGACCAACCTGGCAGCAATTCCGCGGACCCGACGGCAATGTCTACGAACTAGTTGCCAGCTGAACGCATAGGTCATCGATGCGCGGCCCGGCGGCAGATCTGGGCCTACCCCCAGGCCCAGGCCATGTCATGGGAGATGGCTGGTGTCGTTGACGCGGCGGACGGCGGCGTACTCGTGGTCATGCCACTGGATCTCGTTGATGCAGGCCGAGCCGAGGTACATCCGGTAGAGGGTGGCAAGCGGGACGTCGAGGGCGCGGCACAGTAGGATTTTTATCGGCGTGATGTGGGTCACGACCAGGACCGTCTGCCCGCGGTGATCTCGCAGGAGGCGGTCACAGGCCTGGTCGACCCGGTGCGCGGTGTCGGCGAAGCTCTCACCGCCTGGAGGTGCCTGCTCGGGGTTGTGCTGCCAGGCGGCAACTGCTGCGGGCCATCGTTCCTGGATCTCTGCCAGGGTGAAGCCTTCCCATTCACCGAAGTCGGTTTCGCGCAGATCATCGTCGGTGGCAGCGGTCAGACCCAATTCCGCGGCTGCGATGGCGGCAGTGGTGGCAGCGCGCCGCAACGGCGAGCTGACAACAGCGTCGATCCGGGCGCCAGCGGCGAGCCGGCCGGCGGCGGCTCTGGCCTGCCGGGTGCCGTCGGCGCTGAGGGGCAGGTCACACAGGCCGCTGAACCGGTGTTCCGGTGACAAGCGGGTGTCGCCGTGCCGCAGCAAGACCGTGATGGTGGGCAGCTCCGTGGGGTTGTTCCAGCCGAGCGTCATGGCAGCCCCGCAAGGATGGTGAAAAACTGCTGCGCAGATTGGTCCCAAGTCGGCAGGCTCAGTGCGCGGCGGTGCGCCGCAGCCCCCATCCGGCGGCGTTCGGGCTCGTCCTCGGCGAGCCTGCGCAGCGCACCCGCGAGCGCGCGGACATCGCCGGGTGTAATCACGATGCCCTGGTTCCCGTCGTCGACGAGATGTGGCAGGTTGCCACAGCGCCAGCCGATCACCGGAAGGCCCGCGTCCATCGCCTCCGCATAGGCGGTCCCGTAGGTTTCCCAGCGTGAGGGCAAGACGAACAGGTCGGCCGAGCGGTACAGACGCCCCACCTCGGCGTCGTCACAAGACCCATGCCGCACGACCCGGTCTGACAGGTCGCCGATCCGGCGGGTCACGCGCTGACCGTAGGCAGTGTCTGTCCGCTCGTCGCCCGCGAGGTGCAGCCGCAGCGTATCGGCCGGCAAGGCGGCGGCTGCGTCCAGCAATTCGAGGATGCCCTTGTTAGGCAGCCAGTTCGCCACGCAGAGGGCAGCGGCTCGCGCCCCGTCTCGTAGGTCGTTGACCTCCGTTCCCGCCTTTTGGTCCCGGCCAGGAGGCACGACGATGGCCTGATCAAGCCAGTCGGCTAGCAGTGCACTGGCGACGATCACCGTTTCGCAGCGCTGGTAGAGATATTGGTCCAGCCGGGCCTGCGCCCATCGGCGGAGCGGTGCGTGATCGATCCCGCCGGGCGGCTGATGAACGATGGCGGCCAGCCGCCGGGGGCGCCGCAGACGTATCCACGGTGCCAGGAACGCCGCCGCAATGCTGTCGACCAAGACCACATCGGCCTCGCCAGCAGTACGCAGCACCCGGTGGCCATATAGGAAAGGCAGCCGCCGGGGCAGTGACGCGAAGATGATCCGTGCGTCGTTTCGCCCGGCGAGTTGGGCCATCCGGCGGTGGTAACGGTATCCGCCCGTCAGGGTGGCCGGGTCACCCAGGGTAATCAGGCAGATCGTCAGCATGGTGCGTGGTATCCGCCAAACGCAACCGGGGTTTCCCACACCCGTACCGCCAGCGTGTCACCGCCTCCTGCGGCAACAGCGGGCAAGAGAGTGTCGTGCACCCAGCGGGCGAAGACCTCGACGGTGACGGCCTCAGCGCTGGCGGGACGTATCTCTTCGAGGTTGCGGCCCTCGATCCGCCCAGTCAGTTCGGTCATCGCCGCCTCTAGCACATCCAGGTCGCAGACCATGCCTCTTTCATCCAGCCGCTCGCGGTCCACGACGACCTCGATCCGGTAGTCGTGATCATGTAGCTGCCCCTCCGGGCCCGGCAGTCCCGGCATGATGTGAAAAGCATGGACGCCCCGGCTCAGCCCCACTTCATAAGTCACCGATGGCTCTCCTGTCGTAGTACAGAACGGCATGCATCAGGCCGGGTGTGCTCTCGTCCACCGCGCGGAACGCATCGGCGGCCTGGTCGAAAGGGAAGACGTGTGTGCACAGCTCTGCCAGCGGAAGCTCAGGCAGCAGCTCAACGGTCTCCAGTCGGCGGCGAGACGGCGTCCATCTCGCCGACAGCCTGGCCGGAACCGTAGAGACCTGGGTACTGCGGATGGTCAGGCGGCGGCGGTGAAAGGCGCCGCCGAGCGGCAGCACCACTGGTTTGGTGCCGAACCAGGACGCGACCAGCAAGGTGCCCTCGTGGGCCAGCCTGTCCAGCGCCATGGCCGGCGCATCCGGATTACCGCTGGCATCGATGACCAGCGGAACTTCCTCTTTCGCCAGTTCCTCGGGTGCCGCGGCGGTGACACCGAGGCTGCGGGCCAGGGCGCGCCGCCACGCCTGCGGTTCGGCAAGCAGCGGCCGCTGGCCGGAGCGCTGCAGCAGAAGGGCGGTCAGCAGCCCGAGCACGCCGGCGCCGAGCACGATGACCCGGTCGCGGTATCCCGTCCCGGCGTCAAGGGTCACCTGCAAAGCCGTCTCGACCAGCGGGAACAAGGTTGCGGACGCGGGATCCATGGCAGGCAGCGGAATCAGGTCACCGGCCCGCGCCGCGAATACGTCCTGGTGCGGCTGGAAGGCGAAGACCGGCCGGTCCCAGTCCTCAACTTCGCCGACGCACGCATAGCCGTAAGCGAAGGGATAACGGAAGGCGCCGCCAAGCGCGCCGATCGTGTCGTCCAGCGTCAGGTCCTCAGGCACCTCGCCGCGGTAGACCAGCCGCTCGGTGCCGCTGCTGATGCCGGAGAACAAGGTGCTGACGATGACCTCGCCCTCGGCTGGCCGCGGCGTAGGCAGCGCCCTGATTTCCACGCAGCGCGGTGAGGTGTGAAAAAGCGCGCGAGCGGGCACGCAGCGCACCTACCCGCCGGCCATCCCGGCAAACGCCGCGGTTGATCACAGCACAGGAGGGTAGCGGACATCCATGGACGAGCTTCGCGAGGCCGCGCGGGTCCAGCTGCCAACCATCGCGGGCGAGTTCGACGTGCGAGCATTCACGTGCGGATCGGGCTACATCTACCTCGCACTGATCAAGGGCGATCTCAGTGATGGCCGGTCGGTGCTGACCCGCGTGCACTCCGAATGCCTGACCGGCGATGCGCTGGGATCGCTACGCTGCGACTGCGGCGCTCAGCTCGACCTGGGGATGCGCGCGCTCGCCGCCGAGGGCCGCGGAGTCCTGATCTACGCTACCGATCATGAGGGGCGCGGCATCGGCCTGCTCGACAAGCTCCGCGCCTACATGGAGCAAGAAGCCGGAGCCGACACCGTCGACGCCAACCTGCGGCTCGGGCTGGCACCCGACGGCAGGCGCTACGACGACGCCGCGGCTGTGCTGAAGGCCATCGGCGTCCGCTCAGTCCGCCTGTCCACCAACAATCCACGCAAAGTCCAGGAGTTGCAGGCTGCGGGCATCACGGTAGAGCAGGTCGTCCCGGTACCCGCCCTTCCGCATCTGCGCAATCAGCGCTACCTGCGCACCAAGCAGGACCGGTTCGGCCACAGGAATCTCATCGGCGATCCCCCGCCAGCTGAACACGCCACGCAGTCGATAGATGTCGGCAGCCTGCTCGGCAGCGCCAAGGCCCCCGACGGGCGCCCGTTCGTCGTGCTGAAATACGCCCAGACGCTCGACGGCCGGATCACCGCCGCGACCAGCGACGCCGGACGGATCGGTAGTGCGGCCGAAAACCGGATCTCACACGCCCTGCGCGCCGCCTGCGACGCGGTGCTCGTGGGAGTGGGCACCGTGCTGTCGGACGACCCTCAGCTCACCGTCCGCGCCATCCCGGGCCGGTCCCCGGCCCGCGTGATCCTCGACTCCCGCCTCCGCTCTCCGCTCACTGCCGCGGTGTTCAGCCCCGATGTGCCCACGTACGTGATGACCACCGCGCACGCTGACCACCAGCACAAGCGGCTGGCGCTGGCCGCACGTCACATCGCGGTCCGCGACGTCCGGCCGGGGCCGGCAGGCCTGGACATCCCCGCAGTGCTGCACCAGCTCTGCACGGAAGGCATCCGCTCGGTCATCGTCGAGGGCGGAGCGCGTGTGATCACCTCCATGCTGGCCGCCGGAGCGGCCGACCGGGTCATTGTCTCCATCTCACCGCGGATTCTTGGCCGCGGCATCCACGCCGTCGGCGAGCTACACAAAGAACCCATTGCCGGCGCCCTCCGGCTGGACGGCCACACCGTCCACCTCATCGGCGCCACCATCATCGTCGCCGCCGACGTCGCCCGGCCCTCCGCACTTCCACCGGACGGCAAGACCCCCGCTGACGCGAGACATACCTGACCCGGACACCTCACGTGGCGCTGGCGGCGCCGCAGCGGCTATCCAGGCGGGCCGGGACGGCACGCCGCTTCTGGGCCTGGCAGTCCCGGGGCCAGCGGGAACGGTCCCGCACGGCCCATCATCACGTCGGCACCTCGGCCTCGCCGGCCTGCAGCAGCCGCTGACCCAGGGCCGCGGTAGCGCGTTGGAGTTCACGTGACCCGATGACGCGGAAGGGCGCCGGGATGGCGGCGAGCTGCCGGGCGTACCAGTCCGGCTCGTCAGTCGTCGCCCGAAGGCGTGTTCGGCTCTCTTCGTCCGGTTCCAGGCGTCCCAGACTTCTCGGCACCCATCGTGATGTCTCTTCGATGGTGGCGTCGACCAGGACATCGACCGGGTGGGTCCAGCCCTGGGACAGGTGCCCCCAGCCTGCGACGGCTCCTTATTGACATGATCGAGGAGTGCGCACGCCACGTGGGCCATGCCGACCTCATCCGGGAGTCGGTCGATGGGCTTGCCGGAGAGGATCCCGAGTGACGACACCCAGCACAACTACGCGAGAGCCGATCACGACCGCACAGCTGACCATCGTCCGCGCGAACAAGGCCTCCTGGGCAGACCTGCAGGCGATCTTCGGCACCGCCGACTACCCCGGCAAGTGCTACTGCCAGCACTTCAAGACGCGGGACTGCCACTGGGGTTCCATGAGCGACCGAGAACGGCAGAACCGCCTCCGCGAGCAGACCCACTGCGATAACCCGCGAGCCCGTACCACCACCGGACTCGTGGCCTACCTCGACAAGGAGCCAGTCGGCTGGGTGGCGGTCGAACCACGCACGGCCTATCCACGCCTGCTGCGGACCCGGACCGTTTGGAGCGGCCGCCAGGAGGACAAGGCGGACGACAGCGTGTGGGCCGTCACCTGCTTCGTGACCCGCAAGGGGTACCGCAAGCGCGGGATCACCTACGCGCTGGCCGCCGCCACGGCCGGCTTCGCCCGGGAACATGGCGCCCGTGCGCTGGAGGCGTACCCGATGACCACACCACCGGGCAAGGAGATCACCTGGGGCGAACTGCACGTCGGAAGTCGCCAGGTCTTCACCGACGCCGGCTTCACCGAGGTGAGCCACCCCAGCCCGCGACGTGTGGTGATGCGGATCGACTTCGCGAACTGCACTGGACCAGTTCACCAGCAGGGAGACGCATATCGATGACTGACGACTCGACGCCGACGGCCGGTCACACCAGGTTCGCACGGCCGCCCGCGAGCGTGCGGCGGTACACCGCGACTGGGCCGGGGCTGGCCTGCGGCGACCGGTCGGGGAAGAGGCTCTGATGTCGCCATGTGTTCCCGCCGAGACGCCGGCCGGCACCCGGGAGTGGGCTTACTGGGTGCGCCGCCTGGTGGTGCTCAGCGGTGCGGGGATCTCGACCGGCTCGGGCATCCCGGACTTCCGTGGACCGTCGGGAGCCTGGACCTTGAACCCGGGGGCGCAGAAGAAGCACACTTACCAGGCGTTCCTCGCCGATCCCGAGCTCCGCGGCCGTTACTGGAAGTCGCGATACGAGCACCCGGCCTGGCGGGCCGAACCCAACGCCGGCCATTTCGCGGTGGCAGATCTGGCGAGCTCGGACATCGGCACGACGGTCGTGACGCAGAACACGGACGGCCTGCACCAGCGTGCGGGCATGCCGGCTGACCGGGTGGTCGAGTTGCATGGGACGATGCACGAAGTTATCTGTGTCGAGTGCGGGCACCGGTCGCCGACGGTGGATGCGATGGCTCGCATGGACGCCGGCGAGGCCGTGCCGCAGTGCCTGCGGTGCGGTGGGATCCTGAAGACCGCGAGCACGATGTTCGGGCAGACCATGTCCCCGGAGGTGTTCGCCCGCGCCGAGCAGGCCGTGGCGACGTGTGACTTGTTGCTCGCCGTCGGGACGACGCTCACCATCGAACCGGCGGGTTCCCTGTGCGCGAGCGCGGTTCGCGCGGGGGCGGCCCTGGTCATCGTCAACCGGGGTCGCACCCCTTACGACGGCATCGCCACCGAGATCATCCGGGACCCGATCAGCAAGGTTCTTCCGCGCATCGTCCGGCATTTGCTGGCCCCTGCAGCCCGATCCGATGCTGGGCCGCCGCGAGGCGCGCCGGGAGGGCCGGGCGGCTCATCCCTGGGCGTCCCGAGCCCTGGTCAGCTGCTGCGGGGACGAGCACGGACCGCGCGGTTCCGCTCGCGAGCCGCCGAGCTGGAGCGGCTCACGGCGTGGTGCGCGAGCGCGGGAGTGCGGGCCCACCTGATGTCGGGGCCGGCCGGGATTGGCAAGACCCGCCTGGCGCTCGAACTGGCCGACCGGCTCGCCGCGGCGGGGAAGTGGGACGTCGAGTTCCTGACACCCGGCGCCCACCTTCCGGCGAGCGGGCGGCGGCCGCTGCTGGCGGTCGTGGACGACGCCGAAACCCGTCAGGAGCAAGTGGCCCGGATCATGCGCGCGGCGGAGGCCCGCCCGTCGGCAGCGCCGGTCCGCGTGCTGTTGCTCGCCCGCACGGGAGACCGGTGGGACAGCCTGCAGTCCGAGGTGAATACCAGTGAGGAGCTCGCACCGCCGGACGACGTGCGATCCGGGCACGCGGACGCGGTGCGGGACGCCGTGCACGACTATGCGGCCGCACTGACGGCCATCGGATTTCCGTGCTTGCCAGCGGACCGTGCCCTCCAGTTCGGATTCGCGGACGCGCCGGACCTGCCGGGCCCGCTGCAAGCGTCGGTACTGGCGGGCCTGCTCGGCGTCACCGGTCAGGCGGAAGAGCTGCTCGTCCGTCACGAGCTGGCCTACTTGCAGCGTGCTTCGGATGAGCACAATCTGCAGCTGCCCGCTGAAGCCGTGGGAGGCGCCGTGGCCACCGCCATCCTCTGCGGCGCCGCCGATGAGAACGCTGCCCTTGCCGCGGTCGGGCACATTCCCGCACTGCAGGATGCCGATGCCCGGATCCGGGCCGCGCGCTGGCTGCGTGACCTCTACCCGCCTGTCACGGCCGGACAGTCACCGTACTGGGACGACTCGTTTCCGGATCCGCTGGCAGAGGACCTGATCGCCGCCGTCGTCACCCCCCGGTTCCTGCTGGCAATGCTGACGGAGACGTCGCAGGAGCAGGACCGGCGGGCGCTTACCATCCTGGCGCGCGCCGCGGCCACGCGCCCAGGATTGCGAGCATGCCTCACCGGGCTTCTGTCCGTGCTGCCCGGCCTCTCGCCATCGGCGGTCCGCGTGGCGTTGAGCGGCGGGCATCCCGCCGCCCTCGCCGAGGCGCTGACCTCGCTGGCCAAAAACGCCGCCCTGCCTGCTGAGCTGCTGGAAGCCGTACCGGCGGGCACCACGGTGCTCGGTGAGTTCCCGGTACTGCTCACGCAAAGCCTGGTCGAGGCATACGAGCCACGCGCCGGGAAGGAGGCCGGGCTGCGCGGCCTCGCGACGATGCTGATCGAACTCGCCGAACGGCTGGCCGATCTGGGGCGGGCTGAGCAATCACTCGCCGCCGCGCAGCGGGCCGTGCAGGCCGCCGGGCGGCTGGCCGGGCAGCGCGACTACCCGGCACGCGCCGCCGGATCGTTGCGCAGAGCCGCCGGACTCGTTCGGCGGGAGCGCGAAGAGCTTCCGCAGGCGCCGGGGCAGGCCAAGCCAAAGAGGTAGCCGTCCCCGGCACTGCCTCCCCTCGTCATTACCACCCCACGGTGGCCAGGACTGGCGTGGAGTATAACCCGGCCTTTACCGTTACGGTCTTCACTGTTTCCCTGTTCCCGGCATTGTCCACAGAGAAGAACTTGATCATTTCCGAGCGCGTCAGGACGAGTGGAGTCTGGTAGATCCCGCTGGAGGTGTTCGGGGTAGACCCGTCCGTCGTGTAGTAGGTCTTGACGACCCCCACACCATCAGGGTCGGCCGCCGACAGGCTCACGCCTACCGAGCGGCGGTTGGCCGCCGCCTTGCAAGGCGAGCCGTCGCACAGGGCCCGGGTCGACGGCGGAGTGGTGTCCGGGCCGTTCCCGGTGTTCGAGGCCCAGCGCATCGTCTGCACCACCACCCCAGCGGGCGCACCGCCGGAGTGCCCGGCGCCGCGGAGCCATTCCAGGAACTGGCCCAGCACCACGTCCCAGATCGGGCCGTAGGTAGACATGCAGTGGATGTAATCAGACGCGTAAGAGTGGCAGACGTCATGGAAGGTAATCGGCAGCCAGCCGCCCCCATGAGCAACCGCCTTGGTTACGTAGTTCTCCAGGTCCGACAGCCGGATCGGGCTCGCCCCGTCCACCGCGATGGTACGCACCGCCTCGGGATTCTTGGGTGGCAAGGTCTCCGCCCACGGCGCTCTTCCGCCAAATAGGGCATCACTGGCGCGCCTGACACAGGCCGACGGCGAATCAATCATGTCCGCCCGGCCAGGGGCCGAACAACCTCATCGGGCGTAGTACGCGTGCGCCACCAGAGTGACGTGACCAAGGCCAGCAGGCCAAGCTGGCGGACCGTTCAAGGACTCGCCGACTTCGCGATCGTGCAGTCATACCGGTGGCTCCGCACACTGCGTTCCCCAGCTTGGAAGGCTGCGGCTAGACCCCGCCAGAACATCGCTCATGCAGGTCATCGCCATGGCGTTGGTCTTCTAAGTAACCATGAGTGCCCATGTCTGACCGCCTGGTCGGGCACGCAACGGGCACAGATCCGTAGGAACCCGTTTGGTGTTCAGCATCGTCCGGACCCCCGCGCCCCGCACAAGTGGTTCAGGCTCCTGCCCGACGATCTATAGCCACGAAGCTCTGTGACTACAGTGCGATCTCTGGCAACTCGCTCGTTTGGAAGGCCGCCCTACGCCGGTGCTCGGATGGCGGCTACTTAAGGACTGGTGACCGTTCAAGTCCGGGAACCGGGCGGAGGGCTAACCTCGAAGTCGTCCACGTCGCACAAGGTCCCACGGCTTCCGGACACAGAACGTCCGCAATGAGGTCTACCGTGGCGCCATGGCTAACAGCGACTGCCCGTGGGAACCGCCCCTCGCCGGCACCGAGGCCGAGCACCTTGTCGGTGCGCTCGACCGCCTGCGCATGACCTTCCGCTGGAAGGCCGACGACCTCGACGCAGCTGGGCTGCAGACCCGCATCGGCGCCTCCTCGCTGACCCTCGGCGGCCTGCTCAAGCATCTCGCTGCCCAGGAGGACTACACCTTCACCACCAAGCTGAGCGGGGAGCCGCTCGGCGCGCCGTGGGACGCCACCGGCTGGGACGGTGATAACGACTGGGAGTTCGCCTCCGCCGCCAACGACACCCCCGAGCAGCTCTACGCGCTCTGGGACGGCGCCGCCGAACGGTCCCGCGCGAGGCTCGACGCGGCCCTGGCCGACGGCGGACTCGACCAGCTCGTCCACGTCTCCTGGCCCGACGGCCGCCATGCCAGCCTGCGCCGGCTCCTGTGCGACCTGACCGAGGAGTATGGCCGGCACACTGGGCACGCCGACCTGCTGCGCGAGGCTGTGGACGGACTGGTCGGTGAGGATCCTCCGGCTGGATGGCACGCAAGAGCGAGCCGGCCACGCTTGAGCGGCTGACCATCGTGCCGGCGAACGAGGCGACGTGGGACGACCTCGACGAACGGGATCTTGCAGACTAGCGCCACCAGGAAAGCGGCTATGCCTATGCCGCCGGCTGCATGACTCGGTTCGGTCGTCCCCATGTGCGGGCGGATCGTCAGCACGTGACGTTACGGTCGTCGCATGGCTGATTTCATTCGTGCCGATCTGCGTGGCTCCCGGTTCGAGCGCGTTGACCTCAGCGGCGCGCAGTTCCGGGCCGTTGACCTGACCGGCGCCCGGTTCCGCGGTGTCGGCCTGAGCGGGGTCGTGATGCGGGGCGTCGAGCTGCTCGATGTCGACATCCACAGCGAGATCGAGAACCTGACGATCAATGGCGTCGACATCGGGCCCCTGGTCAGCGCCGAGCTCAACCGGCGGTATCCCGACCGGGCCAAGATGCGCCCGGCAGACCCAGCCGGCTTCGGCGAGGCGTGGGATGCCATCCGGGCGCGCCGCAACGTGCGCCAGTACACCGACCAGCCGATCGCCCGTGAATACCTCGAGCGCATCCTTGAGGCGGGACGGCGAGCACCATCAGCGGGAACCTGGCAGCCGTGGAACTTCGCAGATGCCGCCCTCAGCCTGCTCGCCCTGGCCGGCTGGGCGGTGCTTGCCACCGCCGCTCCATCCGGGTGTTCAAGCGCTCAGCGGTGAACTGACAGCGCGTCAGGTACCGCTGCAGGGTGGGGCTGAACCGCGCTACCACCTGGTCGCCAGGCATCTCGGCGAGCGGGGGGAACTTCAGGACGTAGCGGCACATGGCAAGCCGAGGACCTGGGTGGCCACCATCCCTGCCCGCTCCTGCGCTTAGGCTCCGGGCGCGATAGCGGCGACGGAGGCTGCGAGCTGGCAGCTCGCGATGGCCGGAGCCCGGTGTCCTTTCCGCTCGAACGTCCGGCAGCCGCGTTCGGTCCGGCAGGGGTCGGGTAGGCGAGCTGGGGTTGCGGTTCAGTGTGCGGGCAGGAGTTGCGCGGCCAGGGTGTCGGCCGCCCACCGCTCCCAGTCCTCGGGAGCCCAGCCCTGCGCCACGAGGGGACCAGGCCCGGCGCTCCCCACGTAAGCGCCGGGCTTATCCAGGCGGCAGACGCTCACGGCGCATCCGCCGGACCGGGTGGCGGTCCGCCATGATCTCGCTGCGCAGCGCCTTCAGCGCGGCGACGTAGATCTCCGAGAAGGTGGGGAACGGCTGGATGACATCGCGCAGCACATCGAGCGGCACGCGGGCGCGGATGGCCAGCGTGGCCTGCTGCAGCCACTCACCCGCCTCGGGGCCGAGCGCGTAGCCGCCGGTCAGCCGTTCGCCGTCGGACAGCAGCGTCAGGAAGCCGTTCGACTCGGCGTAGGCGTGCGTGTAGGTGGCCGTCTTGGCCACCTCGGACACCAGCGCGGTCACGCTGAACCGGGCCTCGGTGGCGCCGACCGCGGCCGCCTGCGGGTCGGTGTAGACCACGTCCGGCACGGCCTCGTAGCTGGCCTCGCGCGGCTCGCCGAGGATGTTCGCGGCGACGACCTCGCCCTGGTACTTGCCGACGTGGGTCAGCAGCCGCACCCCGGTGACGTCGCCGATGGCCCACAGGCGCTCACCGGCCCGCAGGCGCGCGTCCACCCGGACGCCGTGCTCGTCGAACGTGGCGCCGGCCGTCTCTAGGCCGAGCCCGGCCACCCGTGGGCGCCGGCCGGTGGCCACAAGCAGCCGGTCGCCGCGCAGCTCACGGCCGTCGCCGAGGACCAGGACGTAGTCGGGGCCGTCGCGCCGCGCGGCGGCCGCGTGCACGCCAAGCAGCAGCTCGATGCCATCACGGCGCAGCTCCTTACCGAGCGCCTCGCCCAGCGGCGCGGGCTCGCGGGCCAGCACGTGCCCGGCGGACTCGGCGAGGGCGACCTCGCCGCCCAGGCGGCGCACCGCCTGGGCCATTTCGGCGCCGACCGGCCCGCCGCCGAGAATCAGCAGGCGGCGCGGGACGGCCTGCATGCCGGTCACCTCGCGGTTGGTCCACACGCCTTCCAGCTCGCGCAGGCCCGGGACGGGCGGCACGACCGGATCGGAACCGGTCGCCACCACGACGTGGCGTGCTGTGTACCGCACGCCGCCGACCTCGACCACGCCCGGCCCGGCCAGCCGGCCGGTGCCGCGGATCAGGTCGATGCCCTTGCCCGCCAGCCAGGCCTGCTGCCCGGCGTCGGAGTAGTCCGAGACCATGAAGTCCCGCCAGGCCAGCGCGGCCGCGACGTCCACCTGCGCGGTGGCCCCCACCTCCCGCGCCTGGTGCACCGCCTCGCCGGGGCGGAGCAGCGTCTTGGACGGGATACACGCCCAGTACGAGCACTCGCCCCCGGCTAGCTCCCGCTCGACCACTGCCACCCGCAGGCCGCCGTCGGCCAGCTCGCCGGCACAGTGCTCACCCGGCGAGCCGGCCCCCACGACGATCACGTCGTAGTCGTAGCCGTTCATGTGCCGGCCGCCTGCGCGTTCCGCTCGTCCACCATGTACTGCGCGTACCAGTCCGGCCAGTCCGGGTCGGGCTGCCCGGTCTCCTCCTCGTGCCTGCCGTGCGCGGCCGGCGCGCGGCGCAGCGCCTCGGCCAGGTCGCCGGCGGAGTCGTATGCCGCCGGCGCGGGCGTCACCCGGCCCGGCAGGCGCGTCGTGACCTCCTGGACGAACCAGTTGTTGCCGTCCGGGTCGCTGAACGAGACCCACGAGCCGTGGCGCTGGGAGTCCGAGGCCGAGCCCGGCACCCGCCCGGTGGTCCCGGCGTGGTGGAACACCCCGCCCGCGTCGTGGAAGACCTCGCTGACCTCCACGTCTCGGCTGGCCAGCCCGGCCCGGGCCGCCTCGATGTCGTCCACCACCTGCTGCAGGCCGTCCGCCGAGCCGGGGGCGGCCGAGGTGACTCCGGTGCCGAAGATGACCGAGCACGCCGAGCCCGGAGGTGTCAGCTGCACCACCCGGAAGTCCGCACCGGCGGCGTAGTCGGCATCCTCCCGCCACCCGAGCGCCTTGTAGAAGTTCTTGGCCCGGTCCACGTCGGCGACCGGCACCACCACAACCTCGAGCTTCATGTCCACGGCCTCGGCTCCTCTCCTTTTGATGCCGGCGGGCTGTGTCAATGCCACCGGGTGGGCCTGGCATCCACACTCGCGCCACTCATCGTCGAAGTCCATAAGCGCATAACGCATCGCCCGAAGGAGGTAGGCGGTCGACCGGTGCCCGCGGGCCACCCCGAGCGCAGCCGTGGTCCCAGTGCCAACTAGTAGATGAGCAGTCCTGCTTATGGAGGAATAATGAGACAGCCCGCCACCCCGCCGGGTTCGGGTCCGCAAGCAAAGGTTCTGGACATGTCTGTGCCGAGCCATGCCGACGTCATCGTCCTGCACCGTCGGCCGGGACCCGCGCTGCTTCGGGGCGACCTGGCGCTCGAGGGCCGGCCGCTGCCACCACCTGGCGCTGGCGATCCCGCTGCCGGCGCCGACCTTCGCGACGCGGTGTTCAAGCGGATCACACTGCGGGGTTCATCGTCAGCGACTTCTATCCGCAGCGGCTGTTGCCGATCCGCGCGGAGCTCGCGGCGCTGCTGCGCGCGAAGCGGCTGCGGGTGGTGGTCAGCGAGTTCGAGGGCCTCGAGCGCGCGCCCGACGCTCTGGCGACGGTCTTCGACCGCGGCTCGCCCTATATCGGCAGGCGGGTTGTGCGGACCTCGGAGGGGTAGGCCGCGGAGCGACCCCCAGCGCGTGCGACGCCTGGGCGGACGTTACCGCGGCCGTGAGTGACTGACCACACGCGGAATCAGCACAGCGCAAGCTTCATCAACCACGTCCCCGGTGCCGGTCTAGGAGGCGCTCACCATGGAGTATCTCGTCACTATGACCACTCACGTTCCGGAGGGAACGCCAGCAGAAGCCGTCGAAGACATCCGCGCCCGGGAGGCCGCGCACTCGCGCGAGCTTGCGGCGCAGGGGCACCTGCTTCGCCTGTGGCGGCCGCCCATGCAGCCTGGCGAATGGCGCACGCTCGGCCTGTTCGCCGCCGACGACGGCAGCCAGCTTGAGGAAGTCCTCGCTTCGATGCCGCTGCGGGTGTGGCGGATCGATGAGGTCACGCCGCTCGCCCCCCACCCCAGCGACCCGGCGCTCACCAGCAGCTAACGACGGGAACGGTCATGAGTGAAAAAGACCACAAGGTCGCCATCATCACCGGAGGCTCTCAAGGCATCGGCGCCGGCCTTGTCGCCGGGTACCGGCGGCGGGGATGGGCGGTCGTGGCCACCTCCCGGGCGATCAAGCCGACCGGGGACCCGGCTGTGCTCACCATCGCCGGGGACGTCTCCGAACCCGCAACCGCCGACCGGATCATCGGCGAGGCACTCGGGCGCTTCGGGCGCATCGACACCCTGGTCAACAACGCCGGCGTCTTCATCGCCAAGCCGTTCACCGACTACACCGCTGAGGACTACGCATCTGTTGTGGGCGTCAACCTCACCGGATTCTTCTGGCTGACCCTGCGCGCCATCGCCGAGATGCTCAAGCGAGGCAGCGGCCACGTTGTCAACATCACGACTACTCTCGTCGATTACGCAAATTCCAGCGCGCCATCGGTGCTGACCGCACTCACCAAGGGTGGCCTCGCTGCGGCCACCAGGTCACTGGCCATCGAGTACGCCTCCCGTGGCATCCGGGTCAACGCCGTCTCGCCGGGCATCATCCAAACGCCGGTGCATGCGCCGGAAAGCTACGCCACGCTCGGCCCGCAGCTCCCCCCAATCGGGCATTTGGGCCAGATCAGCGACATCGTCGGCGGCATCCTGTTCCTGGAGTCATCGCCGTTTATTACCGGCGAGATCCTGCATATCGACGGCGGCCAGATCGCCGGCCACTGACCACGCGCCGGACGGGTGGCCCGCTAGCCACTGTTACCTTCGCGACCGTTACTTCTCCGAGGCAGTCACGCGCCCGGCCGCGCCCGCTTCCATCACCGCGCCGATCGCGAGCGCCCAGCGGGTGAAGGTGGCGGCCCGGGTGGCCGCCGAACTGGTGCCAGCCCGGTCCGGGGGCGAGTCCGGCTGGATGACACGCCGACGCTGGTCGGGGTGGTCGACCTGCCCTACCAGGTGCCCCAGATGGTGGGCGAGGTGTTCGACGCGTTCGCCCGGGTGGGGGTTACCCTGGTGCCGGCTTACTGCCTGTCCTGATACAGCCAGGTCCTTGCAGCGGAGTCGACATGAGCACCGTGCAGGTCACGCCCGCGACGCCACGTGAGAGGCGGTCATCCCATGCGTTCCGACATCACCCCCGGCGGCATCTTCCCCGATTACGCGCTGCCCGACCACACCGGCACCGTCCGCACGGTCAGCGAGCTCCAGGGCCGCGATCCGCTGATCCTCATGCTCTCGCGCGGCCACTTCTGCCCGAAAGAGCACCAGCAGCACCTCGAGTTGGCGGCGTTCCAGTCGAAGGTCGCGGTGGCCTACACCCAGATGGTCACGATCTCGACCGACGAGCACCACACGCTGCAGGAGTTCCGCGCGTCGGTCGGCGCCCAGTGGACCTTCCTCTCCGACCCCGGGCGGGCGATCCAGAAGGACCTCGACATCCAGGAGTACACCGATCCCGAGCACGACCCGATGATCCCGCACACGCTCGTGCTCAAGCCGGGACTGGTCATTCACAGCATCTACAACGGCTACTGGTTCTGGGGTCGCCCGTCGGTCGACGACCTCTGGCGTGACCTGCGCGCGGCGACGAGCGAGATCCGCCCGGACTGGGATCTGAGCACGCCGGGGCTCCGCGAGGCCTGGGCCGCGGGCGACTACTCGCACTTTCACGGATGGGACAGGCGGTCCGGTACGCCCCCTGCCGCGCCGTGATGGAGCACCCATGCCTGAGACCAATCTGTGGGAGTTCCAGCATCTTGTGATAGATCTGCGCGATGAGGGATCAGCGGGGTGGGGCGGCGAGGAGCTGGTTCCCTGGCTCGAGCAGCGCCCAGCGGTGGCCAGCGGCCTGCATGCAGTGGGCCGCCCCGAAAATCACCGGAACCCGGTCGAGCCAGACCACGATCTGCTGACAGGTCTCAACGCTTTGGGCAGGCTTGTGGACGTTCTCATTTCCCCCCGCGAGCCCGTCAGCGACGATCCCGCACTGCTGAACTGGACCAATGGCAAACCATGGTGGAGTGGGCCGGAGCCGTTGGCCACCGCGTAGGACTAGTTTCGACGGGCGATCGGCGCGACCCCCATTGCGGAGGACAGCTTTCACCCGTTCTTCCACGAGATCGTGACGGTACATCCAGCCGACGAGGCGCCGAGCCTCGTCGAGGAGCGCTGGCCGGGGGCTTTGATCGGCGGGATGGTGCTCGCCCGTTCTGGTGTGACCGTGCGTGCCGGGCCGAAGCGGATGGACCCGGTCGTCGCGGCGCGGTCGTGCCTGTACTGGGCCTGGTGGAGACGCAACCGTGTCGTGCGAGACCTCTCGCATGGCTGGGGAGCCGTTTCCCAATGGGGCACCGACCTCCGGCGCGACTATGTCGTGGGCGATGAACTGCACTACAACATCGATCACGCTAGGGCGGGCCTGGGCAATCCTGCCGACCAGGACAGCGACCTTCCCCCGGCTGATCGGCTCGATCTGCTGCGCTTTCGGCACAGCCTACGCCGCGACCTCGGTACCGACCGGTGGCCGTACTATGACGCTATCGACGAGCGGCGGCCCTAGCATCGCAGCCGCCTTCGTGAAGGCAGACGCCAACGCCCGCTGTGGCCGCGATGGCAGTCGTCCGTCAGTTGGTCACCAAGCGTGGTGGCGTGCCTGCGCGGGAAGTTCGCGTATCCGCCTTATGCGCGCCCTGGCGGTCGGTCGGCATGGCCGTCCACGGCGCACCCGAACGAACAATCTGGCGTGCCTGCCAGCCACGCGCGTGCTCAAGATCACCGGTCTGGTTCCTGGCGTCCGGCGGACCACTAGATTGCTGAGTCAGCCACACCCGACCGGGCAGGTGACCACAGGCAAAGCGGGACCTCGCCAGCGGCCACCCGGCGGGCACTCCGCCCTTACGCTCGAAATGGCATCAAGGACCGGAGGGGTCACTCGGCGGGAAACTCCGCCAGGAGCTGTTCGCGCTGCCGGGCACCGAGACCACCGACGCGGCGCCCAGCGGGTATCCCGGCACGGTCCATGATCGCAGCGGCGCGGGCCTTGCCGACGCCAGGCACAGCGCGGAGGACCTGGGCGAGCTTCGTCTTGCGGGCGAGGTCATCATCGCGGCCAAGCACGCCGGCGAGCGTCAGGGTGCCTGCTTTGACGTCGGCCAGCAGCGCCGACCGGGCAGCGCGTGCCTCGCGAGCCTTCGCCAGCGCTTCCTGGCGCTGCTCGGGGGACAGGACAGGCAGTGCCATAGGGCTTCCTCTCAGTCAGGCCGCGCAGAACGGCGGCATCTCCCATGTCACCCACCCATCATGGCGGGCGACGGCGACAGTGCGCCCAGCCGCTGGCCAGCCCGTCCGAGCCGGGGGCCACGTCGCCGGGGAAGCGAGCGCAACAAGCACGTCGCGAACCGCTGTCAGCGGCCCCGCGGGCTCTGGCTCCCCCGCGTACCTGCCATTCTCGCCGGGGTGCGCAACCGGGCACAATGCGGGATCACGATCCGGCAAGCTGCCTGGACGCCGCTCTTGTGCAACACCATCGGCCATCTCAGCCACGCGCCGCTTTGCCGCATTCACGGTCGTTCGCCAAATGGGTCACTACCGTGGCCGGTGGCGCAGGCGCCGGATCCGCCGGATAGGAGCGGTTAGGATGCCGCGGTCGTTGACCGCGACGGCGCTAAGGATTGGCAGTTCGGGGGGGCCGCTCCGGGATGGTCACGCTTGGTTCAGCAGGCGGATGTTGTCGTACTCGTGCCAGGGATCAGTGAGGCAATCGGCCCAGTGATCGGCGTGGCCGGGGACTCGTAGCCTCCAGTAGAGCGCCCGCCGGGTGCGCTCGCTCTCGTAGTTGCCGCCGATGTTGTGGCCAAGGAGGTAGTGGGCGAGCAGCACATCGCCGCGCCGGCGGCTGGCCGATCGCGCTCCCGCCGCACGGCTCATGCCTGCCCTTGACAAATCATATGAACGTTCTTTTAATTTTGCTCATGGGCCGCGTCGCGGGCGTCACCGCCGCCGAGACTCGTGAGCGGCTGCTTCGCGCGGCCGCTGACATGTTCGCCGAGCGCGGGTATGACGGCACGCGCGTGGCCGACATCGCCGCGGCCGCGGGCCTGAGCAACGGCGCGATGTACGCGCACTTCGCCTCCAAGGCAGAACTGCTCGCAGGCGCGCTGCGTACGCACGGGCGGCGGCTGCTCGCCGACCTGTTCGCCACCGATCCCAGCCGGTCGGTTACGGATCTGCTGCTCGTCGTCGGCCGGTGGCTGCCCCGCCGGTGCGACGCCCGCGGTTACCTCATCGTCGAGGCGCTGGTAGCGGCCCGCCGCGACCAGGACGTCGCCCGGCCGATGCGCGACTACGTGGGCGAGCGTGCTGACTGGATCGCCGGCCTCATGCGCGTCGCCCAGGCCGGTGGCGAGCTTGACCCGGCGCTGTCACCGGATGCGCTCGCCCACTTCTGCCTCCTGCTCGCGATGGGCAGCGCTCTCATTACGCCGGACCTGCATGCGGTCGGCGACCAGGAGTGGGCCGCCTTGCTCACCCGCGTGGTCACCGCCCTCGCCCCGGCCGGCATCACGACACAGACAGGAACAACGCAGTGAAAGTGCAGATCAGCCCCGAGAGCTGCCAAGGGCACGGCCGCTGCTACGACCTCGCCCCCGGCCTGTTCAGCGAGGATGACGAGGGCTACGGGACGGTCCTCGGCGATGGCACCGTGCCGCCGGGCAAAGAGCACGATGCGCGCCTGGCGGCCCTTAACTGCCCCGAACGCGCGATCGAGCTGCTCGAGGAGGCGTGACATGGCCGTCGATGACCGGTTCACCGAGGATTTCCGGGAGACAGGCGAAGACGAGCTCCTCGGCACCCGCAGCGAGGTCGTCACGGGCCCGGTCTCAGACTGGGCGACCGACTTCTCCCATGTCGAGCCACAGTGGTCCGCCGACCCCTACCCGATCCAGGACGACCTGCGTCAGCGCTGCCCGATCGCGCGCACCGAGCGGTTCGGCGGCGGATGGCTGCCCACGCGTTACGAGGACGTCGCGGCGATCGCCTACGACACCGGGCACTTCTCCTCGCGGTCGATCATCATGAGCAACTTCCGGCCGCCCCGCGAGCTGGCGCCTATCGGCGGCTCGCCACCGATCTCCTCCGACCCGCCTTTCCACCACGACGCGCGCAAGCTGCTGCTCCCCGCGTTCACCAAGACCGCGGTCACCAGGCAGGAGCCGGCGACGAGGGCGTTCTGCCACTCACTCATCGACGCGTTCGCGGGGCAGGACGTCGTGGACGCCGCCCGCGACTACGCGCAGCACATCCCGATGCGCGTCATCGCTGACATGCTCGGCTTCCCCCCAGAACACGGATCACAGTTCCGCGAGTTCGTCGAGGACTTGCTCGAAGGCATCAACCTGCCGCCGGAGGAGCGCATCGAGCGGGTCTCACGGCTGTTCGACTACCTGCTCGCCCAGGTCCACGACCACCTCGGCAACCCGGACGACGACCTGACGACCTACCTGATCAACGCCGAGCTCTACGGCCGGAAGCTCGACCCGTCCCACGTGGTCGGCACGATGGCCCTGCTGCTCATCGCCGGGATCGACACGACCTGGAGCGCGATCGGCGCCTCGTTGTGGCACCTGGCGAAGACTCCCAGCGACCGCAGGCGGCTCGTCGCCCAGCCCGGGCTGCTGCCGAGAGCGATGGAGGAATTCCTCCGCGCCTACGCGCCGGTCACCATGGCGCGGCTGGTGAAGGACGACATGCACTGGCGCGGCGCCGACATGAAGACCGATGACTGGATCCTGCTGTCGTTCCCGGCGGCCAACCGTGACCCGGCGCAGTTCGACCGGGCCGGCGAGGTCGTTATTGACCGCGAGGTCAACCGGCACGCCGCGTTCGGCCTCGGCATCCACCGCTGCGTGGGTTCGCACCTGGCGCGCATGGAGCTTCGGGTCGCCCTCGAAGCCTGGCTCGAGCGGATCCCGGAGTTCACCCTTGACCACCCGTCGGCCGTCATCTGGTCCTCCGGCCAGATCCGCGGACCGCGCACACTCCCGCTTCGCATCCACTGACCGCCGGTGACGTTGGTCGTGGCCGACGGCGCACCCGCCACATCTCACACGCCAGCCCCCTGCAGCCGTTTCCTGATCCAGGAGCATTCACACTCGCCCGAGTCCCGGGCCGCCGCTACAAGCCGGTCGCTGAAGGGACCGTAGCCTCTGGATGCCGGCGCACGATACCCGCCGTTATGGGCGGCTTCGAAGGGTTGACTCTGTGTGCGATCGGGCCGTGCGTAACGAACATTCGGTGCATTAGGCAGCCGGGTGGCTGGGACAGTGTGCACGATCCGTGACGCCAGGCACGGCCCTGCCGCATTCCCCGTTGCCCTGCCGTTACCGGGGCTCTTGCGCGGCGGCGCACCAGGACTGGATAATCTGCGCCGCCGGCTCGATGGCGGAGATGCCGGCGGCGGCCTCGCCCGCGTACATGGGCATGGCACCGATATGGCCTGTGGCGGCCGCGCCCGGCGGGAGCCCGTGACCCTTGGGCAGGGTGACTCGCTGGCCGCCCGCCGTCGTTTCGCCCGGAATCGGGCGGCACGGCAGCGGACGGTCCTGTCGAGGAAGTCTGGCCGCAGAACGGCGCGCCCGGAAGCCGGTCAGCTCCGCCGTGACCTCGGCGCCCTCAGGCACGTTGAGTCGCTGGCAGATGGCATCTGCCTGGCTGAGGTGGTCCGCAGCGCCAGGCGTGTCTCCGCTGCGGGCCAGGCACTGGCCAATTCCGGCCAGCGCCCCGGGCTGACGCTTAAGGGACACCAAGGTCGGCGTCACCTCAGTGCGGCGATCTTGTCCAGGATGGTGACCGTGGCGTCGGCGTCGATCGAGTAGGCGGCGCAGCCGGGGCGTCTGTACGGTGCCTCATGGTTTGCGTGCGACACCGGCGTAGTAGTACGCACTGTGCGGGTCTGCCGGTGGGCCGTTATCCGGCCGCCAGGCCAGCACAGGCACCACCCCGGGCTCCACCAGGTCCAGGCCGGTGAAGAACGCCTCCGTCTCCGCGCGGCTGCGGGGCACCAGCGTGATGCCGCCATGCTCGGCCGCGGCCACCGCACCGGCCATCGCATCGGCGTTGAAATCGGCCGTGGGATGCGTGATGGCCAGGTAGCTGCCCGGCGGGAGCGCATCAACAAGAGTGGACACCATTCCCCGCGGATCCTCCTCGTCCCGGAAGTACATCAAGACCGCCACCAGCATCAATGCCGCCGGCTTGGCAAGATCCAGCGTCGCGGCCAGCGCCGGGTCCGCCAGGATCTGCTGCGGCTCCCGAAGGTCGGCCTCGATAAACGCGGTCTTCCCAGCGTCATGGCTGGCCATCAGCGCCCGTGCGTGCACAAGCACGAGCGGGTCATTATCGACATACACCACCCGGGCGTCCGGGGCCACTTCCTGAGCCACCTCATGGGTGTTGCCCACGGTTGGGATGCCAGTGCCGATATCCAGGAACTGCCGTACACCGGCCTCGCCTGCGAGGTAGCGGACCGCCCGGCCCAGGAAAGCGCGATTTGCCCGCGCCATCACCTGGATCGTCGGCACCGCCGCCATGATGGCATCACCGAGCGCTCGGTCGGCTGCAAAGTTGTCCTTGCCCCCCAGCCAATAGTCATACACCCGCGCCGGATGCGCCACGCCCGTGTTGATCTGCGCTGGCAGCCAGCCCGGATCCGCGTGCATCCACGAGCCGGAGCCATCGCTCTTCGGCATGATCGTCTCCTCCAGCCGCATCAGCCCCCAGCCCAGCCATGAGCCTAGCGCCCCGCCGCCCAAACCAGGCAACCGCGGGCAAAGCGCGGACGGTCAGCGGAAGCGCACCACTGGCAAGCCCTTCCGCCGGTAACTTGTCACAGTGCGTAGCTGCGGGATGGGAGAGGCTGGTGCAGGCGCCACCCGGACCCGCCGTTCGGCGCGGACAGCGGCTCGATGCCGATCAAGACATGGTTCGCGCGTATCTGGACGTTCTGCGCCCGCGAGCCGGTGGACTCAGGGTCCGATGGTTTACTGCTGGGGTCGGCGGCGTCCCGCAGCATCCTCAATCGGACGCCTGGCCTCGGGCTCTTGGTCCCGCAGGTGGCTCAGCGGGGCTGAGGCGCGGCGCGCTACGAACGCCCGTGCTGGCGCCGAGCGTCATCCTGCTCCGCCGCATTGACAAGCGAGCCATCTCTCTCGCCGCGGTTGTTCTCGCTAACCTCGGACAGGTCACCGGCGACCTTGCCGCAGGTGCGCTGGTCGTGATCAGTGACACCCGCATCCGCACTCGCCGCCTCCCCATGAAACCGGCCGACTGAGCGCAGCGTGGCACCGAACCTGCTCTATTAACGCAGGAGCGCTGTTCTTGTGAGCCAGACACGCTCGCGATGCTGCCCGCCGAGCCGAGTGTTCGGGTGACTGGCGGCTACGCGCGATCGTGTCGCCCTCGGCGCTGCGACGCTTAGTGACCTGGCTGACCTGGCTGCCGGGCCAGTCAACGGCAGGGCCGGGGCACGACCTGGTAGCCGGGTCCCGGCCGGGATGCCCCCCACCAGAAGCCGGGGAATTTTGGTACGGCGGGCACGCCCTGGAACGGCGACCGGCCCACAAACACGTACTGGATTCTCGCGTACGCCTTCATTCCCGTTGAGCATGGCAGCAACCCGGACGCGACCACCACCATAGGGTAGGAACGGTAGCTGCCGGTATGGCAGTCTTCATACGCGCAGATATCGACCACGGCCGTGCCAAGGGCGACGGCGACTGGCTTCCCCCAGGCTGACCATCGCAGGTCTCTGGCGGTGATGCTGTTGTTGGCGCAGACCACGGTGATCACATCGGGCCGCACCTGCGGATTCCCAAGGCAATCTGCCAGACGCACCGTCGCGGGGCCGGTCGTCGGGGCCGCCGGGTGACTGCATGCGGCGAGCAGCATCGGCAGCAGCGCGAGGACCGCGAGGACGGCACGAATTGGCCTGGCTACCACGCTGCTCTCCCGGCTACCCACGCACTGGTCGCCTGCCTGCATCCCCGTTACCGTATTCTGCAGGTGACGAGTAACGAAACTTATCCTGCTTTTTGCGCGTCACGTGCTTGCATACCTTGGGTGACAGTTGGGCCACGAGGCGACACCGACCGCCTGGCTGCCGCCGAGCCGGTATTTCAGCCCAGGAACGGCACTGCGCTCAAGTCGATGTCGCATTCCCCGGTCCAGGAGACGTTGTCCCGGCCAGCGCCACTGGTGCCCGGCCGGAGTCCCTCGCACGCCGTTTCAGCGAACGCCGGGGCGTATCGCTGGCCGTCCGGCAGCTTGCGGTCGCGGGGGGACAGCAGATCCTCGAAGGCCAGCGCCACCCCGGGGCCGGCGGAGGCACGAGACAGGGCAGCCAGCGGCTCGATCCAGCGGCGAACGCCGGTGCCGCAGCGGCCGGATCGCCCGGCAACGGCAAGAGCGCGGCGCGGGCTGGAGCATGCCTCGCTCTCGCCTGCGCCGGTCCGCTTGGTCTTGCCACGCTCGTGATGCCAGCGCAAGTAGGCCCGGGCCCGCTGCGGATGTGGGGGCCGGCCCGTGGCGCGCCGTCCCGGCGCAGGCCAGGATTGTGTCAGGTGAACACGAGCCTGCCGGCAGTCATCCGCCCGGACCGTAAGGACGGCGCGGTGACGGGTACCGGCGCTGGCCGCGTAATGGCCGTGATGCTATAGTTGGTGGCCTGCGCGGGCCGCCTCCTGGAATCTCATGGGACAGGAAAAAAAACAGGTGGAGAATACGAGTGAGTTTTGGGCGAATGTAAGCATGGTTGTTGTATCTCCAGTTGCGATTGCCGCCGGGTTCGCCAAAGGTGCCTATGACGCTTCGACTGATAATGGGGCTTTCAGTGCGGGGTTCAATGCGGCTGCAGGCCCCGTCATGAAGGAAGCCAAGAAGTTTGGTGCGGAGCATTCGGCAACTATTACAAGAGGAGTGCTTACAGGCGCTGCTGGCGCGCTCGGCGCCCGC
>WNGQ01000464.1_pt1 | contig 49481 bp, 54 predicted proteins | sample 5407661 | NCBI WGS metagenome assembly WNGQ01 (sample SAMN13153382, study PRJNA577476) | soil metagenome | isolation source: 60 cm soil or saprolite under Garry oak tree replicate 2 | place: USA:California | collected 2016-06-15 | reverse complement strand
CGCCTGGCAAGAGCTTGCGCGAGCCCCGTTTGCGAAAGCCGAGCGGCGGATTTTGTGTTTTAAAATTGAACAAAAGTGTCGGCAAGCGGTCAGTCATAAAGTGCATAAAAGATGAATAACTGCATAGGGCTTATGGATGAGATATTCACAAATGGAGATGGCATTGGAATTGCTTCCGGGAACGGAGGCAATCGTATGAAAAGAAATCGGCAAATTTTAAAGCCACGAAAATTTTCGGGCCTGTCGTTAGGAGACCTTATCCTGGCGGTCAGTTCCTGTGCGAGCAGCAGCAAAGAGACGGTCGCTACCGTCGCTGACCTTTTCGCCAGCGGACAGGTCCGTTTGCAGGACAACGGACGCTCCTTGCGCGTCCGGGTTTGCTAGGCAACCCGCAGCAACGACTTTTAGAGTCGCTCCGGTGAATCTCTCACTGGAGCGATTTTCTTTGTAGTATCATTGGGACCTCGCTTTGAGTGGGACATTGGTTTACCGCCCAGACGGCGGTCTGGGGAAAACAAAACGCTTTTCCCTAAAGCGCGCCGCTTTTATGTTGCGCGGGTGATCGACCGTTATTCCCGGCCGGAAATGAGCAAAATCTGGTCGGACGAGCGCAAGTTTCAGATTTGGCTGGATATTGAGGTTCTCGCCTGCGAGGCGATGGCGGACCTTGACCAAATTCCCAGGCAGGACGCTGCGGAAATCCGTAAGCGAGCGCGATTTTCGATTCCTGAAATCCTTGAAATCGAAAAGCGGACCAATCATGACGTGATCGCTTTTCTCGAAAATGTTGCTGGTTCAGTGGGGCCCGCAGCGCGTTGGATTCACCAGGGGCTTACCTCGTCGGACATTTTGGATACGACGCTGGCCGTGCAGTTAAATGAGTCGTGTGACCTTCTCTTGGCCGATCTGAAAGCTCTGCGAACGGCAATCGCGAACCAGGCGCGGCGGTTCAAAATGACTCCGATGATCGGGCGGAGCCACGGTGTGCATGCCGAGCCAATCACGTTCGGTCTGAAACTTGCGCTGATGTATGACGAATTCGGGCGCGCCGAGGAACGTCTCGCGCAAACGCGCGAGCGGATTCGTGTCGGCAAAATAAGCGGAGCGGTCGGCACGCATGCACACATCGATCCAAAAATCGAGCGAGCAGTGTGTGAAAAGCTCGGATTAAAGCCGGCAACGCTTTCGACCCAGATTGTGCAGCGCGACCGGCACGCGGAATTTATGACCACGCTCGCCGTGATCGCCTCAAGCATTGACCGCTGGGCAACCGAATTTCGTCATCTCCAGCGAACTGAAGTGCTGGAAGTCGAAGAATTTTTTGGTGAAGGACAAAAAGGCAGTTCGGCTATGCCGCACAAGCGCAATCCCATTACGGGTGAGCGGTTGAGCGGTTTGGCGCGCGTCGTCCGCGGTAACGCCGTGGTGGCACTCGAGAACGTAGCGCTGTGGCATGAGCGCGACATCAGTCATTCAAGCGCCGAGCGAATTATTCTTCCGGACTCATGCATCCTGCTCGATTATATGCTGACGAAGTTGCGTGACATTGTTGAAAAGCTGCAGGTTTATCCCGAGCGGATGCAACAAAATCTCGCGCTGACGAAGGGTCTGTATTTCAGCCAGTCGATCCTGCTTGCTCTTACCAGCGCGGGCGCGGAACGCAAAACTGCATATGAAGCTGTGCAACGTGCGGCCATGAAAACCTGGAAAGGTGAGGGGACATTCGCCGAAAACGCTAAGCGGGAACCAGAAATCGCAGCGAGACTTTCAGCATCGGAAATCGATGGTCTTTGCTCGCTCGACATTCATTTAAAACATGTCGATGCGACCTTCAAGGCCCTGGGCTTAGGGTAGCGTTTCTCGTAACCGTGATCGGGTAGTTATGCCCGTCAGTCGTTTAACTAGAGCAATTGGTTAGGCCTAAGCGTTGTAATCACCTCAACAGTTGCCCTGTGGCAATGATCTTGTGTGCGTCAACGGGGGACGAAATGCGCCATCGGTTATTGAGAAGCGGGCCTCTGATGGAGCATGAGCATGATTAGGAGTTTCTATTCGTACCGCAGCGCCTCGATCGGATCGAGGTTTGCCGCGCGATAGGCCGGGTAGAGACCGAAGGCGATCCCGATTGCAGAGCATACAAGAAGACCGGCGATGGCCCAGCCGTAAGGGAAAATCAGGTCCACTTTGAGCCACATCGCCAACAGATCGCCGACAATGATCCCGAGAATGATTCCCAGAATACCGCCGGCCTCGGAAATGAACACCGCCTCGGTCAAAAATTGCCGCAAGATGTCGCGGCTACGGGCGCCGATCGATTTGCGGACGCCGATTTCCTTTGTGCGTTCGGTCACGCTCACCAGCATAATGTTCATGATGCCGATTCCAGCGGCGACCAGGGCGATGAGACTTATGACGAACGCGCCCACTCGCACATAGCCCGCCACGTTAACGAATGCGCTCTTGAGCGAGTCGTTGCTGTATATCTCGAAATCGTTCGGCTGATCCGGACGCAGGCCGCGCGCTATCCGCATGGCGCCGATGGCGCGATCGAACGTGCGATTATAGGTATCTTGCGTGAACGCTTGCGTCGCGATGTTGACGGTGCGTTTCGCTTCGCCGTAATCCTCGAAGAAGCGCGTGATCGGCATGATGCAAAGGTCATCTTGGCTTTGACCGAACGCCGTTCCTTTTTCCGCGAGTACCCCAACGATCGTGTAGGTGTGTCCACTAACGCGAACAACTTTGCCAATTGGCGTTTCGTGCGGAAACAGCCTTTTCTCGATTATTTTTCCAACGACAATCACGCGCCGCGAAAGCTCGACATCTTCGTCAGTCAAATTGCGGCCGTAGGCAAGGGTGTGAGCATTCGCAGTGAGAAAACTTCGATTCGTTCCGACAATGAGAAGATTTGGGGTTGTTTTTACGCCGTTGTAAACCGCCTGGCCTTTCACTTCGTAGCCAAAACTCTTGAGGCAAATCTCGCGCGCCTCGCCTTCCATCAATCGGTAATAATGCAGCGCCTGTTTGTAGGTGATGTTGTGCCGGTTGCGAAATTTCTCCTGCACGTCGCCGCTCGCACTAATATTGGCCGGATATTTGCCAAACTGAAAAATGTTAGAACCGAGAAAGCTAATGCCGTTCTCAATCGAGTATTGCAACGCGCCGATCGCGGTCATGACTGAGATCACCGAGAAGACGCCGATGGTGATGCCGAGCATTGTCAGCGCGGAGCGCAGTTTGTTCGTGCCGAGAGACGACAATGCCATCTTAATGATCTCACTAAATAACATCGCGATTTTACTCGTACCGGAGCGCTGTTACGGGATCGAGGCGCGACGCTGTCCAAGCCGGCGCGAATCCTGAGAACAAGCCGGTCAATATTGAAACGATCATGCTGACGAGCACCAGGCCGACCGAGAAGTTAATCGGAAAAGAGGGGAAAGCTTTGCCGATCCCGAAGCACATCAGATAAGCAAACGCGAGGCCGATAAATCCGCCGAGCAGACAAAGCGCTGTCGATTCGATCAGGAATTGCAGCAGGATCGTTCGTCGTCGCGCGCCAAGCGCCTTGCGTGTCCCGATTTCTTTCGTGCGTTCCTTCACGCTAACAAACGTGATGTTCATAATGCCGATGGCGCCGACAAAAAGCGACAAGCCAGTGATAAACAGCCCGGCGATCGCAATTGAGTTTTTCACGGGATCCAGCGTGCTTTTGAAGGCCTGCTGTTCGTTGATCGAGAAATCGTCCTTCTTCTCCGGTGGCAATCCACGAACGCGCCGCATCAAACCGGTGAGCTCATCCTTGGCCTCGGCGAGTTTGGTTTTGTCTTTTACTTTTACCCGCACATCCGATTCGGTCTTGGCCGAGAAATATTTGTTAAACGCAGCGAGCGGCATCGCGACCATCGAGTCCCAACTGAACAAACCGAGAAAGGTGCCTTGTCGCGTGTTTACGCCAATGACTTTGAACAACTGACCGTTGATCAGCACAGATTTATCGATCGGACTCTCGGACGGAAAAAGCGCGTCGGCCACATCAAAGCCGATCACGACAACATTGGCGCCGCCGCGCGATTCGAGTTCGTTGAAGAATCGCCCCACCGTACAATCGATCGTCGATGTGACGATGAAATCGGACGTTGTCCCGAGAACGAAGACGTTGTCCACCTGATTGCCGCCATATTTCACGGATCGCATCAAATTCGATGTCGGCACTGCGACGACCAGGTTCGAGTTCGGGGTCGCCGCGATCATCCGGTTCAAGGTCTCGGCGTATTCGGTTTTGATTTTTTTGCGGTCGCGGTAGTTCCACCAATCGTCCACGGGCTTCCACGGCCATTGTGTAACGTAGAGAACGTCATCGCCGAGCACGGCCATACTTTTATCGAAACCCACGGATATCCCGTTCACGGCGGTACCCATCAATGTCACGGCAATAATGCCGATAATAACGCCGAGCGCCGTGAGCGTTGAACGCGTCAGGTTCGAGCGCATTTGCGCGGCCGCGATTTTCCAGCTTTCGCTCAGCTCATAGAGGAGACGTTTCATGTCGGGTTATCCTGCAACCGGCAGGTCGAGCTCGGGAATAAATCCCACGTGGTCCATCTCGATGAGTCCGTCGCGCAAGTGCACGGTACGATGTGCGTGCGCGGCGATGTCTCGTTCATGCGTCACCAGGATAACTGTGTTGCCGCGCTGATATAAATTCTCGAACAACTCCATGATTTCTTCGCCGGTTTTGGAATCGAGATTACCCGTCGGCTCATCGGCCAGAATAATCGATGGTCCGTTGACGAGCGCGCGCGCGATGGCCACGCGCTGCCGTTGACCGCCTGAAAGTTCATTCGGTTTGTGTTGAATGCGATCGCCCAGGCCGACATCCGTCAAGACCTGGGTCGCGCGTGCCTCGCGCTGTTCGGGAGCGATGCCGGCATAAATGAGCGGCAGCTCGACGTTACGCAATGATGTCGATCTTGGCAGGAGGTTGAACGTTTGGAACACGAAACCGATCTCGCGATTGCGAACGGCCGCCAGCTCGTCGTCATCCATTTCGGCAACGTTTTTGCCGTTGAACTCATATCGGCCGGAACTCGGGGTATCGAGACAACCGAGCATGTTCATGAGCGTCGATTTACCGCTGCCGCTCGGACCCATGATGGCGATGTATTCGTTGCGGCGAATCTGCAAGGTCACGCCGCGCAGCGCGCGCACGACTTCCTCGCCCATGACGTACTCCTTGGTAATGTTTTCAATATCTATCACGACCGGGCCGAGCGGTCTGATTGAATTTCGAGTCTCCATCGCAACGTAGACAGTTGCTCGTCAGGATTACTTCGTTCCTTCTTTGTCGATAGCGACCTTGGCGCCGTCCTTCAATTTCCGGCTGATCGCGCTATAACTTCCCGAAATCACTTCGTCGCCGGGCTGAATGCCACTCTTGATTTCCGTGTAAGTGTCGTCGGAAATGCCAGTCGTCACTTTCACTATTTGCGCCTTGTTGCCCTTTTTTAGAAACACAACCTTGGCCAATTTTTCGCGCTCTTCTTTCTGCGCCGCCTTCTCCGCACGCTCGTTGACGAATTCCGCGTTGTTGTCGCCTTTGTCGCGCTGCGCAACCTTCTGCCTTTTCTTTTCGATTTCTTCTGGGCTCAAATTGCTCTCGCCGGTGCGAATGGTCACGGCCTGCATCGGCACGGCCACGACATCTTTCACCTCGTTGGTTTGGATGTCCGCGGTACAACTGAGGGCAGGCTTCAGCACCACGTCGTGGTCTTCGATTCGAATTTTCACCTCAAAGTTAGTGACCTCTTCCTGGGTGCCGGCGCCCGTTGTCTTTCCAGTGTTACCTATTTGATAAACCGTACCTTTGAATCTCCGATCGCCATAAGCGTCGATTTTAATTTCGGCCTTGTCGCCGATCTTCACATTCACAACGTCGTTCTCGTTTACATCGACGCGCGCTTCCATGTGGCCAAGGTCGGCCACGCGCATCACTTCCGTGCCGGCGAATTGGCCCGTGGCTACAAGGCGTTCCCCCAGTTTGCTATTAAGAATCGTCACCGTGCCATCGATAGGCGAGTAAATCGTAGTCTTCGACAACTGATCGCGCGCCTGACTCGAACCGGCTTGGGCGCGTTCGATTTCGTGCAGCGAACTTTCGTAAGTGTTTTTGGCCACGTCATAAGCAGCCTGCGCTGCGTTGTATTCTTGCTCTGAAATCAGCTTTTTGTTGAACAAGTCTTCGGCCCGCTTGAAGTCGTGTTCCGTCTTCATCATGGTGGCTTTTTGCTGGAGATTGGTTGCTTTCGCCGCGCTGATCGCCGCCTCCTGTTGCTCGAGAAGCGCTTTGTAGGAGTCAGGTTTAATTTTCACCAGCAGATCGGCCTTTTTGACCCGCATCCCGTCCTCGACGGGCAATTCAATAATTTCGCCAGCAACTTCGGGCGAAATTTTGACTTCAACCTCAGGCTGTATTTTCCCTGTTGCCGAAACCGTTTGCACGATTGTCTTGCGAATTGCCGTCTCCGTAGTGATCGGAATCGGCTTCTCGCGCTTGCCCCAGATAATCGACCCGACGAGCCAAAGCACGACCAGGGCGATCAATCCGTAAATGATTTGCTTTTTGCGCCGGGCACGACGCTGTTTCGCCGTCAGAGGCGCGGGCGCAGGGGTGCTTACAGCTTGGTGCATCGGAGCAACGGTTCTCGGGCTTAAAGCGTCAGAATTAGTCGGTTGTTTGACCCTTGCAAACGAAATCCCGTTCATAACAATTCTAGGATGCGCCGAGGAACGGTTTCGGATTTAATTAATTAGCGGCCTCTCTGGATGAGGCCGGTCTTGTCCGCCAAACGGGCGCACTGATCCCGTGGCGGGACCGAATCTGCTGAATCGCCCATTTCGCATGCTCCGCGATTAACGGCTCGGGATCGCCTGTCGCGCGCTCAAGCGCGGGTAAATCGGATGGCTCCCCAACATTGCCCAATGCGACACAGACGTTCCGCAAAAAACCGCGCCGTTTGATCCGTTTAATCGGCGAGTTCCTAAAAGCCACGCGGAAGTTATCATCGCTCAAACTGAGATAATCGCGCAGCGGTATGCCGATTGTTGAGGGACGCGCAAAGAACGCGGCTTCGTGCGATACCCGGGCAAAACGATTCCACGGGCAGGCATCAAGACAATCGTCGCAACCGAAAATTCTGTCTCCGATAAGTGATCGAAGCTCCAGGGGGATGGAACCTTTGAGTTCAATTGTCAGGTAAGAAATGCAGCGGCGCGCATCAAGACGATGTGGGGCCGTGATTGCACCGGTGGGACAAGCTTTGATACAGCGCTCGCAGGTTCCACAGCGATCTGGCACGGGCTCATCCGGCGGCAACTCAAGCGTCGTCAAAACCTCTGCGAGAAAGAACCAGGTCCCTAGTTGTTCGTCGATTAGCATCGTGCTCTTGCCATGCCAGCCGATCCCGGCTTGGGCCGCGTAGTCGCGTTCCAAAACTGGCCCAGTATCGACATAACATTTCTGGCGTCCGCCGATCTCGCGAAGAAACTCGTCGATCTTATCGAGCTTGCTTGCGATCAGGTCGTGATAGTCATCGCCCCAGGCATAGCGCGCGATTTTGCCTGTAGCCGCAGGCGTGTCGCCGGCATTCCTGCTTCCCTGGAAATAATTCAGCGCCAAAACAACAATCGCCCTGGCGCCTGGCAACACCTTGTGCGGGTCACAGCGCTTTTCTTCCCCGCGCTCCATGTAACTCATTTCGCCATGTGCTTCGTCGTGCAGCCAATTCCGAAACTCATGTGCATGCGGCGGAGAGCTGCAAGCCGCGATGCGGCAAAAGTCAAAACCGATCTCGCGCGCAAATGAGCGCAGTCGTTGCTTCAGTTCCAGCGGCGAGCTATCACGATCGATCGAATATGTAGCTGTTCCGGTCATCGCGCTGTAGCCGGCATCGGTGATGCCGGCCCGGATTTACGACAATACTTTTTGAACTTGCTCAAAATTGCTACCGCGACTTCTTCATCTGTAAGCTCCGATGTATCGATGCGGATATCGGCAATCTTTGCATACAGTGGCAGCCGTGCTCGTAACATTTTGGTAAACGCTCTTCTCGGATTTTTGCGTTGCAACAACGGTCGATTGCCGGTCCGTGAAGCTCGTTTGAAAAGCGTTTTTTCGTCCGCCTCCAGCCATACCACTACGCCAAATCGTTTTAAAAGGTCGATGTTCTCGTCGCGCAAGACAATTCCGCCGCCAGTCACGATGATTGCGCCTTGATCGGGGGATAAATTTCGAAGCGTCTCCGTTTCTGCTTCCCGAAACTTATCTTCGCTGTGTGTCGAAAAAATTTTCGAAATCGGCATTCCAAACTTCGACCTCACCATTTCATCGGTATCAAATTGCGCAAAACCTGTCCGCCATTGCAAGCAACGCCCAACCGCGGACTTACCCGCTCCCATCATGCCGACGAGGACAATCGACCGGCTATGGCGATTCATACGCGCAATATCGCATTAACTGTGCTATCGGCATCTCTGTCGACGGGAGATGGCTCGCCACCGCGAGTCCGTCCTTTGGCGGACTGGAAGCCAATGCCACTTGGCGTTTCACAGAATGGCCCTAAAATCTGCCCATGCCTGAGTTGAAGCCGTTAGTTGCTGTGATCATGGGCAGCAAATCTGATTGGGAAACGATGCGTCATGCCGTCGAGACGCTCCATGAGTTAGGCGTGCCTAACGAGGCGCGCGTTCTCTCCGCACATCGAACACCCGACGCGACCGCTGAGTTCGCGCGCAATGCGGCAGCGCACGGATTGCGCGTCGTCATCGCCGGCGCAGGTGGTGCTGCGCATTTGGCCGGAGTCATCGCCGCACATACCTGGCTCCCGGTTTTGGGAGTGCCAATTCAATCAAAGCTGCAGGGACTCGATTCGCTTCTTTCGACGGCACAAATGCCTGGTGGGATTCCGGTGGGGACGCTGGCTATCGGCGAAGCAGGCGCCAAAAACGCTGCCCTACTTGCCGGCGCTATTCTGGCTACTTCTGACGAAGCGATTCGGGAAAAATTGGAAGCATTTCGCAAGAAACAAAGCGAAGGCGTGCTGGCCGCGAAGTTGCCAATGTGAAAACCGAGATTGTAGCGGCGGTCCATGATCGCGGCTCGTGGCATCGGCATCCTGCCGATGGCAGCGGGCTGGAAGCCCGCGCGACGGCCGCGGCCGTTGAGTTGCTGCGCAAAGGCGAAGTGGTAGCGCTTCCAACGGAAACCGTCTACGGACTCGCGGCTGATGCTCTCAATCCTGTTGCGGTCGCAAAAATTTTCGAAGCGAAAGAGAGACCGCGTTTCGATCCGCTGATTGTGCATTTACCTGGTGAGAACTGGCTCGAGCGCGTTGCGAAGATCGATAATCGCTCTCTCACGCACCTCAAAAAACTGATCGCACAATTCTGGCCTGGGCCGCTTACGTTCATCCTGGATCGGCAGCCGATTGTTCCTGAGATCGTTACCGCCGGGCTCGACACAGTCGCCGTGCGAATGAGTTCACATCCCGTTTTCGCTGAAATCATTTCCGCGTTCGGGAAACCGCTTGCCGCGCCAAGCGCAAATCAGTTCGGCCGGATCAGCCCCACGACTGCCCAGGACGTTTTTGACGAACTTGACGGACGCATCCCCCTGATCGTTGATGCTGGCCCGACGACGCACGGCATTGAATCGACGATTATCGCTGTGCACGACGGTAAGATCGATATCCTGCGCCGCGGTCCAGTAACTGCGGAACAACTCGCTGGGTTTGGCAAGATCGGCATCGTTACGGCGCCAAAGAGAAGTACCGCGCCCGGTCAGTTGCCGTCTCACTACGCGCCGAAAACTCCGCTTCGCTTAATCGACAACGCAGAATCGTTCCCGCTGGTGAAAAACCATCGTGTCGGATTGCTCGCGTGGAATGCTTCGATCTCAGAAAAAAGGTTCGCAGCCGTTCGACCTCTAAGTCACCGTCAAGACCTTCGCGAAGCTGCTGCGAAGTTGTTTCGTTGTTTGCGCGAGCTGGACGAGCTTGATCTCGACCTTATTGTTGCAGAACGAGTTCCTGCTCAGGGACTCGGCGCGGCGATTCTTGATCGTTTGGAGCGTGGGTCGCACGACTCTGATACTCGAGACACGCTTGAATGAATCCTTTGAAAAGCGGATGCGGTTTGTTCGGCTTGCTTTGGAACTCAGGGTGATATTGGCACCCAACGAAATAGGGATGATCACGAAGCTCGATCAGCTCGGCCAGCGTTCCGTCCGGTGAGGTGCCCGAAATGACGAAGCCCTTTTCATTCATCCGGTCGCGATATTTCATATTGAACTCGTATCGATGGCGGTGGCGCTCCATCACTTCGGCACTGCCGTAAATTTTTTCGGCGAGTGTGCCTTTGGCGATTTTCGTCGGCCATGTGCCCAGACGCATGCTCGCCCCCATGTTTTTGACGCCGCGCTGTTCTTCCAGCAACGAGATCACCGGTTCTTTTGTGTTTTTGTCAAACTCGGTGCTATTGGCCTCTCTGATGCCGCACGCGTTTCGCGCAAACTCAATCGTTGCCACCTGCATTCCCAGGCAAAGTCCGAGATATGGAAGCTTGTGCTCTCGCGCAAAACGCGCAGCCTTGATTTTTCCTTCAACGCCACGAAGGCCAAAACCGCCGGGAATCAAAACACCGGCCACATCTTTTAACTGGCCGTTAACGCCGTCTTGCAGCGACTCCGCGTCGATGAGTTCGAGATCGATTCCGCAATCTTCACTCGCCGCAGCATGCGTGAGCGATTCGTAAATACTCTTGTAAGCGTCCCGGACGTCGAAGTATTTGCCGATCACAGCAATTCTGACTCGTTTCGCGGGACTAATGACGCGCTTTACAAAATTTTTCCATCCCCCGAGATCGGGCTGGCGGGTTTTCAAGCCCAAAAGATCGCACACCAACTGGTCCAAACCTTCCGCGTGAAGCGTCAACGGGACTTCGTAAATTGTGTGCGCGACGTCGCGTTCTTCGATTACCGCTTTTTCCGCGACGCTGCAGAACATTGAGAGTTTTTGCCGTACATCGAGATCGAGCATCCGCTCAGTCCGGCAAATCAATACCTGCGGTTGCAACCCGATTTCGCGCAACTTGGCTACGCTTTGCTGGGTTGGTTTCGTCTTCAGTTCGTGCGCAGCCTTAATGTAGGGAACCAGCGTGACGTGCATGTTGAGCACATTTGGTGCACCGACTTCGAGAATGAATTGGCGAATCGCTTCCAAAAACGGCAGCCCTTCGATGTCCCCCGTTGTGCCACCGATTTCTGTGATGACGACATCGTATTTGCTTTCGTCCGAAATTTCACGGATGCGTCCTTTGATTACGTCGGTGACGTGCGGAATTACCTGCACGGTTTTACCGAGATAATCGCCGCGGCGTTCCTTCAGAATCACCGACTCGTACACCTGACCGCTGGTGAGATTGTTGTGCCGCGTCAGGACGCAATTGGTAAAGCGCTCGTAATGGCCGAGGTCGAGATCGGTTTCCGCGCCGTCGTCCAGCACATACACCTCGCCGTGCTGGAAGGGATTCATCGTGCCGGGATCCACGTTCAGATATGGATCAAATTTTTGGAGAACAACGCGCAGATCACGTGCTTCGAGGAGCGTTCCAAGTGACGCGGCGGTCAATCCTTTGCCAAGGGAACTAATCACACCGCCAGTGATAAAAATGTATTTCACGAGCGGATCCTCCGCCTTGCGCGAGCAAGCTTTTGCTCCAGCGCGGTTGCGTCTTCTGGCCTGTCAATGCCAGGCGATCCTGTAGCAGTAACGAGCACATGAACCTTTACACCATTTTCCAATGCGCGCAATTGTTCGAGCGATTCAGTCCGTTCCAGCGGAGTTGGTTTCCATCTCACAAGTTGCAGCAGCGTCTCGCGGCGAAATCCGTAAATTCCCTGGTGACGAAGAAACAGGGAGCGGCCGCCGCGCAATGCTCCAGGCATCTTGCCGAGCGGATATCGGCTGGAAGGCGATGCCACAACGCAGTCGTCGTTTCGTGGGGCCGGGATCGGCGCGCGAGAGAAATAAAGAGCGTTGCCGCGAAGATCGAGAACGACTTTCACCTGATGTAGAGAAGAGGCATCCGCTGGATCCTCGAATGGATGCGCAGCCGTCACCACACCCACTTTGCGATCCGATCGTAATTTTTGGACAACCTTGTCGATTAAACGGTGATCGATCAGCGGTTCGTCGCCTTGGATATTGATTACGTATGCGAACTGCTTTGTTTTCCTCGCCACTTCAGCGACTCGATTGGTGCCGCTGCGGTGCTTTCGCGACGTCAGCGCGACCTCTGCGCCCCACTCAAACGCTGCAGAAGCGATCCGCATGTCGTCCGTAGCGATGACAACCAAATCCAGATTTTTCGCGCGTAGGCAGCGTTCCCAGACATGTCTCAGAAGCGGCTTTCCAGCAATGGGATGCAGTGGTTTACCTGGAAATCGCGTAGAATCCCACCGGGCCGGAATAATTCCAACCGCTTTACTCATGCGCGAGATCGATGGTCATGATGATTGTTGATCCAAAATGAGCTGTGCCGCGGCGGGCAAGTCTTTTGCGGTCCAATCCGCAGTGCTGCTACTGACGTCGGCGTCAAATCCGGTTTGAACCCGAATTGTGCGCACACCGGCGTTGCGACCGCACTCGACATCAATCTCCTTGTCACCGATAAAAAATGAACGCCTCAGATCGATTTGGTGTTCTCGCATGGCTTGTAAAATCATTCCAGGCGATGGCTTGCGATGACTGGAATGCTGACCAGGAACGTCGGGGCAAAAATAGGTTGCATCGATCAAACCATGGCCCAGTTGCCGCGCGACTTCCGACTCAACGGAGCGATATTCGTCAACGGTGAAAAAGCCGCGACCGATGCCGCTTTGGTTCGTAATGACAATGAGTTTGAATCCCTTTGATTTTAAACGCCGTAATGCTTCGGTAACGCCAGGCAAAACTTTCACTTGTTTTGGATGGGAACAGTAATCCGCATCCTCGATGATTGTGCCGTCACGATCGATAAAAACGGCAGCTGGCAAGTCGTTAGCCACCCTTGGAATCCTCTCGAAAACTGGCCATCAACTCATCTCGTGTCACGGTTGCTGTTCCAAGCTTGCTCACTACGACGGCGCTTGCGTGGTTGGCGATTTCTGCCGCTTCGGTCGGGGTCCCTCCGCATGCGAGGCCGAGGGTAAAGAGAGCGATGGCCGTATCACCCGCGCCCGAGACATCGAAAACCTCTTGCGCTTTGGCGGGGATGTAGTGCGGCGCTTCTTTCTTTTGGAAAAGCATCATGCCCTGTTCCCCCAGGGTTATGAGGACATTTTCTGTTTCCCATTTTTTAAGCAGCGTTTCGCCGGCGCGCTTCAGATCCGCATCCTGGGACGGAGCGGTATCCGGATCGCCGCTCGGAACACCTGCGGCGTGAAAAGCTTCAGTGCGGTTCGGTTTGATTACTGTCAGGCCGTGCCACTCGACCAGGTTACGGGGATTAGGATCCGCAGCGACAATTTTGCCGGCTGAGCGCGCGGCATCCGCGATCTGCGAAACCAATTCGGTCGATAAAAAACCTTTACCGTAGTCTTCGAAAATAATCGCATCGGTTTCTGGAATATTCTTTCGGACTGCAGCCACGACCTCTTCAATTTGGCACGCCGATGGCCCGACAAACCTTTCCCGATCGACACGAACAACTTGTTGATGACGCGCAATGATGCGGGTTTTAACGATGGTATGAAACGTGGCCTCTTCAACGGCATTAGAGGTATCGATCTTTTGTTCCGACAATAACTCTCGGAGTTGCTGGCCGCTTCGATCTTTGCCCAGCAAACCGATAATCGCGACGCGGTCCACGAACTCGCGCAAGTTACGCACGACGTTGGCGGCGCCACCGGGGTAAAATGATTCCCCGGTCACTTCCACAACCGGAACCGGTGCCTCAGGCGAGATGCGGCCGACTTTTCCCCAGACAAATTCATCGAGCATCAGATCGCCGATTACCGTGATCCGCCGGGAAGATGCGCGATCGAGGATTTGGTCTAGCCGGGTCAGATCCATAAGGAACGCAGGCAACGGCGCCTCAGAGGCAATGGATTGTTTCGGTTAAGGCAATTCAAAATGTTTTGAGCAGGGATTTGTGTACGGCGGCGGTTTTGCTTAAGGTTCGCTTCATTAAATCCTGAATACGAACCCGAAATCAACATTCGAAGCTCCCAATGATTCTGTTTACTAGACATTTGACGTTAATTGTAGCTGGAGCGTGTGGCCTTGCCCTGTCCGCGCATGGAGCGCAGGCTCCGCAGCACATCAATATTAACCAATTATCCACGACTGTGGAAGACGTTGTGGTGCCATTGCCGAACGAAATTTTCGGGGCGCTGAACAAGCTCGGAGCGGTCAATTGGAAGGAACACGTCCGCAGCGACAAGGGGCCAAATTTCACCGAGCGGCCGCGTATTGCACTCCTGCTGGGGACGGTGATCGCTGATGGTTTCATCGCGGTGCAAGCGGAAGACGCGTCGGCGGTAAAGGATATTGGCCAGCGTGTCATGGCATTGGCGAAGGGGATTGGCGTCGGAAATTCGATCACGCCACATGCCAAGGCGATCATCGAGGCGGCGGACAAACGTAATTGGGAAAATGTGCGGCTTGAACTGGATCGGACCCAAAACAGCGTGCAGCAGGCAATGAATGAAGTGCACGACGAAAAATTATCGCAGCTCGTCAGTCTGGGCGGATGGCTTCGTGGGACGGAAGTATTGACTTCGGTGGTGAAGCAGCATTTCTCCGCAGATGGCGCCGAGCTTCTGCATCAGCCCGATCTCCTGTCTTATTTTCAGACGAGACTGAAGGCGATGCCTGAGTTTAATCTTCCGATCATTCACCAAATTCAAGATGCTCTGGTGGAAGTGAAGCCTCTCATTGACGTCGGCAGCGCGCGCATTCCTGCCGAATCAGTTAAGAAGGTCAACGAGATCACCACGCGGCTCGGCGCTGGCATCGTCACGAGGGATTAGGAAATTTCGATGAACCGTTTCGCGAAAGTTGTTTTACGCAGCGGGGCCCTGCTGGCGGCCGTTATCGTGATGCAGCGTGCGGCTTGCGCCTCGGTGGATGACGCACAGTCGTTTGCTCTTCAGGCAGCGGAACCCTATGTAAAACAGGGATTTCAGGTGCGTGAGGATTACTGGGGAGGCGACCTCGCTTCGGGTGAAAAAAAAGCGGTGCGACAGCAATTATTCAAAGGGAACGAATATTGGTTCTGGCTGGGGACCGAAGTCGATCGGGCGAGGGTGTCCGTTCATATTTACGATTCGGATGGCAAGCTGGCGGAAGAACCAGACAGCTGGGAGAAAGGCCATTTTGCGGCTGCGCACGTCATTCCAAAGACTACCGGCAGTTACTTTATCATCGTCAGCGTGGAGCAATCGCCAGAGGAACGCACGCATTGGGCGCTGGTGTATGGTTTCCGGTAGGGTAGGGTTAGTGGCATTAGCTTTTGGCCAATACGCAATCGGTAAGGATGCCGATGCCACGAATTGAGGATGACTGAAACTCGCACCCTTCAGTTTGAGAGCCCGCGCGCTTTGCAGTCGCTCTACGCCAATGACATTAAACTCTTGAAAAACCTTGAGGATTCACTCGGCGTGAAAGTGACCACCCGCGAAGGCTGGGTGAAATTGGAAGGAGACTTGAGCCACGTCGATAAAGCGCAGCAGGTGTTTGAGCAGCTCGAGAAAGCGCGCCAACAAGGCGTGGACATTCAAAAGCACGAGTTTAATTATGCGCTTAAGGCGGTGAGCGAAGAACGCGATGAGAATCTGGGCGAGGTTGTATCGACCAAGATCACTACCTCGTCGCGCAAGCCCCCTATTGTTGCGCGAAGCGCAAACCAGCGGGCTTATGTCGAGGCAATTCAAAAGCACGACGTCGTTTTTGGAATAGGGCCGGCTGGCACGGGAAAAACTTACCTCGCCGTCGCCATGGCAGTCGCGGCGCTTAAGAAAGAGCAGGTGGCCCGCATTATTTTGACGCGACCCGCAGTGGAAGCTGGCGAAGCGCTCGGTTTTCTCCCGGGCGATCTCGAACAAAAGATCACGCCGTATCTGCGTCCGCTTTACGACGCCTTGCGTGACATGTTAGAACCAGAGGAAATGGAACGCGCCATTGCGCGGCAGATCATTGAAGTGGCTCCGCTGGCGTATATGCGCGGGCGCACGTTGAACAATGCTTTTGTCATTCTGGATGAAGCGCAAAACACCACGACGGAGCAGATGTTTATGTTGCTGACCCGAATCGGCTTGAATTCCAAATGCGTGGTGACCGGCGACGTCACACAGATTGATTTACCAGCGAACAAGCGCTCCGGGGTCGTGGAAGCATTGCAGGCATTAAAGGCTGTCCCCGGAATCGCTACTGTGTATTTTACCGAGCGCGACGTCGTGCGGCATGAGTTGGTGCGCGCCATTATTGGCGCGTATCAGCAGCACCGATCGCCTGCGCCGTCACCACGCAAGTAAAAAACGAAATGTTCGATTTTTTCAAACGCGGACGACTCATCAGACGTGGCCTCGCCTCGCGAAAGATGCGGCGGCGCCGGGCGCGCAGCGAACTGAGCCGCAACCTGGAATACTCGCCCTTCGTTAAGGTCGTGATCTTTGCGGTGTTTGCGGGTGGACTCGCGTTTCTTGTCTTTGGTGGCCAGCAACCGGAGCCAACCAAGAATTTTATCATTGCGCTGCTGGTCCTTGCCACGGCGATCACACAGCTGTGGATCAACCAGCCCAAGAGCTTTTCACGAAGCTCGCGCATCCTTCTCATCTTTGGCGTCATTCTGCTGCAACTGGCCGTTACCAAACTGTTGCTGGTGCTTTGTAACAGCGGGAGTTATCGATTTTTAAGGCCGGAAATGGCGGGGTTGATCACTCCCTATGCCTTTGCGCCGCTCGTGCTGAGCGTGTTGTTGGGGCGCCACCACGGGCTTTACGCAGCATTTTTTGTAAGTCTGTGGAGTAGCATGTTGTTCGGGCCGATTGACGCGCCGCTGCTGATAACGAGCCTGATCAGCGGATTCACAGCAGTCTCTCTCACATTACAGGTGCGACGGCGCGGCCAATTGGTCCGCGCGGGCTTTGGAGTCGGACTCGCCATCTGGCTGCTGTCTCTGACGTTTGGTTTGATCGGACCGATCAATTGGTTTTATCCCACGGCCAATGATTGGGGCATGATCGGATTGCAAAGTGCCCTCGCTGTCGGCAACGGAATTTTGACTGCTACGCTGGTTGGCGGCGCGCTGCCGATCCTGGAAAATCTATTTCAAATCACGACGGACATCTCCTGGCTGGAAGCGTCCGATCTCAATCATCCGTTGCTGCGACGTATGACCATCGAAGCGCCCGGGACTTATCATCACAGCCTGGTCGTGGCCAATCTCGCAGAGGCCGCTGCGGAAGCGATCGGCGCAAACGCGACGCTTTGCCGCGTCTGCTCTTATTTTCACGATGTCGGCAAACTGGTGAAGCCGGAATACTTCACCGAGAACATGAGTTTCGAACGCAACCCGCACGATGATCTCGCGCCAACGATGAGCGCCTTGATCATCATCGCGCATGTCAAGGAAGGCGTGGATCTCGCCCTCAAGTACAAACTCAATCAGCGCATGATCGATATTATCCAGGAGCATCACGGCACATCACTCGTCCGCTATTTTTATCAGCGCGCACTTCAACAGCACGAAGATGCGCGAGCCGGCGGCAAGATCATGAAACTGCGCGAGGACGATATTCCACAGGTAAAGGAAGAAAGTTTTCGCTACAGCGGACCCAAACCACAGACGAAAGAAAGCGCCATCGTCAGTCTGGCTGACACTGTCGAAAGTGCCTCACGGAGTCTCGAGAAACCCACGCCGCAAAAAATCGAAACGCTCGTCAACGAGCTGATCGAGGAACGCATCAGTGACCGGCAACTGGACGACTGCGATCTGACGCTTGGCGAACTGAAAGTTATCGCCGAACGCTTCCGGTTCACGCTCCTGATGATGTTGCACAGTCGGATTGCCTATCCGAAGCCGGGCCAAAAAACGACCACCATCATTCCGCGCGAAGAAACCTTGCGCCCAGACGTAATGGCCGGCACGCGGAAACCTGAAACGGCCCCACCCATCTCAGCCGCGTAGTGGTAGGGCGCGACCACCGGGCGCGCAGCATCAGACTTACAATTCCGGCGGTCGTGCGCGCGGTTCTCGGTCTTTGGATGTAGCAGTGCTCGGTACGGTAACGAAGGGGCCGCCTTCCAATGGAGTGACCTTGGTGAAAGCGACATCGGGCATTTCGCTGGGAAGTCCTTCCAGCGGAAAATCTTTTCGCAGCGGGAAGAACGGATAGCCGTCCCACATTAAAATGCGACGGAGATCGGGATGCCCGTTGAATTTAAGTCCCATCATGTCGTAAATCTCGCGCTCGTGCCAATTCGCGGTTGGCCAAATGTCGGAAACGGTATCCACGGCGCCGGCTTCTTCGGGAACTTTTAACTTCAGGCGCAGATGAGCTGCGTGCGGCATTGAGTAAAGATGATAGACAATTTCGAACCGGGGATCTTCGCCAAAATTATCGATGCTGGTGATATCGATTAGATAATCGAGCGAGAGTTCGTCCCGGCAGAACTTCGCGATTTCACGGAGGTCACTAGCCGCAATCACGCAGGTCATTTCACCGCGAAATTCGGTCGGGTCCTGAACCTTGGACCCAAACGCTTTGCCTAACGAGTCGAGTAGCTCCTGGCCGGTCATTCGGGATATTGTTGTGGGGCAGGCGCTCCGCCTGCCAGGGCGATGGGGAATGCAAGCCAAGCGCTTGCGCTACAATCAAAAATTCCGGCGCGCGTCTTCATGAGAGCGCTTCTTCGAGCTTCTCAGCCAGTTCCGGCTTCTGATTTCTGAACGAGCGTTCCCAAGAAATCTTTTCCTGTAGCTTCATCAGGCCGGCAAGCAAAGCTTCGGGGCGTGGCGGACAACCCGAAATATAAACATCCACCGGAAGGAGTTGATCGATTCCCTGCAGGACGGCGTAGGAGCGGTACATGCCGCCGGTCGAAGCGCATGCGCCCATAGCGATCACCCATTTCGGCTCCGGCATTTGCTCATAAATTCGTTTTACGGCCAGCGCCATTTTGTAGGTGACAGTGCCGGCCACGATCATTACGTCGCATTGCCGTGGTGAAAACCGCATCACTTCGGCCCCGAACCGCGCGATATCGAACCGCGACGCTGCGGCGGCCATCAACTCGATCGCGCAACACGCCAGGCCCATCGGCATTGGCCAAAGAGAGTTTTTGCGTACCCAGTTGAGCGCAGCATCGAAGCGCGTAAAAATCACGTTCCCTTCAATCTTTGAGTCGTAGGCTGTTGCACGTTCCTCTGGCATAACTAAAGGTTAAAATGCAGCTTGTGACGCGCAAGCCGAATCCCGACAGCTTATTTTAAGTAGGGGCGATTGACCTAAATCGTTCGCTCGCTGATTATCATCACCCGTGAAGCGCGGGCGGTTCAGGTGAACCGCCCCTACCTGACAGACATGACACAAACTACACGCACTCATCTCGACGATCTCGAGAACCAAAGCATCTTTATTTTCCGCGAGGCGTATCACGCGTTTAAGAATATCGCCATGCCCTGGTCGATGGGTAAAGACTCAAACGTTCTGGTCTGGCTTGCCCGCAAGGCTTTCTTCGGGCGCGTTCCTTTTCCTGTTTTGCACATCGACACGACCTACGAGTTTCCAGAGATGCTGGAATTTCGCGAATGGGCAACGAAACACCACAACCTGAACCTGATTGTTAAAATCAACACCGAAGCCCGCGCGCGTGGGATTGGTTATGAGACACACGACCCCGTAACGGTCACACACGAGTTAAAGACAGTAGCCTTGCAGCAAGTGCTCGCGGAGTACAAATGGGACGCCCTGATCATCGGCATTCGACGTGATGAAGATCCGACTCGAGCGAAGGAGCGATATTTTTCGCCGCGCAACGCGCAGTTTGAATGGGATTACAAGGATCAGCCGCCTGAATTCTGGAGCCAGTTCGTAACGACAGCCTCAAAAGGAGAACATGTTCGCATCCAACCCCTGCTTGATTGGACCGAGGTGGATATCTGGCGCTACATCCAGAGAGAAAACATACCCATCCCGCAAATGTATTTCGCTCGAAATGGAAAGCGATTTCGATCGTTAGGCTGCAGGCCCATCACGCTTCCCATCGAGAGCACTGCTTCGACCATCGATGAAATCATTGCCGAACTGGAAGCAACAAAAACGACTGAGCGCGCCGGCCGCGCGCAGGACCATTATGAGCGGAACGCGATGCAGAAATTACGGGCGAAAGGATTTCTATGATCGAAAAAGAAAACGCCCAACGCTCAACGCCCAACGCTCAACGTCCAACCTCAGACAGCGAGGTGAAGCTCAAGGTCGTTTTCGTTGGTCATGTTGACCATGGAAAGTCCACGCTCATCGGTCGCATTTTGCACGACACCGGTTCTTTGCCCGAAGGGAAGGTCGAAGAGATAAAGAAAGCATGTGCCGCGGAGGGAATGGAGTTTGAATTCGCCTTTTTGCTCGATGCGCTTCTTGAGGAGCAAAAACAAAACGTCACAATCGATACGACCGAAATTCCTTTTCGAACGCCGCGACGTCAATACGCCATCATAGACGCGCCGGGACACAAGGAATTCTTAAAGAACATGATTACTGGCGCGTCGAGGGCCGACGCAGCCATCCTGGTAATCAGTGCGGACGAAGGGGTGCGCGAACAGAGTCGCCGTCACGCCTACCTGCTGAGCATGCTTGGTATCAAGCATCTCATCGTTGTCGTAAACAAGATGGATCTCGTAGACTACTCTGAGAAACGATTCCGCGAGATTGAGCAGGAATATCGAAAGTTTCTTCGCGAGCTCGGGTTGGACGCGCGGACGTTCATTCCGGCGTCGGCCAAAGAAGGCGAGAATGTTGCGCGCGCGAGTATGAAAATGAAATGGTACTGCGCAGCGAGTGTCCTTGAAGCGCTCGATTTGCTGGAGCCGCAACAGCGCGATACCGATCTTCCACTTCGCTTTTGTGTTCAGGATGTTTATCGCTTTGACGGACGGCGGATTATTGCAGGGCGGGTCGAAACCGGAACGCTAAAGGTAGGGGACCAGCTGGTGTTCTCGCCGGCCAACAAGTCGTCTGTAGTGGCTGCGGTCGAGGGTTGGAACGCTCCAGAAAACAACGGTCCGGCTGTCGCAGGAGACTCGATCGGGATCAGCCTCAGCGAGCAAATTTTCGTGGAGCGGGGCTATGTCGCGTCACATGAAAATGAAACGCCGATCGAGACAAATCGTTTTCATGCCGACCTTTTCTGGATCGTGCGCGAACCACTACGGGTTGGACATTTGTACAGCCTGCGCTTGGCAACTCAGGACGTGAAATGTGAGGTGGTATCAATCGAGCGAGTCATGGATTCTTCGACGCTCGAGAGCAAGGTCGACGGACGCGAGCAATTGGAGCGAAACGAAATTGGAAGACTTACAATTCAAACCCGTGGTCGACTTGTCATCGATAACCACGATCGCATTCCGAATCTCGGGCGGTTTGTGATCATAGATGACGGACAAATCTGTGGTGGCGGAACGATTTTCGGCGGCGTTTATACGGATCGCACCGTCGCAAAGAGCAAAAATATCTTCTGGACAGAGGCGAAAATAACGGCGCGCTCCCGGGCAATGCGGAGCGGTCACCGAGGCGCGGTGATCTGGTTAACCGGGCTTTCTGGCGCCGGGAAATCGACCATCGCACAGGCCCTTGAACGCGAGCTGTTCCAGCGGGCCATGCATACCTACGTGCTCGACGGCGACAACATTCGGCATGGACTGAACTCAAACCTTGGGTTCTCGCCAGACGATCGAGTAGAAAACATTCGCCGGGTAAGCGAAGTGGCCAAACTCATGGCGGACTCCGGAACAGTCGTGATAACTGCGTTTATCTCGCCTTATCGGATGGATCGCAGCCGCGCGCGAGAGATCGCGTTGGAAGGCAACGCCGAATTTATCGAAGTATTCGTTGAAGCACCGCTGGCAGTTTGCGAAGCGCGCGATCCCAAGAATCTTTATAAAAAAGCGCGGGCCGGCCAGATCCGCGAATTCACGGGCATTGACGCGCCTTATGAAGCTCCGGAGGACCCCGAGATTGTTGTCCACACGGATCGGCAAAGCGTTGACGAATCGGTAGCGACGATACTGGAGCAGTTATTGCCGCGATTGAGAGCCGTTGAATAAATGCAGGAAACTGGATGCTGGATTCGTGATGCGGAATTGAACGACGCTCCGGAGCTTGCCGCGCTGATGTGCGAACTCGGCTATGAAACCAAGCGCACGGAAATGGAGACGCGCCTGGAGTTGATTTTGTCGAACCCGGCCTGCAAAACCTTTGTCTCGGTCATGGAAGGCTCCGTCTGCGGGATGATCGGCACGGTCACATATCCAAGCTATGAGCATAACGATGCGTCGGGGCGAATTCTTGCCCTGGTGATATCGAGCACGGCGCGCCGTCGCGGAATTGGTCGCGCCTTAGTTGCAACTGCGGAGAAAGATTTCGCGCGAAGAGGAATCAAGCGCGTCGCCTTGGGTACACAACTTACCCGGGAAGATGCCCACAACTTTTACGAGTCGCTCGGTTACGAGCGAAACGGGTGGCGATTTGTGAAACAACTTCCGGTGAGCAATTGATTGGAACGCGATGTGGGGACGTTGGAGCGTTCTTGCGACCACCGCAGTTTCAGTATTCGGAATTCAAACCGCGCAGGCGGCGGAGACTTCAAATAGCCCGGCGGAAACGGCGGAAGTAACGGTCACAGGAGAAGCGACCGGCTCGCTTACTTCTCGAAAAATTACACTCACGTTTGGACCCGCATAAAAACCGCCCGGGCTTTCGTAAAGAAGTTGCGCAAGCGAACACGCTTTTTGCCGATAGTTATGCGCTGCTGGGTTTCCGCGCGGGATTTCGACAGACCAACGGATTCTCCGTCTCTCTGGATTGCAGGAATCTGACGAACCAGCGCTGTGCGTCCTCTATCGATGTGATCGCCGACGCGCGCATGGAAGCGAATCCCGAGACTTTTCATCCCGGTGACGGGCGCTCCTTTTACGATGGCATTTCCTGGAGTTGGTGAATCGTCGATTCGAGCCCTGCTTTTCAGGAAATCCAAATTGTCTTCGCGTTTGTGAACTCGCGAGTCCCGGCGGCGCCGAGTTCCCGTCCAAAACCGGAACGCTTTACTCCGCCGAATGGCAAACGCGGGTCAGAGGCGACCATCGCGTTAATAAAAACCATTCCAGTCTCCAGGTCAGACGTGAAGAGCTCTTGTTCCTCGGGATTATTCGTCCACGCGCTGGCAGCGAGACCAAACGAACTGTCGTTTGCCATCTCAATAGCTTCAGCTGCATTGCCTACCCGGAAAATGGATGCGACGGGGCCAAAAACCTCTTCGCGGTAAGCGGGCGATTCCCTTGGCACATCGACAAGGACCGTTGGCTCATAGAAGAATCCAGGGCCATGAATCCGATTTCCGCCGGTCAATAATTTTGCGCCTTTAGCAATCGATTTTTGGACCTGATCGTGCACGCCTCGCAGAATTTGTTCCGTCGCGACGGGACCGATTTCAGTAGCCGGATCCATGGGATCGCCAACCTTCAACGCACGCATCCGGTCAACGAACTGGTCAAGGAACTCGTCGTAAATTTCGTCTGCAATGAAGAGTCGCTTTGCCGCGATGCATGACTGTCCGGTGTTGATGGTGCGAGCTTTGACTGCGGTGCTGAGCGCGCTTTCAAAATCGGCGCTCGGCATCACGATGAATGCATCGCTGCCGCCGAGCTCGAGCACACTTTTTTTGATCTGAGCTGCGGCTGTGCTTGCCACGGCGCTTCCCGCTTTTTCGCTGCCCGTTAAAGTCACGGCTTTCACCCGCGGGTCGACAATTATCTTTTCGACCTGCCCTGGTTCGATGAGGAGCGTTTGGAAAACACCGTCGTCGAATCCGGCGCGGCAAAATATTTGTTCAATGGCAAGCGCGCACTGCGGCACATTTGACGCATGCTTCAGTAAACCGACGTTCCCAGCCATAAGCGCTGGCGCGGCAAATCGAAACACCTGCCAGAACGGGAAATTCCACGGCATGATGGCGAGGACTGGGCCGAGTGGTTCATAGTGGACATAACTGCGGGCCGCGTCGGTTTGCGCTGGCTCGTCCTCAAGGAACCGCTCCGCATTTTCGGCGTAAAATCGACACCCGCGCGCACATTTCTGTACCTCTCCCAACGATGCGCTGAACAACTTTCCCATTTCGAGCGTGATGATTTCGGCAAGCTTGTCATTTTCCAGCAACAACAACTCAGCCGCGGCCGCCATGAGTCCCGAACGCTGGCCAAACGCAGTTCGTCGATATTTCCTGGACGCGTTCTCGGCGCGCTTCAGACGTTTCTCGATTTCGGCATCGTCGAACGGGGCGAATTCCTTCACCTTTTCGCCGGTGACAGGATTGATCGAAGCGATTGCCATACGTAATTCTATATCGCTTTTCCAAATTAGTGGAGGGGCGAACTCCTGTGAGCCTTCGGCAAATGGCGTCGCAGAGCTCCGCCCTCCACATTTCACCGGGGTATTACAGCCGCAGACCTTTTGGAATCAAAACGCGATCAAGGACGTCGAAGAACCATTGCACAAGCAGAGCCAGCAACGCTGCAGGAATTGCGCCTTCCAGAATTGTGACGTGATCGTTCAAGTTAAGGCCACTCAGAATCGGCTCCCCCAAACCCCCGGCACCGATCAATGCCGCCAGCGTTGCGGTGCCGATATTGATTACCGCGCTGGTTTTGATTCCTGAGAGAATCGAGCGCGACGCCATTGGCAGATAAATCTCCCAAAGCCGGGTGAATGGACTGAGTCCCAGCGCAATGGCGGATTCTCGTAGCGATCGCGGAATATCCTGCAAGCCGCTCGCAGTGTTCCGCACGATCGGCAACAACCCATAAAGAAACAGGGCAGTGATCGCAGTACGAACGCTGATCCCGAAAAAGGGAAGAGGGACAAGCAAAGCCAGCAGGGCGAGAGATGGGATCGTTTGCACAACGCTGGCAAAGCCAAGAATTCCCTGCCCAATGACTCCACCGCGGCTGGCAACAATCCCAAGCAGAATTCCGAAGATCACTGAAAGCAACAGCGAAAATCCTGCGAGCTCGAGATGGCGCAGCGTCCAGCGCGCAAGCTTGTGCCGAAAGGATTCGCCCACGGAGTTTGCCGATCTTCCGCCGTCTTCAAAATACAAGTTTGCGGCAAACGTGTAATTTTTGGTGCGCTCCGCCTCCATGTTCAGGTGAATCATGCGTTTTTCGTCCAGCGTCCCTTCGAGCCGGCGCAATGCATTGATTGCATCGGGGGACGTGGACGATCGAAACAAGAAGACGGCGTCATACTTTGGGAAAAACCGAAGATCATCTTCGAGAACCACCAGATCGTTTTCTTCAATTTTTGCATCGGTCGAATAAGCGTCCTTTACGTCGATTGAGCCGTTGGCCAGGGCGGCATAACCGAGGGCATGATCAATCCCAATAATGCTCTGTTGAGGAAGCCCGTAGCGCTCTCGCAACGGACGCCAGCCATCGTGCCGGTCAAGAAATTCATGAGTGAGCCCCATCTTAAGGTCCGGATGCTTTCGCAGATCGCCGATTGTGCGAATGCCCAGGCGGTGTGCTTCGCTGCGCCGCATGACCAGTGCGTAAGTGTTGTTGAACCCAAGAGGCTCTGTCATGGCAACGCCGAATTTCCCCAGCGCCTCTCGAATTTCCTGAAACGATAGTTGGCGACTGTCTCTTAGGATTTCTTGGGCGATTGTCCCTGTGTATTCGGGGTAGGCATCGATTTGCCCCCCGCGCAGCGCTTGCCAGAGAATGATCGTGCCACCCATTCCCTGGCGATGCTCCGTCGCAACGCCCGCATCGTTTAACGCGCGCTGGGCGATTTCACCCAGAACATAGGATTCGGTGAATTTCTTTGAGCCGATGACGATCGGGTTCGCTGACGCTGGGCAAACTGTTGCGACGAGGATTAAGAATACCAGTAAAAGAGGGCCAGGCTCTGGGTGACGCGCCAGGTGCCGGTCCGGCTCGGACCGGTCGCGCCTTACCAGGTTGGGGCGGAGCGCTTTCATGTTAGCGTGATTCCGCGTTGCGCGTTGATGAATTCCGACACGAAAGGGTCAGCTGGTTTCTCACGCAGATCAGTGACCGAGCCTTTTTGCACAACCCGGCCGTCATTCATGAGCACGATTTCATCACCAAAATAAATCGCCTCAGCCAAATCGTGGGTGACGAAGAGTGCCGTCTGCTGTAACCGCGCAAAAATTTCCTTAAGATCCTTCTGCAAAGCGGCCCGCACCAGCGGGTCCAGCGCGCCGAGCGGCTCATCGAGTAACAACAGCTCCGGTGAAAGCATTAATGCCCGCATCAATCCTACGCGCTGGCGTTGACCGCCGGAAAGTTCGACAGGATATCGCGAGAGCAAATTGACGGAGAATCTCGTCAGATCGCATAAGTCGGCGAGTCTTTGCCGCATTTCATCCTCGGATTTCCCGATGTGGCGCGCCATCAACAGAACATTGGCGCGAGCGGTCAAATGCGGGAACAAGCCGCCCTCCTGGATCACGTATCCAATTCGCCTGCGAAGAGCACCGATGGTCTCCGATGTGACCGGTTCGCCATTGAACTCGATCGAGCCAGAGTCCGGCTCAATCAAACGAATGATCAATCGGAGCAAGGTTGATTTCCCGCAGCCACTTGGTCCAATGAGAATGGTGGTCTCGCCGCGCTCGATGGAGAGATTAGTCGCCTGCAACGCGATTGCGTCCGCGTAGCGCTTGCTCACATCGACCAGTTTAACGAGAGCGCTCATTGGGATTCGCGATATTCTGCAGAGGCAGGTGCGTTGCCTGCAAGCGTGATGGTTTAGGTTACGCAGCCGGCATCCGCCTTAGGCGGACCACTACAGGTTTGTAGCCGCGAGCGTTGACCGCGGCCGGGATCATCGATCCCGGCTACAAGAGAAGTAAAAAACGCCAAACAGACGCGCGTCGTCGGTCCACAATTTGACGAAATCAAATCCGGCCTGGCGAGCCAGAGCGATGAAACCTTCTGGCGTGTGCTTGTACGAATGCTCCGTCAGGATTTTTTCACCGGCGCGGAAATGAAACTGTCGATCCTGTATGCGAACCGTCTGATCGATCGTACTGATCAAATACATCTCGATGCGGCCTGCTTCAGCGTTGTAAATAGCACGGTGTTGCCACTTGCTTAGATCGAAATTTGCACCGGTCTCGCGATTGATGTGCGCCAGTAAGTTCAAATTGAATTCCGCCGTGACGCCACCTTTGTCGTTGTACGCGGCTTCGATCACACTTTGATCCTTCTGCAAATCGACGCCAATCAGCAGTCCACCGCCTCGACCCGAAACATTGGCAATGCGCCGCAAAAATTCCAGCGCTTCATTTGGTTCGAAGTTGCCAAGAGTCGATCCGGGAAAATAAACGACGTTGCGCGCGGCTTTGCGACGCGGTGCAGGCAACACGACGGGCTGCAGGTAGTCGGCGCAGACGGGCAAGATTTCCAGATTGGGAAAAATCTTTTGAAAAAGCATACTCGATTTGCGCAGTTGCTTCTCGGAGATGTCGATGGGGACATAAACGGCTGGCTTTTCGAGCGCTTCAATGAGAATCCGAGTCTTCGTGCCCGCGCCAGTGCCAAGTCCGATTAGCTCGATATTCGGCCCCAGTTGCGACGCGATTTCTGCATGGTATCGGCCTAGAATATCGATCTCGGTTCGGGTGATGTAATACTCCGCCAACTCGCAAATTTTTTGGAACAATGCAGCCCCGCGCTCATCATAGAAATACTTGCAAGGCAGGGCGCGTGGATCGGATGAAAGGTCGGCAATAACATCCGACAGTAAATCAGACCTCTCCGGGGAAGCTTCAGAAGCGGGTTGTATGGCCGTTAGCGAGTGGGCAGTCATTATGGCATTATCGTTCGGCGCGAGCCTGGCGGTCGCGCGATACCGGCTTATTGTGGATCGCGTGCGAGTCTGATCCCAGTAAACTGCCAGCGCTTTTCTGGTTGGAAGAAATTGCGATAAGTGCGGCGAATGTGACTGCGTGAGGTTGCACACGAACCGCCACGCAAAACGTACTGGTTGCACATGAACTTGCCGTTGTATTCGCCGAGTGCGCCTGGCGCCGCCCGATAGCCTGGATAAGCCGAGTAGGCGCTGCGCGTCCACTCCCAAACATCGCCAAACATTTGGTGAAGACGCCTATCGTTTCCTGACCTGGATAACGCGCGTGGATGAAAATTCTCGTTCTCGACAAAATTTCCTTCGATCGGGTAATCCGAGGCAGCGTGTTCCCATTCGAACTCTGTCGGCAGTCGCGCGCCTGTCCAGTTCGCATACGCGTCGGCTTCGAAATAGCTCACATGCGTCACAGGCTCGGATTCATCAACTGGGCGAAAACCCGATAGAGTAAAGTTCCACCAGGCGCCATCGTGTTTGGTCCAGTAAAGGGGTGCCTGCCATCCGCCTAAGGCGGATTCATTCACGGTCATCCATCCGAGCGATAGCCAGAATTCCGGACGCTTGTAACCATTGTCTTCGATGAATGCCATATACTCACCGTTTGTTACCGGCCGTGAAGCAAGCGAAAAGGCGGGGACCAGCGCTCGGTGCCGGGGCCCTTCGTTGTCATAAGCGAATCCGCGGCCGTCATGGCCAATTGCGACAATCGCCTCTTCGAAATCGACGAATTGGAGGGGCGAACTCTGTGAGCCCGGCGTTGCAGAGCTCAGCCCTCCAGTTTTTGCCTCGCGAAAAACAGGATAAAGGGGATTCTGCGCAAATACGTGTTTGATATCGGTGACCAGCAATTCCTGATGTTGTTGCTCATGATGAAAGCCGAGAACGAGGATAGTTTCCATTTCATCAAGCAGCTTTTCGTCCGCGCCGGAAAGTAGCTTGTCGATATGCGAATCGATCGATGCGCGATAACGTTTTGCCTCCCTCACCGTCGGACGTGAAATTAATCCCCGCAGGTCGCGCCGGTGCATGTCGCCCGCGGCGTTATAGTACGAATTAAAGAGATAGGCGTACTGCGGGATTTCGGAGCGATAGCCAGGACTGAACTTTTTGAGGATGAACGTTTCGAAAAACCACGTGGTATGCGCGAGGTGCCACTTGGTCGGACTTACGTCGGGCATCGACTGCACGACACAATCTTCTGGCTCCAAGCCTGCGCACAGTGTGTTGGTGAAATCTCTGATTTGATGAAAACGAGCAAGCAAGCGCTCAATACGCCCTGAGCCTGAACGAAGATGCCTTTTGGCCGCGACCGACTCGGTGGCGGCTTCAGCTGAAACCGGACTCAAAGATTTTCTCCCTCTTGTTCGAGTTCTTCCCGGCGCGCTTCGAGCATCTGGTCGTGAGTCGCTTCCTCGAGACCGTCGATTACGCAATGCTCGCCTACCGTTTCCTCTTCCTCGGTACCGGGACGCGGCAGTCGGTGGCCTTTGGAGCTGGCGACCACACTCCACTCCTCAGTAAGATCGGCATTGTCCGGGGTCTCTTCCGGGGGCGTGTTATTTTCCGTTCCCATCAATTCGTGGCGAGCCTGTCTCCAGTCTGCTTCGGTAAATTCGTCAGGGTTGCGTTCATCGATCATGGCAATTTCCCTGGCGCGTCTTTCGACCTCCTCCGGCGACGGTGCGCCCAGGCCGTTACCGTGTACCGAGATTTTTCCCGCGTGAGGTTGTGAGTAATCATTCATAACCAATTAAGCGAAAGGCCACGGCGCCTTGTTCGCACTACAGTCTGCCTTACAGATTAGGAGCTTGCAATACTAGCGCGAAAAAAAGACTCGGGGCTGTTTTAAGATGACGAAGCAAAAATTTGTTACACTCCAGGGCGGTGCCGTCGTTGCGTTCCAAGAATACGGCGATGCTAATGGAGTGCCGGTGATATTTTGCCACGGCTGGCCGAGCTCATGCACGATGGCGCAACTCACAAACGAGCCAGCACAAGAGGTTGGCGTCCGGATCATTTCACCTGATCGACCGGGCATTAGCGGATCGAGTCTGCAGCGCGACCGAAAATTGGCCGATTGGCCGCGCGTGATAGAAGAAGTTCTCGATCAGCTCGGGATTGGCGAATTTCGATTACTCGCGGTTTCGGGAGGCGCCCCTTATGCATACGCGACGGCGGCAATAATGCCGGGACGGGTGCGGGCAATTGCAATCGTATGCGGGGCGATTCCCATGGCCGAGCTCGAAGATGGGAGAGGTTTGCTGCCACTCTATCGTTGGATGCTGACCCTTTACCGATCGCGACCACAACTCTTGCGGAGGTTGTTTTGTATGGCGCGACCGATCCTGGCATGGCGGCCACCTGTCCGCCTTCGGCCATTACTTTTGAAAATGCTCATGTTGCGACCGTGCGATGCAGAAAGCCTACGGGACGCGGCAGCGTTCGAAGCCGTTTTTGAAAGCCAGCGACGCGCCTGGCGCGGGTCGGCTGAAGGGGTCATGGCAGACGCCCAGATTTATGCGCAGCCGTGGGGCTTTTCGCTAGAAGATATACATGTTCCGGTGCGGCTTTGGCATGGAACGCAAGACCGGGCGTTCTCTGTCCACCTGGCACAAGAAGTCGCAGAACGATTGCCCAACTGCAAAGCGCGTTTCATTGATGACGCCGGTCATTATTCGCTGCCCATCCGGCATATGCCGGAGATTTTGCAGGACCTGATTTCTCTGTAGTGGCAGGGGATCGCCTGCGTTCCGAAAGATGCAGCCGACACGGCCGCCGCTACATTATTCAATTATGGAGGAGGATTTCACAGGGGGCGCGATTCACGATCAGCCAACGCGGCGACAATGGAGCGTTGATCCGCCGTTCGATGCGCGGGTTCGACAATTGGTTCGCGATTGGGATGCAAGCGAATCGCCCGAACTGATTGAGGAAATGATCGTTACCGCGCTAAAGATAGCCCGCGATCAAATGAGCGTGGCGGATCTCAAGTTGATCAATCGCTCCATAAAAGAGATGCGCAATGCGGCGAAGGTCTTCGCGCCATTTCAGCATTTGCGCAAAGTCGCCATTTTTGGATCGGCTCGCACTCCAGTCGATTCGCCAGTGTACGACGTGGCAAAGGATTTCGCTCGGGAAATGGTGACGCACGATTTCATGGTGGTCACCGGTGGCGGCGATGGAATCATGGGGGCGGCGCAGGGGGGCGCAGGCCGCGCACACAGTTTCGGTCTTAACATTCGTCTCCCATCCGAGCAGCAAGCCAACAAATTCATCAAAGGCGATCCCAAACTGATTACGCTCAATTATTTCTTCACGCGTAAGTTGAATTTTGTGAAGGAGGCGCACGCGTTCGCAATGTTTCCCGGAGGCTTCGGCACACTTGATGAAACATTTGAAGTGCTCACGCTGATGCAAACCGGGAAAGCCCGTATTATTCCGGTGGTAATGCTAAATCGGCCACGTGGAAATTATTGGGAAGAATGGATGAAGTTTATTACCGACCGTCTCCTTAAGCGTGGTTTGATCTCGCAAGAGGATTTCTCCTTCTTCAAGATCACACACACCGTTCGGGAAGCCGTGACGGAGATATTGCATTTCTACAAGATCTATCATTCAGCGCGCTGGGTAGGGGAACGATTCGTAGTTCGGATGAACAATCGCCTGTCGAAAAACGCGATTGTCGATCTTAACAGGCAATGCGCCGATATACTGCGCAAAGGCGAAATCGTTCAGGCCACGGCGTTACCTCAGGAGAAGAATGAGCCTGAGATTTGGGATTTGCCTCGGCTGATTCTTACGCCATTTCGCAATAACTTCGGCCGTTTCCGTCAGTTGATCGATGCAATCAATTCTTCTTCAACTGCGTGAGAGCCTCCGAGCGGGGTCCAACCTCCTGCGGCGACGATATCGTGTTGGCAGACGCTTCGCGATCCAGGCTGTCCCCCGCAAGAGCGATGTCGGCGCGAAGCTTTGCTTTCATCATTTCATCGAATGAAAAATGCTCGCTGGCATAGCGGAGGCCGTTCGTTGCGCAGTGCACCGCCAGGTCTGGATCGCGAATAAATTCCAGAATCGCGGCTGCGAGCGCCTTACTGTTACCCGGCTCAATGAGCAGAGCATTTTGCCGATGCTCAACGATTTCAGGAATATCGCCCACCTTTGTCGCGATGACGGCACGTCCGCTGGCAAAGGCTTCGCGCAACACGATCGGAGAGGCTTCAGTCCGCAGCGAAGCGATTACAATCATGTCGCACGCGGCATAAATATCGGGCGTGTCCCACCGATATCCGGCCATAATGATCTTGTCGGCGAGTCCGGCGCGGTCGATTGCGTTTCTTACATTGATGCCGCGTTTCAGAATGCCGGTGCCCTGACCAACGACGACGAAGCGCGCGTCGGGCCGCTCTTCTAAAACAAGAGGGGCTGCTTCAACGAGGATGAGCTGGCCTTTATCCGGCCGAATCATTCCGACGTTTCCAATGAGCGGAGTCTCTGCGCCAACGCCGATCTCACGACGAAATTTCATTCGATCGCGCGGCGGCTTGAATTTTTCCAAATCGACGGCTGAACCAATGACTTCAATTTTCGCGGGGTCAACGCCGTGTTCCTGGACGAGTTCGCGTTTAATCACCGACGCATCAGCCACAATGTTCGAACAGCCGTGCTTGAAGACAAATGCGCGTCCCTTGCTTCCGATTGGATCGGTAATGCAGCGCGCCCGGCTTAATGGAATCCCGCAAAAATAGAGAGGCAGACAAAGCCAATGATCTTTTGAGCTGTAGGTCTTGAGCAGATCGATCCGTTTTCGCCGGCAAAATAGCCAGAGGCGCCATGAGCAAAACAGATCAACTCGACTCCCGAGTGGCATCGTCACAAGGCGAGTGCCGAGTTCAGAGGCTTTTGAGTGCACCTGACTATCCGGATTGCAAACGAGCCATGCCTGATGTCCATGAGCGTTCAGCCAATTGATCTCGAGACACGTGCGATACTCCTGGCCGCCCCAACTGCGGCTGCTCTCTACGTAGAGAATGTTCACGTGGAATCGGCAACGACTGCCGTCACCTCAATCTAAGCAGCCGCGCTACGTTTTTCGAGAATGTAATCGTGGATTGTGTTTACAGTTTGAAGCGCTTTGCCAGCTACTTCCGAGCTTGGCACGCCGACCCCAAATGTTTTTTCCATGCTTACCACCAGCTCGAGCGCATCGATGGAATCCAAACCAAGACCGTTGGCACCGAAAAGTGGAAGATCGTCTCCGATCTGCTCCGGAGTGACCTGCAGCATCAAATTTTTTACAAGCATCTCTTTGATGCGAGCGCGCAGATTGGTGTCGGACATAAACGAGCCGCGATTTTGCCGTAAATCGCGCGTTTGGTCAAACGTGTAGGAGCGCGATCAGGTTTAATTCTTCGAATAGTCCCTGAAGCGATGCGAGGGCTCATCGCATTCCGAAAACACTTCGTGCGTCCTCGCGTCGCTTTAGCTTGGGACGACGGTTTCTTACGCTTGATCGGCTTTCCCGTCGGTGCTCGCGGGTTGGCTCTCGCTTCGGGGCACAGTCGACTGCGCCGGTTTCACGTCAGACTTTGCGGTTTCAGTCTCAGGCTTTCCAGCTTTATGCAGTTCGTCGCTGAATTCGTCCTTTGCTTTTTGAAACTCCTTCACCGCCTGACCCATTCCGCGGGCAAGCTCCGGTAACTTCTTCGCTCCGAACAAGACCAGAACAATCAGCAGGATGACGATCAGATCCGGCCCTGCCAAATTCATGAAGCTGGCAATGAGGCTCATGTGCTAACCCAACATCAGGCCGTTTCCCGAAGTTTCAAGGCAAATCCGCCGGGGGCAGCATAGAGACCTGGGAGGTTGACAGGTTCAAGCTACTGTGGAAAAAGGGTTTCCTACCCATGCGTCCTACCTGGAAAGGCAGTATCAGCTTTGGGCTGGTTTATATTCCCGTGGCGGTTTATCCAGCCACGCGCGAGGAGAAGATTAGTTTCCGGCAGCTTCGTTCCGGCGATCTCAGCCCTATCAGATACAAAAAGGTGGCTGAGGCAGACTCAAAGGAAGTTCCAGCCGAGCAAATCGTGAAAGGCTTCGAGTACGAGCGGGGCCGTTACGTTGTAATGAAAGACGAGGACTTCGAGAAGGTGCGGATCGAGTCAACACATTCCATCGATATCACCGATTTCGTGGATTTGGATCAAGTCGATCCGAAGTTTTTCTACAAACCATATTTTCTCGAGCCGCAAAAGGGTGGGGAAAAGGCTTACACGGTTTTGCATAAGGCGCTTAGCGGCACAGGTAAGATCGGCATTGCCAAGGTCGTGATCAGCAACCGCGAACACTTGGCTGCTGTGAAACCAGATGGATTGTTTCTGATTTTGGAGTTGATGCACTTCGCCAGCGAAATATTGAGCACCGAAGTTTTGAAGAATGGTTCGGCAACAGCCGTGAGCGATAAGGAATTGAAGATGGCGCAAGCGCTCATAGAGAGCATGGCCGTTTGCTGGGAACCGGAAAAATACCGCGACGAATACCGAACGGCACTAATGGAGATCATCGAGCAGAAAGCGCAGAACCGGGAGATCGCGGCCAAAGCGTCGACGCCGCCGGCGCCAACGAACGTTGTCGATCTGGTTAAGGTGTTGCAGGATAGCCTGAACCGGACGCAATCACTCAAGCAAAAGCGGGGTTCCGCTTCATCCAGTGGCCGCCGTTCGACCAGCACCCTGGTTAAGCAGCGACGACGAACAAGCGCCCTGGGGTAGTTGACCCTGAACTGGGGCCCCTGTTGCAAATCATGGCGCTGGCATTATAGTCAGCACTCTTTTATGGCCAAGACTTCCTGGATCAATCGCAATGAACGCAAACGCGCGACGGTGAAGAAGTACGCCGCGTTGCGCGCCGAGTTGAAGGCGAAAAAGGACTATGCCGGCATTTCCCAATTGCCGCGTGACGCCAGTCCGACCCGTGTGGTGAACCGGTGCGAAGTGACCGGGCGTCGGCGTGCTTTTATTCGTCGGTTCAAGATCTCGCGCTTGACGTTCCGTGAGCTGGCTTCGCAAGGCTTGATTCCTGGCGTAACCAAGTCGAGTTGGTAAATTTTCTGGCGTAGGCGCGTCGCTGTGTGGCGCGTGAAATCGGCCGGTCACAAACCGGCTGCTACGCGAATCTACTGGATGAACTTCCCCTCATTATTCCTCCTGGCGCCCATTGCTGATGTTGTAGCCAGGCATTGGGACCCATTGATCGTCCTAATCGCCAAACTGGCAACCGTTGTCGCATTGGTATTGGTTAACGGGTTCTTTGTCGTTGCCGAATTTGCACTGGTCAAAATCCGCGACAGCCAAATCAAGACGCTGGCTGATGAAGGCGTGAAGCCAGCAGCCTTTGTGAAACAGATTAAGGACAATCTGAACGCCTATCTTTCTGCCTGCCAGGTCGGAATTACTGCGGCGAGCCTGGGGCTTGGTTGGCTGGGGGAACCTTTCCTCGCGCGAATGCTCCAACCGTTTTTCGCGTTGGCAGGAATCGAATCCGTGCCGGTAATCAAATCCATTTCCTTTACCCTGGCATTTTCAGCCATCACGTTTTTGCACATCGTTCTGGGGGAACAAGCCCCCAAAATTCTCGCCATCCGCAAATCCATGGCTGCCGCGCTATTTGTGAGTGCGCCGTTGCGATGGTTTTACGCAATCTTTAAACCGGCGATCTGGTTCCTGAACGCTGCGAGCAACTGGGTGCTGCGTCGCGTGATTCGTGTGGAACCCATCGCCGAAGGAGAATTGGCCCATAGCGAGGAAGAACTGCGATTCATCGTTCAGGAAAGCGAAAAATCCGCCGAGGTCACGCCTCTCGGTCGCGAGCTTGTCTTCAATGTGCTGGATCTGCGGGACCGCGTGGTGCGCGATATCATGACGCCGCGCGGAGAAATCGTTTACTTCAATCTGGAAGACGGTTTCGAAGCCAATGTCAAAAAAGCAATAGAGTCCCGGCATACGCGGTTTCCGCTTTGTCGCGAGAATCTCGATAACACGATCGGCCTGATCCACATCAAGGAGCTACTCACCCTGATGCGCGCGGAGGATCCGGACCTGCTGAAGATCAAACGCGATTTGATTCCCATACCTGAGATGATGCCATTGGAGAAATTGCTCAAGTTATTCCTGACCAAGCATGCACACCTGGCCCTTGTGGTGGATGAGTTTGGGGGAACGGTCGGCATGGTAACCATGGAGAACGTGCTCGAAGAGCTGGTCGGTGATATCCAGGACGAATTCGATTTCGAAAAGGAAGAGTTTCGCAAGATCAGCGCAAGTGAGTTCTCCGTAGACGGCGCGCTTGGTCTTTACGAGTTGAACGAGCTCGCAAAGCTAGAATTGGAGAGCGCGGACGTGAGCACCGTCGGCGGTTACGTCACGCATCTGCTTGGTCACCTGCCGAAACAGGGAGAGCAGGTCAAGATCGATAATTATCTGGTTACAGTTTCTCAAAGTGACGGTCGCCGCGTGAATCAGCTTCATTTTAAAAAACTGGGCAGCAGTGCTCCCGCGACAGTGCCTGCGTCTGGCAAGCCGTAGCCCTATCCCGCCGTCCCGTCTTTGCGCGAATGGAGGCAAATCCGGTTGCCATCCGGATCCGCAATCCATGCCATCCAGCATACCCGCGTCTCGACCGGTTCGATGAGGACTTTGACGCGGTGTCTGCGGCAAATGTCGATTGCAGTCCGAACGTCGTCGACCGCTAGTGCAACGCACGCAGGCCCGCTCCAGTCCCATTCGGGACGGCGTTTATGTCCCGTGCCGTTAAGACAGAGCGTCAAAGGTTCGGTGGCGAACTCACTCCAGAAATCATTCCACTCGTGCCCGCGTTTCAGGCCAAAAAGCTTCTGATAGAAGGCACGGGCCCGGCGAATGTTTTTCGTGTTATACATCACGAAATCAAGCGCCCGAACAGGAATTGCAGCCCGACGCGATGAGATTTTTTTCTTTCTCATGGTTCTCCTACGCAATTGCGGCTTGCAATTCCGCCAGCAACGCCGGCCGCCGCCGAAGCTGAGCGGTGAGAGCTTCGATTGCGCGCAGGGTAGGAGCGCTAACGTGATGCTCCATACCCTCTACGTCGTGATAAATGACGCGGTCGTCGAGGCCCAGCAGCCCCAGGAAATCAGTCAAAAGTTTGTGTCGTTGTGCAATCTTATGCGCCAGGCTCTTACCAGTCGCTGTCAAAATAAGTCCGCGATATTTTTCGTACTTTAACAGGCCCTCGGCATCCAGCCTCTGGACCATGTTAGTCACGCTCGCCTGGGAAATTTTCAACGCAGCTGCGATGTCAACCACGCGAGCATATCCCTTTGAATTAATCAATTCGAGGATGCGCTCCAGGTAATCCTCAACCGCAGTGGAACTGCCGAGCGCGGAGTAGGACGTGTTTTTTCGCCGCATGGTCTGAAAGTAGAATTGAGCGTGAAATAGTCAAACAAATAAATAATTGTGGACGAATAGAATTATAATGCGATAAAAATAAGTTTGGTTAACCTAATTGCAAAGGAATAGGATGAACTCGTGAGTAGATCGGACAACATCGTCGGGGAGCGGGCGGATGCAGCGTGGCGCAGAAGCGCCGGCCAGGTCTCGCTCCCTGAAGTCCACCGGAGCATTGTGGTCCCGGGGACGCCTTCGTTCTGGAGGAAACTGGCGGCATTCACTGGTCCCGGATTTCTGGTCGCGGTGGGTTACATGGATCCGGGCAATTGGGCTACTGATCTGGCCGGTGGCGCCCGGTTTGGTTACGCACTTCTGGCCGTCATCATGATCTCCAATCTGATGGCGATCCTGCTTCAGCACCTGTGCATCAAGCTCGGCGTTGCCACCGGACGCGACCTGGCACAAGCCTGCCGTGATCATTACGCGACACCGACCGTTTGGTTTCTGTGGATTCTTTGTGAGATCGCAATCGCGGCATGCGATCTGGCCGAGGTGGTCGGCTCAGCGATCGGGTTGCAGCTTCTTTTCGGCATCCCGTTGGTGTGGGGTTGCCTCATCACTGCGTCCGATGTGCTCCTGGTGTTGTATTTGCAGACCAAAGGCTTTCGCTACATCGAAGCTATCGTCATCACACTGATCATTATTATCGGTGGTTGCTTCACCGCTGAGCTGATCTTTTCCAAGCCGAGCTTTGGCGGCATCCTTCTTGGATTTGTTCCGGGTCCTCACATCCTCGCAAACCAGGAAATGCTCTACGTCAGCATTGGGATCCTCGGCGCCACGGTGATGCCGCACAATCTGTACTTACACTCGTCTATTGTGCAGACACGCAAGTTCGAGCAAACGCCAGAAGGCCGACGGGAAGCGATCAAGTTTGCCACAATTGATTCAAGCGGCGCGCTCATGCTGGCGTTATTCATCAATGCGGCGATTCTGATTCTAGCGGCTGCTGTCTTCCACTGGTCTGGACACCACGAAGTGGCAGAGATTCAGGACGCGTACAAGTTGCTTAGCCCGCTGCTGGGTGTCGGGGCGGCGAGTGTTCTTTTTGCCGTGGCGCTGCTTGCATCGGGGCAAAACTCAACCCTCACTGGCACCTTGGCCGGTCAGATTGTGATGGAAGGATTTCTCAACTTCCGCATCAAGCCATGGTTGCGCCGGCTGATCACGCGACTGATTGCCATCGTGCCAGCAGTCATCGTGATCGGAATGTTCGGCGAAGGCAAAACGACGGAATTGCTGATAGCCAGCCAGGTCTGCTTGAGCATGCAACTCGGTTTCGCTGTCTGGCCGCTGATGCGGTTTACCGGCGAGAAGGCGAAAATGGGCGAGTTCGCGAACCGTGTCTGGATAAGAATTCTCGGCTGGACAACTGCCGGCATTATCATCGTGCTGAATGTGAAGCTGCTGCTGGACACGTTTTTACCAGACTCTGTGCGCAAATCGCTTTACGGTTTCTTTCATATTCCCGTGCCGGCGTAATGACGAATGACGAATGACGAAGCCCGAAGGAATGACCAAGCCAGAAAGCCGAAGCGCGAGTCGGCAGCCATCGTCATTTAGGCTTCGATCATTGTTTCGTCATTCGTCATTCGTGCTTCGTCATTTCTGTCATGTATAAACACATCCTCATCCCCCTCGAAAACAGTCCCGCCGATGAGACTATTCTTACGCATATCAGGCCGCTTGCGCGCATTGTCGGCGCGAAACTGCTCCTCGTCCATGTCTCAGATGGCTGGGTGGCGCGCAACTTTAATCAGCTTCAATTGGCCGAGAGCCAGGAGATGAAGGAAGACCGCGCCTATTTGGAAAAACGGGTTCGCGAGCTGACGGGGGAGGGTTTTTCCTGTGACGCCGTCCTGGCGTTGGGCGAACCCTCGGACGAGATCATCAAACTCGCGCGGGAAAAAAATGTCGATCTCATCGCCATGACCACGCACGGCCACCGCTTCATCAGCGACATACTTTACGGGGCAACAGTCGACAAAGTGCGCCACGAAGTGGAGGTGCCGGTGTTGCTGGTAAAAGTGCAAAGGTAGCTGAATGACGAATGAAGAATGACGAAGGAATGAACAAATGACGAAGCTCCAATTCGTTTCGATCTTCGCACGCGTTTGTTGGTCATTCGAACTTCGTCACTAATTCGTCATTCGACATTCGTGCTTCGTCATTTAATTCTTCCACGCGCTTGAAGGTCCTTTTTCTCACAAATGAATATCCGCCGCACATTTACGGCGGCGCGGGCGTTCACGTCGGCTTTCTTACGCGGGAACTGGCGAAGATGATGCCGGTGGAAGTTCGATGCTTTGGCGATCAGCGCCTTGACGAAGGCAATCTCAAGGTCACCGGATATCAAATTGACACCAACACTTTCACCTGCCCGAAACCGTTGCGCTCGGTTTTCGGCGCAGTGCGGCGATGCACCGATTTCAACACAACCAACATCGACGCCGATCTCGTGCATTGTCACACTTGGTACAGCCATTTCGGCGGGATCTTGGCGAAAAAGAATTACGGAATTCCCCTGGTGATCACGGTTCACTCGCTGGAACCGCTTCGACCCTGGAAGCGCGAACAACTCGCCGGTGGTTACGATTTCTCGCTTTGGGTTGAGAAGACTGCGCTAGAGATGGCGGACGCGATCGTTGCCGTCTCCCGCGAGACGAAAGGTGACATCGAGCGATTGTTCGATGTGGATCCCGCGCGAGTGCATGTGATTCACAACGGAATCGACCTGGATCAATACCGGAAGGTCGAGTCAACAGCCGCGCTAAAGCGTTATGGCATCGATCCAGATAAGCCGTATCTGCTGTTTGTCGGTCGGATCACCCGCCAGAAAGGATTCCAACACTTGCTGCGCGCAATCGAATTCATGGATCGCGGTTTCCAAATCGTTCTTTGCGCGGCTGCGCCCGATACGCCGCAGATGGGGGAAGAAATGACAACCGCGGTGGAGCGGGCGAAGGCACAGCGGCCCGGAGTCATCTGGATCAATGAAATGGTGGATCAGACGGCTACGCGCGAACTTTATTCCCACGCAGCCGTGTTCGTTTGCCCTTCGATCTACGAACCGTTTGGCATCATTAATCTCGAGGCAATGGCGTGCGAAACCGCGGTGGTTGCGAGCGCGGTCGGCGGAATCAAAGAGGTCGTTGTCGATGGCGAGACCGGATTTCTGGTGCCACTCGAACAAACCAAGGAAGGGTCCTTCGAACCGGCGAACCCAGAGAAATTCGCGCGAGATCTTGCCGAGCGCATTAATCAGCTAATGAAAGATCGACAACTGCGTGAAAGATTCGGCAAGGCAGGACGCAAACGTGTGGAAGAACACTTTAGCTGGGCGTCAATCGCGGAAAAAACCAAAGCGCTTTACGAGACATTGATTCAAGCTGCAGGGTAGCGCATGCGTCTCGCGTGCTGGTTTCGGCGTCGCGCCGAAACGATCTTTTCTTGAAGTTCCTTCGCACGACGCAATGGTGAGACCTCAGCGAAAAGTCCGCGATCGAGAGGACGCGCTCGCCAGCACGCGAGACGCGTGCGCTCCCCGGCGCGCCGTTCCTGCGCGCCTACAGCTGTTCGATCTTGTAGCCGCGCTTCTCCAGCAGTTTGATGACGCTATTTGGACCCGAGAAGTGCAGTGCGCCGGCGACAATCGCTGTCGGCTTGCCGGTTTTCAGTTCCGCTTCGATCCGTGGAATCCATTTAATGTTACGGTGATCGACGAAACGCGCCGCGATCCATGGAGCCTGTTTGCGTAGCCGGCTGTCACCGGCCCAAAGCGCATCGGTATCGCCTTTAAGCCAGGCCTTGTGCATCCGGCTGAATTCCTTTTCAGCAGCCATCGGCTGGTCCAGGGCGTCACGCAGAATGAACTCGCTATCGCGATCGGGGTCCACAAAGTAATTGTCCAGACCGTGCGAGAGCGAACTTTTGCTGTAGGTCGCAGGTCCAACGAGATGTTGCGCGATCCACCAGGGCTTATAGCCAAACTCGGCGTCGAAATTCCCACCGCGTTCCCGTCTTGCCCGGCGTTTGTCCGGCTTGACAGTCATAACATTCTGGCAAAGCCAGTCCAAAAGTTCCGGATCAATTTTTGAACGGATATCCTGTCCCGGAGGATATTTGCCGGCCTTCTCAAATTTCTTTTCGAACTCCACGTGCCGGTTCGGATCGAATTCGAAGAGGAAACGCTTACTGTCTCTTAATGCGGTCTGGTACGGCGCGGCGAGCGGATAATCATTTTTGCTAAGCGCGTGGATTGAGCCCACCAGGTAAAATGGCGTCTTCGCGTTGACCACGCGCCAGACGCAACATTTCGGGAGCCTTTGAGCGGCACCAGCGGGGGCCGCAAAAAGTAGCGTTGAGCCAATCAGGAGCGATGTGATCCGGAAGCAGCTAGTACGTTGGGGAGACAAAGACATTTCCGGTTTTTAACGCGAAAAATCAGCATGTCAATTGTCAGTTTGAATGAAAAAGGGAATCGGATGAACCGCGACCATGGGTCGCCTCGCCCTTCTCAAGGGAGAGGGGGAGAGTGAGGGTTTGTTCAGAGAACCGGGGATTTGGCTTCGAACCCCTCACCTCAATCCTCTCCCCTTGTCCAAGGAGAGAGGCGAAAATCGCGGACCCAGTTCATTTGAGATTGGCGAGGTTTCCGATACAATTGCGCAGGCATGGTCCTCCCAGTGAAACGTTGGTTCGCGGTCGCGTTCCTGGCCACTGCCATCGCAATATCACAAAAACCAGCATTTGCCGCGGGTGATTGGAAGATTATCAAAGTTGGTGGCAGCGACTACCTCAGCGTCGAGAACATCTCGCAGTTTTACGGGTTGCCGGCAGGCATCGCCGCTTCTGGCGAGAAAGTGGAATTCGATTCGGTGAAGAATCCGCTGGAATTTGTCAGTGGCAGCCGCGAGGTCATGATTAACGGCGCGCGCAGCTGGTTATGCTTTCCGATTATCGAACAGGATGGAAAATATCTGGTTTCCCGCACGGACGTAGCCAAGACCATTGAACCACTGGTGCGACCGCATCGTGTTCAAAACGTCGACAAGGTTCAGACCGTGGTTCTGGATCCGGGACATGGCGGCTACGACAGGGGCCAGGTGAGCCGTTTTGGTTACGAGAAAGATTTTGCGCTGGATGTGGCGCGAAAGCTGCGCCCGTTGTTACAGGCAAAAGGATTGCGCGTGATCATGACGCGCGAAGGTGATTACTTTGTGCCGTTGGAAGTTCGCGCACAGATCGCCGACGCCGCGCGCGATTCGATTTTCGTTAGCATTCATTTCAATGCGACGAATGACGATCCAAACGCCACAGGATTTGAAATCTTTTCGTTTACCCCGCGCGGAGCGCCGTCCACATCCGACAGCGCGGTAGCTCCGAGTGCTCTCAGCACGCAACCCGGCAGCATCGTTGATGCGCAAAGTATGGCGCTCTCGGCGTGCATCTATCATTCCCTGCTCGGTCACCTGCCCGAGTACGACCGCGGCATCAAGCGCGCGCGGTTTGCCGTGCTTCGTCTTACAAAAGTTCCGGCTGTGCTAATCGAAGGCGGTTTTCTGACAGAAAAAGGCGAGTGCAAGTTGATTGCGCAAAAAGACTGGCGCGCAAGGCTTGCGCACGCCATCGGCGTTGGGATCGAGAGTTATCGGGCCCTGGGAATCAAGAAGCAGCCGCCACTGCTGGTCGCGGACTATCGTAAACAAATAAAGTCATCGCCGACTGATTTCGTTGTTCCGGACGCGGAATTAAAGGAAGCAGATACGAGTCTGATGGAGCTCGTTGGCAAGGCGAAGTTTCTTCCATCCCAGCAGACGTCGACTCCGAGAGCGTCGCTCGAGTCTGCTCCCATTGTTCCATGAGGGTTCCGTAGTGGCAGAGCCTGCCCTGAGCGAAGTCGAATGGGCGTGGCGCCTGCAGGTTCCTCGTCTCGCAGCCGGCATCCGCCTCAGGCTGACCTCTACAGTTGATTGACCTTGACTCTGCTCGCGCGCAGCAGGCTAATCTTGACATTCAACCTAACAAAAGGATCAACCTCATGAAAAAACTGATTACCTATATTATGACAGCGCTACTCGCGACGATTGCGATTTCATTCGCCGCGCCCGACGACAAGGATGCGATTATCTCCAAGGAAAAAGCGGCCTGGCAGGCGTTCAAAGACAAGAAAGCGGATGAGTTCAAGAAGCTTCTTTCTGCGGACCTCGTCACCGTGTACGCCGACGGAATGCACAGCCTGCAGCAGGAAGTGGACGCAATGTCAAAGACAGAAATGAAATCGTTCGACTTGAGCGATTTCAACGTCGTGTTTCCAAATAAAAAAACTGCCATCATTACTTACAAAGCCAAAATCGAAGCGACAGCGGACGGCAAGGACGTCTCCGGCACCTATAATGTTGGCTCGGTCTGGCACACGGCTAACGGCCAGTGGGTGGGCATTTTTCACACCGACTCGAAAGTGACAACACCGTCGACATCGCCCGCCGGATAGATTCGCATCAACTACGAACAGCCCTTGGAAATTTCTGCGGCGGCAGGCGTGTCGCCTGCACTCTCTACGGACCACTACAGTTAAATTGACTTCGCAGATGCGAGTCCTATTCTGACCGAGAAGCAATACTGCGGGGGAGCCGCAATGGCTGAGAGTGTCGCCCCGGCGACAGACCCCTTGAACCTGATGCGGGTAATGCCGCCGAAGGGAGCGAGGGTCCGATTGCCGGACTGGCAACGTCAGCCATGCGTGCGACTGCGCGTGGCTTTTTTGCTTAACCACTAATGGACACGAATCGACACGAAGCTTTAGCCGGAGCCGGCCTGTCCGCCGTAGCGTCTGCGAAGGCGGATGACCCCGGCCCAAACGGGTCCACGGAAACCGCGGTCAACGACCGCGGCTACAACTTGCCAAATTCCAAAAAGGTTTATGTCTCCGGCAAATTGCATGCAGACGTTCGGGTGCCGTTCCGGGAAATCTCGCTCGCGCCGACGAAGTCGATGAACGGCGAGATCGAAGTGAACGAGCCTGTGCGCGTTTACGACACCAGCGGCCCGTGGGGCGATCCTAGCGTGACGCTTGACCCATTACAAGGGCTTCCGCCCTTGCGCCGTGATTGGATCCTGAAGCGCGGAGATGTGGACGAAATCGAAGGACGAGTCGTTAGGCCAATTGATGATGGCTATTTGTCTGACAAGCACTCGGCTATCGCTGCGAAACGCCCAACGTTCAATGGAGCCGGCGCGCCCTCGCGCCGAAAACCGCTGCGCGCATCTGCCGGTCATCCCATCACGCAGTTGTATTATGCGCGCCAGGGAATCATCACGCCCGAGATGGAATTCATCGCGATTCGCGAAAACATGGGACGCGAATCGCAAAAATCCGAAATCCGAAATTCGAAATTCGAGTTTGCCCGCAATGATCTGCGCTTCGCGCACAATGGAAATTCATTTGGTGCCAACATCCCAGATGAAATCACTCCGGAGTTTGTGCGGGCAGAGGTCGCGCGGGGTCGCGCCATCATTCCGGCGAACATCAATCACCCGGAATCCGAGCCGATGATCATCGGCCGCAATTTCCTTGTAAAAATCAACGCCAACATCGGCAACAGCGCCGTGGCGTCCTCGATCGAAGAAGAAGTCGAGAAGATGCGTTGGGCGACGAAATGGGGCGCCGACACGGTGATGGATCTTTCCACCGGCAAAAACATTCATGCCACGCGCGAATGGATCATTCGCAACAGTCCCGTGCCCATCGGCACGGTGCCGATTTACCAAGCGTTGGAAAAAGTCGGCGGTCGCGCCGAGGAATTGACCTGGGAAATTTATCGCGACACGCTCATCGAACAGGCAGAGCAGGGGGTCGATTACTTCACTGTCCACGCGGGCGTGTTGCTTCGCTACATCCCGCTCACCGCGCGCCGTGCTACCGGCATCGTCTCGCGCGGCGGCTCGATCATGGCCAAATGGTGTCTCGCCCGTCATCAGGAAAGTTTTCTCTACACTTATTGGGACGAGATCTGCGAAATCATGGCGGCATACGATGTCAGCTTTTCCATCGGCGACGGTTTGCGGCCGGGATCAATCGCCGACGCGAACGATGAAGCGCAGTTTGCCGAACTTTATACGCAAGGCGAGCTAACCAAACGCGCGTGGGCGCAGCACGTGCAGGTCATGAACGAAGGCCCGGGGCACATACCCATGCACCTGATCAAGGAGAACATGGAAAAACAGCTCGAGTGGTGCGACGAAGCGCCGTTTTACACGCTCGGCCCGCTCACCACCGACATCGCGCCCGGATACGATCACATCACCAGCGCGATTGGCGCAGCGATGATCGGCTGGTACGGCTGCGCCATGCTTTGCTACGTCACGCCAAAAGAACATCTTGGTTTGCCTAACAAGAAAGACGTCAAAGACGGCGTCATCGCCTACAAGATCGCTGCGCACGCCGCTGACTTAGCGAAAGGCCATCCCGGCGTGCAACACCGCGACAACGCGATCAGCAAAGCTCGCTTCGAGTTCAGATGGGAAGATCAATTCAATCTCGCACTCGATCCCGAAACCGCCCGCGAGTTCCACGACGAAACACTTCCCGCCGAAGGCGCGAAATCGGCTCATTTTTGTAGTATGTGTGGCCCGCATTTCTGCAGCATGCGGATAACCGAAGACGTTAGACGATACGCGGCAGAAAAGGGAATCGACGAAGCCGCAGCGATTGAGCGAGGTCTTGAGGAGAAGGCCAAAGAATTTCAAGAAACCGGAGCGGAGATCTACGCAAAACCATGAGCCGATTTGTCCGCCAATTTCCTTGTCCAGCCGTAGCCTTAGCGTAGGAGAATGTCCCATGTGCGGGCCGCATTTTTGCTCCATGCGCATCACCGAAGACGTTAGACGATATGCGGCAAAGAAAGGGACTGATGAAGCCGCAGCGATCGAGCGCGGACTTCAAGAGAAGGCGAAAGAATTTCATGAGACTGGAGCTGAGATTTACTCCGAAGCCTGAGTGGAGTAACATTTCCCATCTGGTGAGCACAATTACAGAAATTCAAGAGGCGATTGAAAAATTGCCGGCTAGCGACAAGTCAGCGCTTGCTGCGTGGCTTCAATCCAAGGAAGAACCGATCATGTCAGAACCGGAGCAGGCTGCGCTCCTTGCGCGTCTTGATAAAGCATCCGCCGAACTCGATGCCGGCAAGGGCGTACCGCTCGCACGCGTCCGCAAGAAAATTCGTGGACGGGCTGGAAAATAATTTTCGCTCCGCAGGCACTTGAGGAACTCGAGCAGATCGTTCAATTCATTGCGCGAGATGATCCTCAGGCGGCGATCCGATTCGGTGATTACTTGGTTGATCGTACGGAGTCCCTAACGAATTTTCCAGAACTCGGAACCCCATACCGGGAACGAGCGAATGTTCGGCGACTCTTGTGCAAATCATATTACATCTACTATCGTGTCGACCGAAAGGAACAGGTGATCGAAATCATGGATTACTGGCACTCCGCTCGGCACGACCCAGCGATATGACCACGCTCATTCGAAGGTATAGCTGTCTGGCACACGTTAAGTAATCTGCTCCGGGTCGCCCAGAGATGAACATCGAAACGCTCAATATCGGAATGAAGGTACGCCATCCGCAATACGGTGTTGGCGTGGTGAGATCGCTGACCGAGCAAACGGCCGAGATTGCGTTTGAGGACGCGCTGCGAACAGTTGCGCCGGCTTCCAGTGGTCTCCAGCCTGCGGAGGCGACCGCTACGGTGAGCGAGTTAGAGATGCCGCTCGGGACCCTGATTCGCGATACTGCTCACGCAGTAGTCGAGGCACTAGGACTGGAACAAAAGGATGTGCTCGTAGAAGGTTTGGCCACTCGATGGCAGCGCGGAACGCTGGTAATGCAATCGGCCGATAGTTCGCTTCAGCCGAAAGAAGTCCCGCTCGAGACATTCTTCCACAAAATCGTCATGATTCGGAATAATCTGCGAGTTCTCGAGCAGAAAGTGAATGCGAGCGACAAACTAAGCGATGCCGACAAGTTCGACCTCCAACAATATATCACCCGCTGTTACGGATCGCTCACCACCTTCAACATCCTGTTCAAAAACAAGGAGGACCAGTTCCGCACCGGCCGCTAGGATAACTTACCCGGGGCGCCGAGGATCAGGCGCACACGTAACTGTCGCCGCCTCGCCGATTAGTTACTTGCTGTAAATTCAGTTCGACGTGTCATCGCCCCATGAAGCTAATTTCCGTGAATGTGGGATTGCCCCGAGAGATCACGGTTGGAGGTAAAACCGTTCGGACATCGATTTGGAAGAATCCTGTTCAAGGTCGCATTCATGTTTCGACGCTGAACTTGGATGGCGATCAACAATCCGATCTTTCTGTCCACGGAGGAGTCGATAAAGCCGTCTACGTTTACCCGAGCGAACATTATTCCTATTGGCGGACTCAGCTGCCAGGTGTCGAGCTGCCGTGGGGAGCGTTCGGCGAAAACTTCACCAGTGAAGGTATTCTGGAGGACCAGATAAGAATCGGCGACCGCATTCGGATTGGTTCAGCCGAGTTTATGGTGACGCAGCCGCGGATGCCTTGCTTCAAGCTTGGGATTCGATTTAATCGCAGGGACATGGTGAAACGTTTTTTTGAGAGCAAACGCAGCGGGCTCTACCTCTCGGTGGTTCGCGAAGGAGAAGTAGAGAATGGCGACGCGATTGAATTCACCGAGAAACAGGAAACCGGAGTCACGGTCACGGACATTGTGAACCTCTACTCGATCGATTCCGGGAACCAGGAGCTTCTCCGCCGCGCCACTGAGGTACCGGCACTACCACAAAGCTGGAAAGACTATTTTCGAAAACGCCTGTGGAATGCCGATGCTTGATTGAAGTAGCGACAAGAGCAAGATTCGCCTAGTTACACACTTATGGGCACGCGTGAACCGATCGATAACGACGTCGATGAGCGGTTCAACGGCGCGGAGCTGAGCGAGTCTGTTCTCGCGCGTGATTGGAGCTCTCCAGAAGAGGAGGCTGCATGGTCAAACCTGTAGCCGGGGAAATCGTTGTCATTGCATTTCCGCGAACCGATAGCGGAAAGCGCCGGCCCGCTCTGGTGCTTGCCGATCTTCCAGGCGCGGACTTGATTCTCTGCCAGATCACCAGCCGCGCGCACTTCGATGGTTTTGCGGTCACGCTGGATAGTAGCGATTGTGAGCGCGGGCAAATCGATCAACCGTGCCACATTCGCCCACAACGCCTTTTCACACTCGAACATCACCTCATTCTTCATTCACTTGGAAAGGTAACTGAAGCGAAACTAGAAGAGGTATTGAAAAGAGTGCCTGAGTTCTTCGTTAAGTAACGACAGGTGGAACGCGTTATCCCCTGGCGCCCGATCATTGGAACACCGTCTTTGGTTCAGGAGACGCCAGGATCTTTTGAAACCGCGGATTCTTCCGTAACGGGTCCCACTCCCAGCGTTGTCGCAGGTCTGAAAGCGTGATGCTGTTGTCGGCGTAATCGACCGCGAACGGTGTGGTGAGAAGATGCTCGATCAGTTGGATCGCGTGATCGGCATCGCCGATGCGCGCATAAATCAACGCGCGAAACCCCTGGACTGTGCCTCCATTGATTATGTCTTTGGAGACAGACGTCAATTCCTCTCCACGCTGGCCTTCGCGCAAAGCGTCGTCTTTACGTCCCATCAACGCATAAAGAACACCGAGCTGCGCTTGGCGAATGCCGTCTTGCGGACTCTTCATCACAACTTGTTCCAAGATGGGCCTCGCTGTTTCAAA
>WNGQ01001510.1_pt1 | contig 49717 bp, 44 predicted proteins | sample 5407661 | NCBI WGS metagenome assembly WNGQ01 (sample SAMN13153382, study PRJNA577476) | soil metagenome | isolation source: 60 cm soil or saprolite under Garry oak tree replicate 2 | place: USA:California | collected 2016-06-15 | reverse complement strand
CCAAAGACCGGGCATGCGACGGAATTGATGTTCACTGGAATTTCCGTCGCTGCCGGATGGCTCGGCTTATTCTTGGCCTGGCTCCTCTATCTTGGCCAGCCTGAACTTCCAGACCGGATCGCAGGATCCCTTCACAGTCTTTACACCGCGGTCGCAAACAAGTACTGGATTGACGAACTCTACGCGTGGATTTTCGTCCAGCCTCTAATCGCGATCTCCGGCATCGTTTTTTGGCGAGGAATTGACCAGGGCGTGATTGACGCGACCCTCGACGGCAGCGCTGATAGTGCTCGCGAACTTTCCGACAACCTGCGGCACATGCAATCCGGCAATGTTCGCTCTTATGCCGGGTGGATCGCGATTGGGGCGACCGCAGTGATCGCGTACATGGTTTGGGTGGGCATGCGATGAACGGACTGGATAACGCAATTCTGACGCTGGTGACGTTCGTTCCTGCCGCAGGAGCATTGCTGTTACTGGTTTTTCCGCGGCGGGATCGTGACATCCGATTGTTCTCTCTGGTCATTTCCCTTCTCACATTTGTGTTATCTCTTCATCTGCCGGCACACTTTCACCGCGACCAGACAGGCTTTCAGTATGTGAAAGACATCTTATGGATTCCGACCCCCAGTATCCGCTACCACATGGGCATCGACGGGATCTCGCTTTGGCTGGTGGTGCTCACGACATTTCTGACTCCACTCTGCGTGTTGATTTCCTGGAAATCCATCCACGAGCGCGTCAAAGAATTTTTCATCCTGCTGTTGGCGCTGGAGACGGGACTGATCGGCGTCTTCGTTTCGCTCGATCTGTTTCTGTTCTATTTCTTCTGGGAAGCCACACTGATTCCCATGGCGCTCTTGATTGGTATGTACGGTCACGGACGCCGCGTGTATGCAGCGATTAAGTTTTTTCTGTACACCATGATCGCGTCAGTCTTTATGCTGGCTGCGATTCTTTGGCTCTATGCCAAGACCGGTAGCTTTGATTTTGTGACCATTCAGACCGCCATTCAGAATGGCATGGTCCCGGATTTTGCGGCGGCAGCGCAATGGCTGTTCCTGGGTTTCTTCATCGCGTTTGCGGTAAAGGTACCGCTCTTCCCTTTCCATACTTGGCTGCCTGACGCTCACGTTGAGGCCCCTACCGCAGGTTCCGTGCTGCTGGCGGGAGTGCTTCTCAAGATGGGCACTTACGGCATGTTGCGATTCAATCTCGGACTGTTCCCGGAACAATCACGAGCGAACGCTTCATGGATTGTAGTGCTGGCGCTGATTGGCATCGTTTATGGCGCATTGGTGGCGATGGTGCAGCCGAATATGAAGAAGCTGATCGCTTATTCGTCGATCAGCCACCTGGGTTTCGTGGTGCTGGGGATTTTCAGCTTCACGCAGGCTGGACTGAATGGCGCGATGTTCGTGATGCTGGCGCACGGAATTTCTACTGGCGCCTTGTTCATGCTCGCAGGAATTCTTTACGAGCGCCGCCATACTTATGAGATCTCGGAGTTCGGCGGGCTCGCTACTCCTATGCCGGTCTACTCCACGTTCTTTCTATTTGTGGTTCTGGCATCGGTCGGACTGCCGCTGCTGAACGGATTCATCGGTGAGTTCCTGGTTCTGAGTGGGGCCTTCCAGGCCAAGATGTGGTGGGGAGTCGTCGGGGCCACCGGCGTGATCTGGAGCGCCTGCTATCTGCTCTGGATGTACCAGCGCGTGTTCTTCGGGATAGTGAAGCATGAAGAAAACAGTTCCCTGCCCGACCTGAACCTCCGTGAGCGCGCCGCGCTTTGGCCGGCTGCAATTATGGCCCTGGCAATGGGAGTTGCGCCGCTGCTGTGGCTGAACGCGATTGATCCGGCAGTCCACAACGTGCTAGTGCCATTCACTCAGTTTGCTGCCAAGGCGATGGGGCAATAATGGCAGCTCTCTAGATCATGCAAGCGCTGCCCCAATCTGCTGATTACATTCGCATCCTGCCGGAGATCGTGTTGTCGGTCTTCGGCATGGTCATCATGCTGCTCGACCCCATCATGGACGAGCGCAGCAGCCAGCGGACGCTCGGCGGAATTGCTTTGATCGGAGCGATTACCGCTCTGGCCGCAACCATCTACCAAGCTCAGCCTCAGTTCTGGGGATTAGGCTTCTGGGAAATGGTTAAAGTGGATGCCTTCAGCATTTTCTTCCACTTTGTCGTCGCCGCCGTCACCATCCTCGCGATCCTGAGCTCGTATGAATACATGGAAGTGCAGCAGATTCGCGCCGGCGAATATTACGGGCTGATACTCTTTGGCGCGGTCGGTATGGCGCTGATGTCTTCCGCGGTGGAGTTGGTGCTGATTTTTATCGCACTGGAGATTTCCTCGATTTCCACTTACATCCTTGCGGGATTCCGGCGACGCTCGGCCATCAGCAGCGAAGCGTCGGTGAAGTATTTCCTGCTCGGTTCTTTTGCTACAGCATTTTTTCTTTACGGCGTCGCATTGATGTTCGGCGCCACGGGTTCGACCAGCATTGAAATAATCAGCTCCTCACTCCGGCCCTACGTACAAACCGGCCACGGTCCCTTGCTGGCATATCTTGGCGTTGCGCTGATGTTTGTGGGCCTCGGGTTCTGGGTTGCCGCCGCTCTCTCCATGACCATTGGCAACATCGCCGCGTTGGTGCAGGACAACATAAAGCGCCTGCTGGCGTATTCATCCATCGCACACGCGGGGTATCTTCTGATCGCATTTGCTGCGCTGCCCGCAAACGGTATTCCGGCGGCCATGTTTTACACGGCTTCTTACGCAGCCATGAACGTCGGGGCCTTCGCCGTGATCGGGCATTTTGCCGGCGCAGGTGAGCGTTACGTGACGCTCGAAGACTATTCCGGCCTGGGACGGCGGTCTCCCCTGCTGGCAGCGGTCCTGACCATTTTCCTGCTCTCGCTGATCGGAATCCCGATTACGGGCGGCTTCTTTGCAAAGTTCTACGTCTTCAGCGCGGCGTTGCAGGCCAACTTGGTAGGACTGACGATCATTGGCGTGCTGAACAGCGCGGTTGCGGCCTACTACTACCTTCGCGTCATTATCTTCATGTACATGCGCGAGCCGCGTGAGGAAGCCACGGTTTCGCCGATCCCTGCCGGGCTGGGCGTTGCCCTCGCGCTCAGTCTTGCCGCAACGATCTATTTGGGAGTGCTGCCCGGTCGAGTGCTAGAATATGCGGGTCGGTCTGTGGGTCTGTTGCGATAGCGGGACTCGCATTGCGCACCAAATGGGGTGCAAAATGATTTGACAACCGAGGCCAATCCGTTCATCATGGCCTTCGGAACCGGTTCGAGGTGACATATGCAACGCTTACTTCGCAGGCTGTGGGCTGACGAACAAGGCCAGGACATTGCAGAGTATGCGGTCATGCTCGCGGTAATCCTGTTGCTTGTAGTCGGCACCATCAAACTGATCGGTACCAACGCCAACAGCACTTTCTCCAACGTCGCCAGCACCTTGCAATAGTTCTCGCTCCCCGGTGACGCCTAATCTCCTGCCTGGGCCGTCGGCATCTCCGCGCCGACCAGCTTTAATTTAGGTTCGCGACCGGCGGCGGCAATCAACTCTCGCATCAATTGGTCGTCCATCTCCGCGGCCTTCCCGAGTTCCACAGGAAAGCGCACCGTGGCCTCAATTCCTGACGAAGTGTATTTCAATCGCACCTGGGGCTGGAGTTCAGCAGCCGAAACTGAGGTCAAGTTGGTCTCCACAAGCTGGCGCTGGTTCTCCATATGTTCACGGTAACTGGCCAGCGCCGAATCGACGGCCTGGGTGATTCGCTCTCTGGCTATTTGGTAATCGGTTTCCGCGGCTAAGGTAAGTTTCAGTTCGTGCCAAACAAAATTCGTGCCCGGAATCTGCTTAAACATGCCCGCGGTGGGCTGAAAAACAATGGAGTTGGAGAACGCGACGATCCGTCCGGTGGGCTGGGATTCACCCGGCCCACCCAGTTCCATCAGATGAATCCGGACCAAGCCGATTTCGACCACTTCGCCGGTGACTCCCGAGATCTGCACCCGGTCTCCAACCCGAAGTCCGTATTTGCCGATGAGAAAGAAATATCCGACGACCGAGACGATCACATTCTGCAGCGCAACTGCGACCCCTGCCGTGAGCAGACCGGCGAAGGTGACCGCCGACCCCAGTTGCGTGGCAAACGCAAGCACAATGATCACGGCAATCGCAGTCCACATCGCGATTCGCCGCAGCAGGAGAAACTGATACCTCCTCCGTGCATCGTGGACATAGCGCAAGCTGGCTCTGCGCCAAATCTCCCCGATTCCGAAGACGGCCGCGATCAGAACCGCTAGCACGCCAATTCTTAGCAACAACTCACGCAGCTCATCGTGGGTTTCGTCACGGACCGATTCCCGCCAATTTTTGAGGGTCGTCTCATAGATTGCCAACAGCACGGTTACTTTGTTCAACGGTAGTAATGCCGCAGAGGCCTGCTTGAACTGTGCGGTGAGAGCGTCTAGCTTCTGTTTCTGCTGGGCAAGCAAGGCGGGGCTGGCAGTGTCGGCCGCCGCGAAGAGCTGATCGCCTTGGCTGATCAAGCCACTGAGATAATCGACGAGCGGCGCACGAAGCTGCTTAGCGGTATTTTCCAGCCCAGCGGTAGCTGCAAGCTCACCTTCCAGGGTGTGCCTCTTGCCTGACAAGCGAATCAGGTCCGCCGCCAGGCCCCAAATACCCGAGGGTTGCTGCCTGCTGGCAAATCCACTACTGCCCGACGAAGAAGGCTCGGCTGTGGATTCGCCCCGGGTCGTACCCTGGCTCTGGCTCAACGCAGCAGGTACGGAGCGTGCCAGCTCTTCGATCTGCGCCCGGAGTCCTACTCCCCTGGTTCCTGCACTGCTGGTATTCACAAATTCGACCATGCTCTGAAGGGCGTCTCTGCGGGCCTCGAGCAGGCCTAGTTCGCTCTGGAGTTCGTCACTCTGCGATTGCAACGCGTTTCGTCTCGCGGGAGCTGCGCTGGCAAGTTTCTCGCGAGTTGTGCGCAATTCGGACTGCGTGTCCTGGATCTCTTGCTCAATTTGCTGGAGGGCTCGCGAGAGCCCCTGATTTTGCTCCGAGTTGTCGCCTTGCTGCGGTTGCGGTTGGCCAGCCTGCGGCTTTCTCTGGAGCTGTGCCTGATTTCTCGCATACTCGAATGCGAGTTGCACCACCTGATCAGCAATGCGGCGGTCTTCTTGCACAAAGGTGAGATCTGAGGGCTCGGTCGCCACCTTTTGTTCGACTGCCAGCTCCCGGTACCAGGAGATGGTTCTGCTGAGAAACTGAATAATCTGCGACGGATCTTGAATTTTGGCTGGGTTCGCCGGAGGGTTGGTCTGGGTTTGTGCCGTGAGAGTGAAGAACAAGATTCCCAGTATTAGCACCGTCTTGTGCGAGCCTAGTCTCATTGCGATCTCAATCCTCATGCGGGGATGCCGATCAAGACTCTAGTCTAAACGCTCACACGGTTTGCCTACCGTGCTAGGACCGCGTCCGCGACACCTGGATCTCACCCCATACATTTATCGACTATTAACACAACTGTAAACAGTTTTGGTCTTCAATGTCTGCAATGAAGATAGTTCGAAAGCTCTCTCAGGACATCCCACTTTGACGGGTCAGTCAGCAGGCCTGTGCGGACGGTAGTAATGCCACAAAATAGTTCCTGCGCCAAAAAAGAAGAGATGATCCATAGCGAGGCTCTGATCGCGCTGACCGGCAGGGCTTACCAGCTGGCAATTGCCGCCGCGCAGAGTGCTGCAGACCTGATCCTTGGCGCCAGCTCGGCGCTGCCACGAGTGGTTGCGTATGAACGCGAACTCGATGAGCTGGACCGCGAAATTGACGAACGCGTGGCCGTGGAGCTTGTCAACACCGGAGTCGAGCAAGTCCGCGAGAAGCTTGCCTGCCTGAAGTGCATGATCGACCTTGAGCGCATCGGGGACTTGCTGCTTTCGTTCGCCACCCGGGCCGACGCGGTGCGAACCCGCCTCGACATGCAGGACCTGAGAGACTTGGGCGACATGCTTTCCGTATTCGCCAAGATGCTCGGGGACACAGAGTCCGCATTTTCCGCCCGCGATCATGCCCTGGCACTCCAAGTTCTGCGGGCGGATCGGGAAGTGGACCGCCTGCATAACCTGATCGTGATGCGTCATCTGGAGCCAGAGCTGGATTTCGGCGGCCCCGACAGTGTTCACGTAATCACCATGGCCCAGGCTATCGAGCGCGCGGCTGACCACGTCAAGAATACTGCAGAAGAGGTCTGCCACATGGTGAGCGGGCACACCGTCCGCCACTTGCTCCGTCTGCACGAGAAGTCCGCCGAACAGCTCTATCTGGAACACCTGCGGCGCCAATGCCTTACCGGGGGAACTCTCGCGGAATGATTAATTTTCCTAACTGTTAACGTCCGATTCATCGTCCTTTAATGACCCCCGCTCTTTAATCGGGGCAACCAAGCTCTCGAAGGAGAAATAACTTGAGAAAGCTCTTCCCAATGTTCGCGTTGCTCCTGCTGGTACTCCCATCGGCAGCGCAGACCAAGCTAAACGGTGCGGGCGCCACTTTTCCCTATCCGATGTATTCCAAATGGTTTAACGAATATCACAACCTGCATCCAGACATCGAGATCAATTACCAGTCCATAGGTAGCGGCGGGGGGATTCGCCAGGTGACCGCGGGAACTGTAGATTTCGGCGCCAGCGACGGCCCGATGACGGACCAGCAGTTGGCTGATGCCAAGGTCAAGATTCTTCACTTGCCCACCGTGCTCGGTTCTGATGTGCCCGCATACAACATCCCGGGCGTTAAGGGAGAGTTGAAGCTTACTCCCGAAGCAATTGCGGGCATTTACCTTGGGAAGATCACTTCCTGGAATGATCCAGCTATCGCTAAGGTTAACCCTGGGGTCTCCCTTCCTAACCAGTCGATCATTGTTGTGCATCGCTCGGACGGTAGCGGTACCACTTACGTCTGGACGGACTACCTTTCGAAAATCAGCTCTGAATGGAACAGCCAAGTCGGAAAAGGAACTTCAGTGAGGTGGCCGGTCGGCTTGGGTGCCAAAGGAAATGAAGGTGTTGCCGGAATGATTCGCCAGATGGAAGGTGCCTTCGGCTACGTCGAATTAGTGTATGCGGTCCAAAACAACATTTCGTACGGGTCGGTAAGGAACGCGGCGGGAGCTTTCGTCAAGGCCAGCTTGGACTCAATCACCGCGGCGGCCGCGTCGATGAAGGCAATGCCGGCGGATTTCCGCGTCTCCATCACGAACGCGCCGGGAAAGGATGCCTATCCGATCTCCAGCTTTACCTGGCTCCTGGTTCCTGCGGAATGGAAAGACAAGACAAAGCAAAAAGTCATGGTTGATTTTCTGAACTGGATGCTCGAGCAGGGCCAGACCATGACAGCCCAACTGTACTATGCGCCGCTGCCTGATGGTGTGAAGCAGAAAGAGCGCGAAGCAATCGCGACCATCAAGTAACGAAAGCGCTGACCGCTTTAGAATAGCCCGGCGAGCTGGCCGCTCCAAAGCAGCGCGGGAGAGATGGGAGCGTCAAGCTGATGGGAGCCGCACCTGACAGGCGAATTCCGGACGAGCGACGAGATGGGCAAGTATTTGCCCGGACATCGACAAACCAGATGGGCACCTCTGAATCACCTAAGATCTCTTTTGTGACCACCGCACACAAGGCGTCCGCCTGGAACCGGTCGCTGTTTAACCTCGACGTCGGTTTCAAAGCCTTGATGTTGCTTGCCGCACTGACGGTGCTGGCAGTGGTTGGGCTCATCCTTGCTGAACTTCTGCAGCGCTCGGCACTTGCCTGGCAAAAATTCGGGTTCCACTTTTTCGTCGCAAGCTCGTGGGATCCGGTAGCGGGGAACTTTGGGGCCCTGCCATTCATCTTCGGGACGATTGTTTCCTCCCTCTTAGCTCTGGTCATCGCGGTGCCCCTCGCGCTGGCCGTGGCGATCTTCGTCACCGAAATGTGTCCCAAACCGCTACGCAAACCAATTTCCTTCGCTACCGAGCTATTGGCCGCAATCCCCAGCGTGATTTACGGACTGTGGGCAGTTTTTGTGCTGGTGCCGCTCCTGCGTGCGTATGTGGCACCCTGGCTGATGAAGTACTTTTCCTGGACGGGCCTTTTTACAGGTCCGATGTTTGGGTACAGCATGCTGGCTGCGGGAACGGTGGTAGCCATCATGATTATTCCCATCATTTCGTCCATCACGCGTGAGGTTTTGGCGGTGGTTCCGCAGCATCAGCGGGAAGCGGCGTTGGCACTGGGTGCGACCCGATGGGAGATGATTCGCGTTGGAGTTCTGCGGAATGCGCGAGCCGGAATCATCGGTGCCATCATTCTAGGATTGGGCCGCGCCCTTGGCGAAACCATAGCCGTGACCCTGGTGATCGGCAACAGCCCTCAGATTGCAAAGTCTCTGTTGGCCCCCGGCTACACCATGGCTAGCGTTATCGCGAATGAATTCAACGAGGCTACTGACGCACTTTATGTCAGCGCATTGATAGAAATCGGGCTGGCGCTGTTCATCGTGACCGTGGTCGTAAATATTCTGGCCCAGTTGCTGGTTTGGACCGTCACTCGTGGCGCTCCTGCGAGGTCCAATGTCTAGTAGCTACGTTCAGTTTCGTCGGCGCTTCACAGACTATCTCGCTACCGTTGTGGCAGCGGGCCTTTCCGTCATCGTAGTCGGGGCGCTGGTGGCGATTTTCGCCTATCTCGTGATCAAGGGCGCCGGATCGGTGAATTGGGCCTTCTTGACGCATCCGCCGAAGCCCGTCGGAGAAGTCGGCGGCGGAATGGCCAACGCGATCGCCGGCTCGGCCATAATTCTCGGCATTGGCAGCGGCATCGGTATTCCCTTCGGGATTGGAGCCGGCATCTACCTGGCCGAATATGGCCGCAACCGTCTGGGAGCGCTAGTTCGGTTTACCGCCGACGTTCTGAATGGAGTGCCTTCCATTGTTATAGGCCTGGTGGCGTTCTCGCTGATGGTGATGCGGCAGGGGCATTTTTCAGCTTTTGCAGGCGGAGTCGCTCTGGCCATCATGATGGTCCCGATGGTGGCGAGGACCACAGAAGAAATGTTGATGCTGGTGCCACAAGCAGTGCGGGAAGCCGCATTCGGACTAGGGGTTCCGCAGTGGCGCACCACTGTCTCGATAACCCTGGCGACTGCGCGGGCAGGAATCCTCACCGGCATCATGCTGGCGTTCGCGCGGATTGCGGGCGAGACAGCGCCGCTGATGTTCACCGCCCTGGGAAACCAGTTCTGGAGTTTCAGCCCGAACCAGCCGATCGCGGCCGTGCCGCTGCAGATTTACACCTATGCCCTCTCACCCTATGATGATTGGCACCGCCAGGCTTGGGCAGGCGCTCTGATTCTGGTCGCCCTCATTGTGGGCACTATCGCACTGGTACGATATCTATTCGGACGAAGTGTGCTGAGGGAGGTTAGCTAGTCTATGGCAACCGCGGTGGAGGTGCGGGATTTGAAGGCCTGGTTCGGAAAAACTGAGGCTCTACACGGCATTAATATGGCCGTGGAGTCGAACCATGCCACCGCGGTCATCGGCCCGTCCGGTTGCGGCAAGTCCACATTTATTCGCTGCCTGAATCGCATGCACGAAACCAATCCCGTTGCTCGTGCCGAAGGCGAGGTCAAGGTTGGTGAGATGGACATCTATGCAATGCCGGCGGTTGACGTCCGCCGCAAAGTCGGAATGGTGTTTCAAAAGCCCAACCCATTTCCCAGCCTGTCCATCTACGACAATGTGGCCGCGGGACTGAAACTGAACGGGACGCGCAACCACAAAATGCTGGACGATGTGGTGGAGCGCTCCCTGCGGCAGGCAGCCCTTTGGGACGAAGTCAAAGACGCGCTGAAGAAGAAATCCGGAGCCAGCCTTTCCGGCGGCCAGCAGCAGCGCCTGTGCATCGCGCGCGCTCTGGCAGTGAATCCAGAAGTGATCTTGATGGACGAACCATGCTCCGCGCTCGACCCCATTTCGACCGCGAAAATCGAAGACCTGATTTTTGAGTTGAAGCAGAAGCTGACCATCGTTATCGTTACCCATAACATGCAGCAGGCATCGCGAGTGGCCGAATTCACCGGATTCTTCCTGATGGGCAACCTGGTCGAGTTTGACCGGACGGAACAAATTTTTACCAACCCGTCCGACAAGAGGACCGAAGATTACATTACGGGCAGGTTCGGATGACACGCACTCGTTTTCATCAGGAGCTCGATGAGCTCAAGCACCGGATTCTGGCTATGGCGGGCATGGCGGAGCAGGCAATCGATCTCGCGGTCCAGGCCTATTCCCATCGCGACCCGGCTCTGTGCCAGCGAGTGTTGAACAACGAAGACGCCATTAACCGCGCCGAACGCGACGTGGACGAGTTTGCCATTGATCTGCTCGCCATGCAACAGCCCATGGCGGTTGACTTGCGTTTCATTCTCGCTGTCATCAAGATCAACGCCGACTTGGAGCGGGTCGGAGACCAAGCCGTGAATATTGTGCAGCGCGTGATGAACATGATCGACTTGCCGGCCTACGAGCTTCCGGTGGACATTCCGGCGATGGCTTCCCGGGTGCGGGCCATGGTGCGGGACGCTTTGCGATCATTCATCGAAGGGGACACTGAACTGGCCAGGCATGTGCTCGAAGCTGACGACGATGTTGATCGTATCAATAAAGAAGCCTTCGCAACTCTCGCCCTATTCATGCAGGCAAAGCCGGACGGCGCGGTGCAGGCCTTAGATGCTCTCTCAATCGCGCGGAATCTCGAGCGCGTGGCCGATCACGCCACTAACATTGCTGAAGATGTCATCTTCTGGGTGCGAGGCGCGGATGTGCGGCATGGCGCGGGGCAACGACTTGCGGGGAGCTGAGATCGGGATGCCTCAACCTCTGAACCCCACTATTTTTATTCTTGAGGACGACCCTGACATCGCTGGCTTGTTGAAACACCATCTTCAGCCTGCCGGATACGGTGTCTCCTGGTTTCCCACCAGTGCCGGATTTTTGGACGAGATGCACGCGCGCCGTCCAGCCCTGGTGATCCTCGATATCATGGTGCCCGGCAACAGCGGGCTCGACGTCGCCAAGTCCATCCGTAGCAACTCGTCCCTAGCTACGGTTCCCATGGTCTTCGTCACCGCGCGGACTGCAGAGTCGGACCGCCTGCGCGGGTTTGAGATTGGAGCGGACGATTACATCACCAAGCCGTTCAGTCCCAAAGAAGTTGTGGCCCGGGTGCGGGCTGTCCTGCGCCGCTTCGACCAGCCCCTGAAGAAAGAAATTGTGCGCGCCGGCGACCTGGTTATTGACACTGCGGCCATGCGCATGACCGTCCGCAACGAACCCGCAGTGACGACCCCCACCGAATTCCGTCTGATCGAGTTTCTCGCCTCCCATCCTGGACGGGTCTTTACTCGTAAAAGTCTTCTGGATGCGGTGTGGCATGACACCGCTTTTGTCACGCCACGAATCGTGGACGTGTATATTCGCCGTTTGCGGGAGAAAATAGAACGTGATCCGGAGAAGCCGCGCCACATACACACTGTGCGCGGGGCCGGATACATGTTCGAGGTCCGTAAGTGACGCAGCGGGTATTCTTAAAACTTCTTGTCTTGATTGTGCTAGTGGTCGGGATTTCGACCGCGGCCCTGGATCTGCTGATCCGGAGTAATTGGCAAGGTTCGCTCACCTCTCAGGCCCTGGCGGCTGCGGGGATTTCGCTGGTCGTAGGCGTGACTGTTGCCCTCATCGGAGCCGCCATCTTTGCCAGGCGGATAAGCAAGATAACGTCCTTCGCCCAGCAGATCGCTGCCGGGAATCTTTCAGTGCGTTTGCACGAGTCTGGAGGAGATGAGATCGCGTCGCTGGCGGCCGCGCTCGACAAGAGCGCCAGTCAGCTCGAAACTACTTTCAGGAACCTCGAGAGCAGTCGGCAGCAATTGGAAACTCTGCTGAACAGCATGGAGGACGCGGTCGTAGCGGTTTCGCCACGGCGCGAAGTTACCTGGTTCAATGGCGCCATGAAACGCCTGGCCACCGGGTCCATCTCGGTGGGAACACAGCTGATTCGCGCCGTACGCGATCCTGATCTGCTGCGGGTGGTGGCCGACGTTCTCGATCACTCGAAAGTCCAGAATGCGACTCTGTTTTCTGTGGTGCCGGGCCGCACTTTCGGGATGACTTCGGCCCCGCTGCCCGACGGTGGCGCGGTCTGCGTGCTGCGCGACAGCACGGAAATTGCGCGGGTGGAGCGCACCCGGCGGGATTTTATTGCCAACGTCTCGCATGAACTCCGCACGCCTCTCACTTCGTTGCTGGGCTACACCGAAACGCTTTTGGATGAATCCACCGACGGCAAGGCACGTGAGTTCCTTGAAATCATCCGCCGCAACGCCCTGCGTATGAGCCGGCTTACGGAAGACTTGCTGACTCTGGCGCGGGTAGAGTCGGGCGAGGAGCGGTTACAACAAGCCCCGGTTTCTGCTCACGAACTGCTGCGGGACGCGCAGGCGTCGCTCAACGAAGTTGCCAAAAACAGAGGCTTGCCGATCGAGATCGCTGAATCGCCGGATATCCAGGTCTTCGCGGACAAAGATGCTATTCATCAGGTCTTCGCAAACCTGATTGATAACGCCCTGAAATATGCGTCAGGAAGCAAGAAAATCGAAATCGGAGCAATCGCAAGACACGGCAACCTGGAGTTCTACGTTCGCGACTTCGGTCCCGGTATTCCCTCAGAGCACTTGCCGCGATTGTTCGAGCGTTTCTATCGCGTCGATAAGGCGCGGTCGCGTGAAGCCGGCGGCACCGGGTTGGGGCTGGCAATAGTGAAGCACATCGTTCTGAATCACGGCGGACAAACCGGAGTAACCAGCGAACTCGGCCACGGTTCAGTTTTCTGGTTCCGGCTTCCGCTCTCAGACGTACGGGCCAGCCCTCCAGTCGATACTCCCGTCGCGCATTAGCGTCCTTGCACCGAGACTTCCCTGCCAGAATACTGCACCGTCTGGTCAGGACGTGGTGAGGTCTCGACTCCACCTCCGTGGTTGTCTTTCACAAATACCACATTGAAAGTCCGACTCCCCAACATGCCCGGAAACGAACCCTTGCGCTCCCCGATAGTTAAAGTTCGGGTTGCCTCATTCCACCGGAGCGAGGTGGTTGCATACTTCCCTTTTTCGTAGTTGTACGTGTCATTCTCGTCCTCGTACAGAGTGAAACTTCCATCCGCGCCGGGATAGATTCGAAGCTCGATTGGATCTGCAGGCTTCTGATTGGAATACTCTTCTTCCGGACCAAAAGGAATGATGGAGCCAGCGCGCACATAAAGGGGCATACGATCAATTGGGGCCGCTGCATCCACGAACTTCCCACCTTCGGATGCTGCGCCCGTCCAGAAGTCGTACCATTTCGCCTGCGGCAAGTACAAATGCCGCGCGGTGGCGCCCGGCTCTGTCACTGGGTTTACCAGAAAGGCCGGCCCGTACATGAACTGATCTCCGACGTTTTGCGCGTTCCTGTCTTCACGGAAATCCATCACCAGCGGGCGCATCGGCGTATAGCTTTCAGATGTGATCTTCCAAGCCAGCGAGTAAATATATGGGAGCAGGCGATAACGCAAAGTGTCGTACTGGACAAGAATCTTTTCTGCCTCGGGTCCGTAAGACCAGAGTTCATTCTCGTCCGGGTTACGTGTGCCATGGACCCGGAAGACTGGGGAGAACACGCCGAACTCGAACCAGCGGATGAACAGTTCGCGGAAGTTCGGGTCATTGAGATTCCCGCCGGAGATGAAGCCGCCGATGTCGGTCGTCCAATACGGAATTCCGGAGACGGAAAAATTCAGGCCTGCAGGAATCTGCCGCTTGAAGCTAAGCCAGTCTGAAAGGACATCGCCAGACCAGGCTGTCACGCCATAGCGCTGCGATCCTGCAAATGCCGAACGCGACAGAATGAAGACACGCTTCTGGTCGGACGCGCCGCGTTGCCCTTCATACACGGCACGAGTCGTCATCAAGGGGAAGAGGTTGGCGTAGCGGTCGCCACTACCGATGAAGAGTTTATGGCCCAACATCAGGCTCTCTTCCTGCCCCTCAGTCTCCGGCTCGGTGGTGTCCAGCCACCATGCGTCCACACCAATTTTGAAGAGCGCCTTGTCCATCAGCTCCCAATAGTATTTTCGTGCCTCCGGGTTGGTGGGATCATACGCGGCCATCGCCAGAGCATGGAATGGAGGCTTCGCAACCCGGGTGCGTTCGATGAAGAATCCACGCCGGTCCATTTCTTCGTATTCCTTCGAGCCGGGTTCGAAAAAAGGCCAGACGGAGATCATCAAGTGAAAGTTGTTTTTGTGGAGCCGGTCGAGCATTCCCTTCGGGTCGGGATAATTCTTATTGAAGATGTGCTCGCCTTTGCGGTTCCACCAGAACCAGTCCTGGACGATGTTATCGGCCGGAAGGTGCAGGTCGCGGTACTTCTGCGCTACGCCGAGGATTTCTGCTTGCGACTTGTAGCGGTTCTTACATTGCCAGAAGCCGTACGCCCACCGGCCAAACAGCGGGGTGGGGCCAGTGAGTAAACGATAAGAAGCGATGATCTTGTCGAATTCAGGCCCGTAAATAAAGTAGTAATCAATCGTGTCTGCAACTTCGGAGCTGATATACATCACGTGCACAAACCGGTTGTTGAAGCGCGTACGCGAAGTATTGTTCCAAAAAATCCCGTAGCCATTGGATGAGAGCAGCATAGGCACAGCGATGTTTGTGTTCTCTTGCGATTGATCCACTGATTCGCCGTGATAGTTCCAGACGCCTGCCTGATGCTGTCCAAGTCCGTAGAAACCCTCGTGCGTGCCGTACATTTCGACAACGGTCTCCGCACGATAAGTTTCTTCTCCGTTCACCGTCTCGGCGGTCATGATTCGCTTAGCATCGCGGAAGAGCTGTTTGTCCGATAGGTCAGAGAACGTGATCGCACCGCTCTCTTTTTCTATTGTGACCTTCAAGGCGGAGGTGGAAAGGGTGAGATTCTTTTCCGACGACTCCAACTTCCACGGCGCTGCCGCCCATGACGACTTGGTCACAACGTAGTCAGGACGCTTCGGAAAATCGCTAGTCGGAAAATAGAGAACGTGAATGATGGAATCACTGCAGACTTGCAGCTTCAGGGTCCCGCCGGAGCGGACTGCCACGCTGATTCCATCCGCTTCCTGCTTGAGACTGGTAACCGGATCGAGCGGAGTCCATTGCGCAAAGACCGGCAATGTACACACAACTGCGGCGAGGATCCCAGCGGCATACCGGTAGCGCATAGCAGCGCGTCCTCCTGTGGCGAGAGCAGGATACCGTCGAGGCATCCGGGAATGCAATCAGCTTAATCGCTTTAGATCACAGAGAATCGATGGCTTCTTCGAGTGCTATATAGTATTGTAGGCAGGGCTACCTATGCTTCCTGGCCATAAGACGGCTCCCGAAATCGGTCCGAAGCGAGTCACGCTAAAAGTCCTCGCCGAGTATCTGAATCTTTCTCCGACCACAGTTTCCGTCGTCCTCACCAACTCTCCTCTCGCCCACACCATTGCGAAACCGACCCAGGACCGCATCTGGGAAGCGGTGCGTAAATTTCAATATCGTCCCAACCTGTTCGCGCGATACTTGCACACCAAGAGGACGTTCAGCATTGCCGTGCTGGTGCCCGACATCGGCGATGAATTTTCGGCCATGCTCATCAGCGGCGTTGAAACCAGTTTGGCAGTGGCAAAATTTAACTACTTCGTCGAGAGCCACCGCTTCGCCCCGGAGCAGATTGAGAACTCTCCGGATACCCTGATGGACCGGCAAGTTGAAGGGATGATCTTTATCAATACGCCGCTCAGGAAGCAGATGCCTGTCCCTGTGGTGGCCATTTCCGATATCACGAATGCGCCCGGGGTGACGCGCATCGTGATCGACAATTATCAGGCAGTGCTTTTCGGTCTACGACATCTGAAAGACCTGGGACACCGCCGCATTGCCTTCATCAAGGGCCCCCAGGACAATGGAGACACCGAGGCCCGCTGGACTGCCATTCTGAGTGCAGCGGCTGAAATCGGCCTTGCCGTCAGACCTGAGCTAACCGCCAGCCTGGGTACGTACTTCGAAGCCAGCGAAATGTCGATGATGCAACGTGGGTATGAAGCCGCGATGATGCTGCTGGAAAAAACTTGGGATTTTACCGGGCTGCTAGCCTTCAATGACAGCTCCGCGATCGGCGCGATCAGGGCCATCCAGGACATCGGTTTGTCAGTCCCTAATGATGTTTCCGTAGTCGGCATTGACGACATTCAAGCGTCTGCCTTCACCTGCCCGCGCCTGACCACCATACGCCAACCGCTCAAACTTATGGGATCGTTGGCTGCAGCCACTCTTTTACAACGGATACAAGGAGAGGAAGTTCCAGAAGAAACTGTAGTCCCGCCAGAACTCGTGGTGCGTGAATCGACTGCCTCTATACGCCTGTAGGAGCGCCGGAGATCAAAGTCAGTCGCCAGTGTTTAGTCTTTCCACGGTTCCGGCCCGCCCATCGCATCCTGTGTTGTAAAATTTCAATCATCTCTTTTATGCAGGCCAAGATCTTATGCAAACCAAGATCCCTGTAGGAATTCTCGGTGCTACCGGCATTGTCGGACAGCGCTTTATCCAGATGCTCGAACACCATCCGTGGTTCGAGGTCGCATGGCTTGCGGCGTCCGACCGCTCCGAAGGCCGCGAATACGGCGATGCCGCGCGCTGGCGTCTGAAAACCGCCATTCCGGCGCGAGTCGCTAAAATGCAAGTTTCTCCCGCCAAGGCCGAAGGCGCACCTACAGTGGTGTTCGCCGCGCTTGACGCTTCCATCGCTGCCGAACTCGAGCCCCGCTTCGCCGAAGCTGGTTGCGCGGTCATCACTAACTCGAGCGCGCTTCGCATGACGAAAGATGTCCCTCTGGTTATCCCTGAAGTCAATCCCGACCACCTCAAGCTGATCGAATGCCAGTCCTGGAAGCGCAAGTCAGGAGGCTTCGTCGTCACCAATTCGAACTGCTCGGCAATGGGACTCGTCCTCGCCCTAGCTCCGCTGCACAAGCGCTTCGGAATCGAAGCTGTGATGGCCATGACCATGCAGGCAGTCAGCGGTGCAGGATATCCCGGCGTCGCGTCACTCGACATTCTGGGAAATGTGATCCCTTATATCGCCAAAGAAGAAGAAAAAATGGAAGAGGAGACGCGCAAGCTTCTCGGCACGTTGAACGGCGCAGGCATTGTCCCTGCTCCATTCAAGATGAGCGCGCAGTGCAATCGCGTCGCCGTCGAGGACGGCCACACCGAATCGGTCTCAGTGAAACTGAAGAACAAAGCCGAGGCGGCAGAGATTCTCGATGCGTGGGCGGGATTCCGCGGCATTCCTCAGGAACAAAATTTCCCCAGCGCTCCTGAGATTCCAGTACTCTATCTGGATTCGAGCGATCGCCCGCAACCACGATTCGACGTGGATTCTGGCCACGGCATGACCACAACTGTAGGACGGTTGCGTCCCTGCGGCGTGCTTGACTGGAAATTCACCGTGCTCTCGCACAATACGATTCGCGGAGCTGCCGGAGCTGCGCTGCTCAACGCCGAATTGCTGAAAGTGCAAGGATACCTGCCGTGATCTCGCTGGCACTCTTTTCGCTATTGGGTGCCCCATCTTTCGCCGCTTTTGCGAAAGGTGGGAATTCCGACGACTGATGCCCATCGTCATGAAATTCGGCGGCACCTCGGTTGGTGACGCCAAAGCCATTGAGCGTGTCGCCGCCATCGTGCGCCAGCGCCTGCCGCAGACACCGGTCGTCGTAGTCAGCGCAATGGCCCGAGTCACCGACCAGTTGCTCCACATGGCGCGTGCAGCCGGTGCTGGTGACCGTAAAACCGCGCTGACACTGGCTCGCGAACTCCGCGAACGCCACTACAACACCGCCGGCGAGTTGCTGGGCACAGCTCTCTTCACCCAATTCCACAGCGATCTCGGAACTGAATTCGAAGAATTGGAGGAATTGCTCCGCGGCATCTCGGCGGTTGGTGAACTCACTCCGCGCACAACTGACCACGTCGCATCCTTCGGCGAAGTGCTTTCCAGCAAGCTGGTCACCGCCGCGCTTTCCTGCCATGGCGTGGAAGCAACCCTGGTGGACTCACGCGATTGTATTGTCACGGACGACGCCTTCACCCGTGCTGTCCCTTTATTCGAGGACACGAATGCGCGTCTTTGCAAAGCCGTTCAGCCATTGCTTGAGCATGGACGCGTCCCCGTGATGGGCGGCTTTATCGGTTCAACCCGCACCGGAATTACCACTACGATCGGACGAGGTGGGGGTGATTTTTCGGCTTCAATCGTGGGCGCCGGCCTGGGCGCGGACAAAATCGAAATCTGGACTGACGTGGACGGCATGATGACCACCGACCCCAACCTCTGTCCCGACGCCCGCCGCATCAAAGTCATCAGTTTCGACGAAGCCGCCGAGCTCGCCTATTTCGGCGCCAAGGTTCTGCATCCCGCGACCGTGCTTCCCGCCATCCAAAAAAATATTCCGGTTTACATTCTGAATTCGCGCAACCCCGCCTGTGAAGGCACGCGCATTGCTGCCCGCGCACCCCACTGTAAGAATTTTTTCAAGGCCATCGCGGCCAAGAAGCGAATCACCATCGTGGACGTCGCGGCCCCGCGCATGCTTCTCGCCCACGGATTCTTGAAAGCCATCTTCGAGGCCTTCGATCGTCACCGCATTCCCGTGGACGTGGTCTCGACCTCAGAAGTCAGCGTCTCCCTCACCGTCGATTCCAACGAATCCATTCCCGCTCTGGCTGCCGATTTAGCGCGTCTCGCGGACGTCAAATACGAGGGTCGCAAAGCGATCGTCTGCCTGGTCGGAGAAAACCTGCGCGAAATCCCCGGCATCGCTGGTCACGTTTTTGGCGAACTTTCTGATGTCAAGATCCGAATGATTTCCCAGGGCGCGTCGGAAATCAATTTGACATTTGTGATTGACGAAGATCAGGTGCCCAGCGTCGTCCAGCGGCTGCACAAGAGATTCTTTGCTGACCTCGACCCCGAAACCTTCGCGTGATTCGTGTGGCACGGGCGCCCTCACCCGCGGATCAGTCCCGACCACCACGCTACAGGAGGGCACGACTTTCAGTCGTGCCGATAACTCGCTCTCCGCCTAAATTGGCACGGCTGAAAGCCAAGGCCTCCGGTCGCGTCAAAGGTGCTGTCGGCAAACAGCAGGTCCCTCAGCCCCGGAAGGACTTCGGAATGACAACTTGAGAGAGACATCCGAGGGCGAAGTGGGTGTTCTCGATGGCGACGCAAACCGCGGAACAAGCTACACTAGGCGGCAATGAGAATTCTTCTTCTCGGCACCGGCAAGACGGGTTCCCTGGTGGCCGAAGTAGCCCGCGAACGCGGACATGAGGTCGAAACGCTACGCTCGGCGGATAATCGGCAAGCCGCCGCCCTAACCGCTGACCGACTCGCCCTGTTTGACACAATCATCGACTTCACCACGCCCCACTGCGTCCTCGGAAACATTCATGCCGCAATTGCCGCAGGCAAGAACATGGTCGTCGGCACGACCGGCTGGTACGCCGAGCTGGCGAGTGTACGCAAGCTGGTCGAGCAGCGCGGGACGGGCTTCCTCTACGGCTCGAATTTTTCCATCGGCGTGAATCTTTTCTTTGATCTGGTACGGGGAGCTATTCCTGCCCTCAAGCAGCAATATTTGGCCCACATCTACGAACGCCACCATGCCCAAAAAAAAGACGCTCCCTCCGGCACTGCCGCCATCATGCAAACAATCCTGCAAGAGAAGTCGAGTGCCGAAATTGAGATCACTTCCTTCCGCGAAGGAGACGTCGTCGGGATGCACGAACTGGTGCTCGATTCTCCCAATGACACCATCTATCTCTGCCACGACGCCAAGACCCGCCGCGGGTTTGCGGAGGGAGCTGTGCGGGGGGCGGAGTGGCTGGTGGGGAGGAAGGGGGTCTTCGATTTCAAAGATGTTTGGCGGGAGATGTAGATAGGCCATCTAGTCCTTTTCTGCTATTGATCCCTTATAAGCCCTCGGCTACATTCCTCAACACTCGGGGTTGGGCTCTTGTCAGTCACCGGCTGAAAGCATTGCCAGGCGGCACCAGTAAGCCCTGAAATATCAAATTTCCAAAGTTCGTGGGAGGCCGCTTTGCACCGTAGGCTCGCGATTCTCTGTCTTGTCTTCCTGTCTCTCCCTGTCGTTGGGCAGAGCAACTATGCGGTCTTAAGCGGCAGCATTCTCGATCCCCAATCCCATGCCATCGCAGGCGCAACCCTGGAAGTGAGTTCGCCCGCGACCGGCGCAGTCCGCCACGTCTCCACCAATGCGCAGGGACTCTATCAGATTCCCGGGCTCCAACCCGGTAGCTATGAACTTCGGGTCACCGCCGCGGGCTTTGGCACGACGGTGAAGTCCATCCAGCTCGAAGTCGCCCAACGCCTCGCCATTGACATTAGCCTGAGAGTGGAGTCTCGCAAGGAAGCCGTCGAGGTCAGCAGCGTGCCCGAAGCGATTCACACCAACGACGCGGCGCTGGGAGAAGTTGTCGAACCAACGTCCATTGAAAACCTTCCGCTCAACGGCCGCATGTTGATTGATCTGGTGCTTACGGTTCCGGGCGCGCACGTCAGCCACGGCGCACAAACCGGCCACATGAACCCGCTCTACTGGCGGCCAGGACAGCGTTCTGCGGTGAGCATTGGCGGCAACCGGCCCAACGCCAACTATTTCCTGCTCGATGGCACAACCAATACTGACCCTGCTTTCAACACGCTGAACCTCAGCCCATCTCCCGATGCGGTGCAGGAATTCAAAGTGCAGACCGGCAGCTACTCGGCGGAAATGGGTGGAGCGGGTGGCGGACAAATCAACATCGTGACCCGCGGCGGCACCAATCAGCTTCACGGGACGGTTTACGAATTCTTGCGCAATGATGCCATGGACGCGAATTCGTTCGAATCCATGGGGAACAATCACCTCGTCCAGAACAATTTTGGCGCGTCACTGGGCGGCCCGATCAGGCATAACAATACATTTTTCTTCGTGAACTATGAAGGATTCCGCCACGCGATGGCCGACACGATGATTGACACGGTGCCAACCCTGGCGGAGATCCATGGCGATTTCACCAACAGCGGCGTGACTATTTACGATCCCACAAATCCCCTCGACCCAACTCAACCCGTCAGCGCCAGCAATCCGCGCGCGCAGTTTCAGGGTAACAATTCCAATAATGTCCTCACCGCCAATATCATTCCGCAGAATCGAATCAATCAGGCGGCGCAACAATTCCTATTGAAATATGTGCCTCGCCCAAATCCCGAAATGATGATGAACATGGCCTCGATGCCGTGTGGATCAAGCATGATGGGCGCGCCAACCGTCGTCGGCGCCGGCCTGGACTGCGACAACTACCTCGATGTGCGCAACGAGGACCACACCAATAGTCAAGGAACGGGACGACTGGACCACGTTTTCGCGAGCGGCGACACGCTTACGGGACGCTATTCGCTGAGTGCTGAAAATGGATTCACGCCCATCAACCTTCCCGGTTTCGGCGCCTTTCACGATAACTTCTCGCAGCAAGGCTCGATCGCCTGGAATAAGATCGTCAGCTCTCATGTGGTGAATACCGCTGCCATTGCTGTGTCCCGCCTGTCCATGCGACGCGACACGGAAAACGCCAACAAGAATGACATTGTGAGCCAACTCGCGATCCAGGGTATCGGATTCGGCGGGCCAAATGCATGGGGCGCGCCCTGGTTCAACGTGCAGGGCTACTCAGGCATGGGCGACACCTATGCCGCAACGCCTATGCACGCCTGGGACACGATTGCAGAAGGCCGCGACACCGTGAGCTGGCAAGCAGGACGCCACAGCCTGAAGTTTGGCGCAAGCTACCGGCGCTTCATCTGGCCGATGTGGGGATTCTTCCAGAACCGTGGCTACTACCAGATGACAAACGGTTTCACCACCAAGACCGCGACCAATGACGGCACCGGTTCAGCACTCGCCAGTTTCCTGTTGGGACTTCCCGCGATTAAACAGCGCCAGGCAGGCATTCCGCAGATGCAGTTACGGCAGTGGTACGCCGACGGCTTCGCGCAAGACAGTTTCCGGCTTACGCGCACCACAACCATTGAAATGGGCCTGCGCTACGAATTCATGGATCCGCTGGTGGACATCAGCTACACCAACACGAACCTGACCTTCAACAATGGCGTCCCTTCGGCTTTCGTCGGAGGCCAGAACGGATATCCGCGCGGACTGAAGTATCCTAACACTCACAATCTTGCTCCCCGTTTCGGTTTCTCTCAGGCATTGCCGAATCACGGCCTGGTCTTCCATTCTGCTTTCGGAATCTTTTTCACGCCAGTGGACATGAACACCTGGTGCAACCAGCGCCACAACGTTCCATTCGTGTTTCCGGAGACGCAACAGAGCGACAATTTCACTCCGTCGCCTTCAGTCCTTGCCAGCAACTTCAACTTTGGCCAGGCGGTCCTTGGGAAAACCACGGTCAGCTTTACGGCCATGGATCCGCACGCGCCCTCGCAGTACATCGAGCAGTGGAGCAGTTCAATCGAAAAGAGTCTCGGCAAGAGCACCAGCCTTGAGATTGGATATCTGGGATCGCACGGCGTTCACCTGCAGCGCTCGCACCTGATCAACAACGCACCTCCGGGGCCGGGGCCGATCGGGCCAAGGCGCCCGTTCCCCAAAATTACATTTGTGCCAAACACCGTGCTGCCCAACGGCGTCACCTATGTGGCCCCTGCGTCTGGCTGCCCTAGCGGCACCATCTGTTTCCCGGTAAGCACCATCAACCTCTTGGAGGACACGGCGCAGAGTTGGTATGACGCTGGCTACGTAAATATACGTCGCCGCTATACCCGCGGACTGACGTTCCTTGGAAACTACACGTGGTCGAAGAACCTGACCAACGCTCCGGATTTTCGCTCGCCGATGTTCGAAGCTTCCATTTCGCAGAACAATAATGATCTCGCCGCCGAGAAAGGCCCGGGTTGTGACATGCGGCACCGCTTCGCTTTGAGCGCTGTCTATGCGGTTCCAGCGATGAGCAACTACGCCTGGACCAGCGCAGCCACAAGAAATTGGCAGCTCTCCACCGTCTATCAAGTGCAGACTGGATTCCCGTTCACCATTTCTGTATTCGGCGACACGGCAAATTCCGGCACGGTGCTGGGTGAAAATCCCATCCGCGCCAACTACACGGGACAGCCGGTCTTTACCTCAGGCACGCACACCGCGGCAATGTGGTTTAACCCTGCCGCTTTTGCTACTCCGGCGGCATTCACCTTCGGCAACACAGGGCGCAACTCGGTGTACGGGCAGGGAATGCAAACTTTGGACTTCGCCGTGGCGCGTGAATTCAGCATCGCCGAGCGCGCCAAGTTCCAGTTCCGCGGAGAATTCTTCAATGCTTTGAATCACACGAACTTGGGGACACCCGACCGCTTCGTGAACACGCCCCAGTTTGGCAGGATCACGGAGTCAACCACGCCTGGCCGCGAAGTACAATTAAGTGCCAGGCTATCCTTCTAGAGAAAGGAATCACAATGAACTTCCGCATTGCACTCAATTTAGCTGTGCCGTTGTTGTTCGTGCTCGCGGTTTTCGCGGCAACAGAGTCCGCCAAGACCGTCACCGTCAAAGGCTATGTACTGGATTCCGCCTGCGCCTTCACTAAGAGCCTTAAGAAACCTATCAGTTCAGAGTGCGCAATAGCGTGCGCGAAGAACGGTTCACCGCTGGTAATCCTGGCCCCGAGCGGGACCATCTACTGGCCGATCGCAGACGCCACACCATCCAGCAGCCAGAATGAGAAGCTCCTTCCTTTCGCTGGACAGAGAGTAACAGTGAGTGGCAAAGTATTCCAACGTGGCGGCTCGACGGCGATCGTCATCAGCAAGATCGAACCGCTGGCGGAAGCCAAGACCAAGTAGCGTCCAGGAGCGCCGGCATTCATGAGCACTGTCCCTGATTCTTTGCCCAGCGTCCGCAAGTTCAGCTTGCGTCTGAGTCCGCGCGCCCGCAAGCTTACTGGGCGAATTCTGGCGGTGCTCCTGGTGGTCTGGCTTTCGTTTGTCGGATTTATTTTTTGGGCCATGAACCAGACTCCGGAGAAATTCGGCGCGGTCATGAAGCACATGCCGTGGCCAGTTTTTCTGGTCCTCCCATTCGAGACTCTGTGGAACCAGGCCCGTGGCGGCACTCTGCATGTGGGCGACCCTGCACCGGACTTCACTCTCACCAAGCTGGATAAATCCGGAACCGTCCAACTTTCGGAGCTAAGCAAGAAGCAGCCAGTGGTTATGGTGTTTGGCAGCTACACTTGACCACCGTTCCGGCGGGAGGTTCCCGCTCTCAACAAACTGTACGAACAGTACGGAAACAGAGTCGCGTTCCTGGTGGTGTATATCACCGAGGCGCACCCCAGCGACGTGTGGCAGATGCAAAGCAATGTCAAAGACAAGGTGGTCTTTGCCAGCCCGAAGAATGAAGAAGAACGCGCTTTGATCGCAGGAGCCTGCGTCCGCAAACTGGGGATCAAGTTCCCTGCTGTCCTCGATGAATTTGGAAACTCCACCGAGCGCGTCTATACCGGCTGGCCGGATCGCATTTACCTGATCGATGGAAACGGCCGCGTCGCTTTCAAGACCAAGCCCGGCCCGTTTGGTTTCAAGCCAGATAATCTTGCCGCGGCCTTGGCTAAATTGCCTAAGACCCCGTAATTCAGCACAGAGTGACAGAGAACCCAGATGCCTGTTTTGCCTTTGCTTTTCTGTGTCTCCGTGGTGAAGAAGTTCTACTTAGGCGGCGCCGTCATCTCCATCGCCCAGATCGCCGCTGGACGCATGTACATGGATGCTCGGTAGTGCCCGGTTTCGTCCCAGGCTTCGGGAGTGCGGAACCAGTAGCCCTGAGTTTCATAGGTCGTGTGATAAACGCCCCACGCCGTGCGATAGCCCTCGTCTTTCAGTCCATCGCTCAACATCAGCGCAGCCACACTGAACGTGGTTCCGGTCCAGACTTCCTGCACTTGTTCATTAGTAGTCACGATTTTTCCATCAGGGGCAATTCCATTCGCCGCGCCCATTTCGCCTTTGCCAAATTTCATGACGTTGAAGTCAAAGATTTTCTTCAACGCTTTCACTTGCATATCGCGCGGAACCAGATCGCCCAGGCCATTCATGTTGGCGTACCACTGTCCGGCTAGTTGATCGGCCTGAATGTTGTCGCGATACTCACTAAGTGTGTCATAGCGGAAGTAATCGCCTGACCAGAGCTTGTCAACGTAGGTCTTCTGCCCCTTAGTGAACCAGTCGTGATACTTCGTTGCCGCTGTATTATCGCCAAGCCCATGGGCAATTTCTTCCGCGGCCCGCAGCGATGCCAGCCACAATCCGCCGGAATAGGCACTGTCACCCTGGACGATCCACTCAGACCATCACCGGTACGATCGTACTGATGCAAGTGTGTGAGCGCCTCTTGCACCGCCGGCCACGTGTAACGCAGGAACGCCATATCTTTCTTGCCGGTGAAAACGTAATCGCGATAGATCATCAACACGAACTTGCTGTTCAGGTCTTTCCAGTCATTGGTATTCTGCCAGCTAAAAGCGTTAGGCAATTTGAAAGGATCTTCCTGCGGGACTCCTAAATCGTGCGGGACTGCGCCCTTCGCCTTACGCAATCGGAATTGCAGCGACTGCGTATGTTGCGACTTCCATATCCATAAATACTTCTCGGTCAGATCTTTCGGAACCGTGTCCGCGAATTGGCGGAGTTCCTGCTTGTCCAGGTCTGGCCAGAACTTCACCAACGGCATCGATCCGTAGAAACGCACGTCCAGCGTGGCATAGTATGGATAGTCGAAGCACTCCATGAAGGCGAATGTCGCCGGAGTCTTGGGGTCAGAACCGACCGGCCTTCCCCAGAACGATCCCCCGTCGGTGAGAATGTACAGCTCGTTGAAAAGTTCGCCACGATACCACAGCGGCTTGCTCTCATCGTTCACATATTGCGACTGCCAGGTATCGATTTCGTCGCTCCACTTGGAAGCATTCTGCAATCCGTCTTTGGCAATCTTCCACGCGTGGGTTCCGGTAGTCCCATAGAAGTCGGTGTAATGGCGCAGCCATTTGCGTCCCGAGCCGAATTGCACAATCGGCATGTCCCAGGAGATCGTCATCGGCACCACGCGCTTTTCGCCAGGCTGCAGCGTGAAGCGCACCGCGATCGCCGCCGCCAAAGGCTCACCGCTGCTATACCAGGCTTGATTGTCATTCGCCAGGCGCCCATCCTTCGCGAACGGCCCCCAGATTTCCTGTCCCCCTGTAAATGGAACGTAGGTAGTTTGATAAGTGATATCCACCCCAGGGGACTCTACTGACGCGATTGCCCACTGCCCGTCGAAGTCGTCCTGCACGCCCTTGGGGTGTACGCGGTCAAAAACAATTCCTTTCACGTGCCCGCCAACTCCAGAGCCGTCGTCCACAAAACGATTGTGGTTGCCGTGGTCGAGCGAGTTCTTCATGTCCGGCCCGAAGTCGCGGAACCATCCCAGCATGTTCGTCCACGAAAGCAGAACTGAAACCGTGACTGGCTTGTCGGTCGGGTTCTCCGCATGCCACCGGTAAACCGCCACCGGGTAACTGCTCTCGCGATAATTGTTTGGCAGCACCGGAGAGAACTGTTCGAGCACCACATGCGCGGGGAATTTCTCCCAACGGTAGTCATACCAGGACTTCGGATACAGCGAGTAGTAATCACCGGCTCCGACTGGGTAGTCCCACTTCCACGAATTGAGTGCGCCTCCTTCTGGATGCGCTGACGTCAGCACTTGAGCGACACTGTCGCCGCCCTCAGCCTTTTGATACATCGCAAACTGGTTCGCCCAGACTGTCTGATATTTGTGCACTCCGCCCTTGATGTGCCAGCGCGCGAAATCTCCGCGATAAGTGCGCGAAAACGTCCCCGAGCCGAACCCGCCAACCGGCGCCCCCTGCCAATAGCCGTCGTCGATCATTCCCGGCAACAAAGCGGGCTTGGCCCCGCCTGCATGCTCCAGCGGCTGGCCAATGCCGCGCTTCCACGCAGCCTTGGGGATCGCGTCGCCAGCAAAGAGAACCGGGGCGGAACCAAGCAGGCCCAGGAACAACAGGCCGGCAGATAAAGAGCGCACAGACATTTTCATGAGATTCCCTCCCAGGATCTCGATCAAGGCAAGAAAAACGATATTCTACATGAACTGCGTTTCTCACCACAGAGGACAAAGAGGAGCCCTTCGTGGTTGATTGATTTTCGCTGCTCTATAATCTGAACACTCATCGTGATTCGACAAATCCTGTCGCTAGTCCTAATTTTTCCTCTGGTTGCGAACGCGCAAACCGCTTCCGTCCCGCACTTCAAAGATGTCTCCCGCGAGGCCGGCATCACTGTTCCTCATATCTCGACCCCCGACAAACAATACATTGTTGAATCCATGAGTGGTGGTATCGGCCTTATCGACTGCGACAACGATGGCAAGCTCGACATCATCGCTGTCAACGGCTCGACCATTGATCACTTCCGCCAGGGCGGCGATCCTATGATCACCCTCTATCACCAGGACGCCGGATTCAAATTCAGCGACATCACGCAGTCCGCCGGGCTCACCCGCAAAGGCTGGGGCATGGGCATAGCGGTCGCTGATTATGACAATGACGGCCTACCCGACATCTACGTCACCGGATACGGCGGCAACGCACTGTATCACAATCTCGGCAATTGCAAATTTGAAGACGTGACCGAAAAAGCCGGAGTCGCTGGCGGAGGCTTCAGCACCGGAGCAGCTTGGGCGGACTACGACCGCGACGGCCGCGTGGATCTGTTCGTGCCGCGCTATGTCCATTTCGACATCAACCATCTGCCCACTTTCGGCAGCGATGAGAAGACCTGCCGCTTCAAGGGAATCCGCGTCCAGTGCGGTCCTTGGGGAATGCAAGGCGAGTCCGACCTGCTCTTTCACAATCGCGGCGACGGAACTTTCGAAGAAGTCTCCAAAAAAGCTGGGGTTGACGATCCCGACCGCTACTATGGCCTGGGCGTGGTCTGGGGAGACTACGACGACGATGGCTGGCCCGATCTCTATGTCGCCAATGATTCCGGCCCGAATTATCTTTATCACAATAAGCATGACGGCACTTTTGAGGACGTCAGCATGCTTGCTGGGATCGCCGTAAGTGGTGACGGCCTTCAGCAGGGTTCCATGGGCGTAGATTGGGGCGACTATTTGCACGATGGCCGCATCGGCATGCTCGTTACTAACTTCACCGAGCAACCCGACACTCTCTATCGCAATCTTGGCAAGGGCGAATTCGCCGATGTGACTTGGCGCGCCAAACTGGCCCAACCCACATATTTGAATGTTGGTTGGGGTACAGGTTTCGTAGATTTCACAAACAGCGGTTGGCTCGACATTTTCATTGCCAACGGGCACGTCTATCCGCAGATGGACCAGATTCCAGGCGCGGCGCGCTATGCCGAGCCTATGCAACTCTTCCGCAACCAGGGCGATGGCACGTTTGCGGATGTTTCTTCCACGTTCGCCGGAATCCCCGACGCTTCCCGCCGCGGAACGGCTTTCGGGGACCTCAACAATGACGGAAATATTGACGTGGTTGTGCTCAACATGGATGGGCCGCCCCAGCTTTTGCTAAACCAAGGTGGAAACCACAACCATCGCGTGCTGTTTAAACTGATGGGCACTAAGAGCAACAAGATGGCGATCGGCGCGAAGGTCACAGTCAGCGCGGGAAAACTGCTTCAGACGGCAGAGGTACGTGCCGGTGGCAGCTATCTTTCCAGCAACGATCCGCGACTGCATTTCGGGCTTGCTGCAGAAACTAAAATGAACGAAGTGACCATCCGCTGGCCCAGTGGGAACGCAGAAACTTTGAAAGACGTGCCCGCAGATTTCATCTATACAATTGTTGAGGGCAAAGGGATCACGGATAGAGCCGCCCTTCCGCCGGTCATGTGACGGATGCGGAACTATTTCCGCCAAACTTAGCGGTTATCCTTCTCCAGCTTGGCCCCCGATGGCGCAGATGGTTGTGGTTGATTATTTGGTTGTGTGGTGTGGTTAGTGATCTGCGTCAAGCCACCCGGCGTTTTCAGACGCATCAGCGGATCGCCAAACAGGATGAACGTCTTTCGCACGTCCTGATCGCCGATCCCTGATTTAGCAAATAACACTGCATCGCCGAGCGCGATCGATGGCTGCGAAAATAGCGTCTTCATCAAGGTTTGATCCATTTGGAACTGTGGATCTGGTGCCGTGAGACCCGACGACGCCCACACGGCCACCGCACCGCCATTTCTTGCCAGCATCAACGACTCAGCCAGGCTTCCGGTCATCACGTCGTGGAAAAATCCGTTCCAGCAGTTCATGATCCCGAACACCGGTAATTCGTTGCCATTAGTCAGCGACGAGGCCGTGGTGTCGTCAAACAGGTCGCTCCCTGACCAAATTTCAACCGACCCGTGTCCGTTGTAGTTCACCAACAACTGTCCAGCGTTGATGCTTGCAAGAATGTCCTGCTTCGCGGTTGCCGGGCCAACTGTGCTGGCGAAGACATCGGTCACGTTCATGCTTTGCGGAAGCATCTTTTGTACGGATTGAGCAGCCTGTGAAAAGTTCACCGTCGGATCATCGAGATCCGCGACCATTAAGCTCTGGTTAGTCCAGCTCGCGGCCTGGCCGTTCGCATAATTAACAATTTTCCCGACCATGGTCTGCGCGTCTGCAGTGGTTCGGGCCGGCAAGCGGCCCGTGGCGATCTTCGCAAATCCCGTGTTGTCGAAGTCTGAGAACCAATCGTCCGACGCGGTCTTGAGCTCAGCGGTCACCACAACCTTCGTGGGCATAAAATCAAAGAAGCCAAATCCGAGATAATCTCTCGGATCAACCGAAGCATCACCCGCCAGCAGCAGGTAATGCGGTTTGTTTTTCCAGGTTGCCGTCGCGGTGTTCAGGAAGTTGCGGATCGCGTACGGCGTCCTCTCGCCAAAATTGAATTCGTCGTAAACATCATCTACGCTGACCAGCGCCACCGACTTCCCCTCCGCCTTGTGCAGCGCGGCCAATGGCTGAATTTGCGCCGCGAACTGAGGCGCCGTGAGCACGACAACTTCCGCGCCGGACTGCGGTCTATGCAGGTTTGAAGGATGATGAGTAACCATTGCCACGGGGCTGGCGAGTTGCGCATCCGACAGCGCCAGCAAGGTGTGCGCTCCCGGTACAGTCCATGGAACGCTCGCCTGAAGCGCGTAGCTGCCACTTTGAGTTGAAGTTCTGTACGCGACTTCAAAAGGCTGCACAGGATTGGTGATGTCAACCAGCCGCGTCGGGGCATGCAGGAAACCAGCTACCGTCACGCTCTCCCCGGCATCAGCTGTGAACTTCAGCAGGTCCGATTCCGCGGTAAACGTGTGGGGGAAGCTGACGTCAATGTAATCCACCATGCTTAGATCGTTTGCACCCTGCTGGGCGCTCAGAGTGATTGTGTTGGCGCCGTTTGTCAGTATGCCAGCGGGAACCGCGAGTCCCGCTTTGCCTTCCTGCTGCCCGCTGAAGTTTACGTCGCCGAGGGTTGCGCCGTTCACCGCCACAGTCACGTCGTGTTGTTGTCCCTGAGTCACGCCCTGTAATACGATCTGCAGCGTTCCTTCGCCGGTTGCGAGATTCGAAACATTCACTGTCTGAATGGCGGACGTCGGCGAGACCAGCGGTCCGAAGAAGTTGTCAGTGTTGTCCCGCAACAACGCAGCAAAGTAGGTCGTGCGTGGCTTCAGTTGAAGCGTCTGCATGAAGCTTTGCGCTTCCGGTCCTGCACTACCCTCCGAAACATCAGGAATTCTCTTTCCCGGCTGATTGTTGGTGACCAGCCAATAGACACGTTGTCCCGAATATGGCGTGTCAATTGCCGTACCGTAGAATTCCATTGCCGCTTGCGGACCAAAGCCCGCACCCGTAATCCGTATCGGCTGTTCCACTCCTTCTGCGAACAGATGCAGCGATCGCGCTTCAGCATTGGGATCCAGGCCAGCCGCCACCAACTGCGGCTGTGTGACCCGATACCAGCCTTCGTGGTCGACAAAAATCTTTACCGCACTCCGAGCTGCCAACTGGAATCCAACGTCCTGGGTAGCCGCCGAAGCCCGGGGCCTCGCGAGCGCTTCCCGAACGTGGCCCTCAGCGTTACCAGCGCTGTTGGTCATGGATTGCGCGGAACTTGCCTGCGCCAAATCCTGAATCGTGGTCGCGCGAATCATCGCTTGCGTTGCCGCTGCAACCGACTGCACGGAGACAGGTCCATCTATCGTCCGCGTCCCATTCAAGTCCACGTCCTCCAGCCAGTACAGTCCGTTGCTAGCAGGGGAGTGATCTATCCAGCCGTAAGTCTTGGCACCGTGCTGCTCGAGGGCTTCCCTCATCAGCAGCGCAGAACCTGCAATCAGAGCCGGATTCAGCCGGACCTTTTCTCCACCCGCGTCTCGGTAGACATTAAATCCAAGGTTGTGCAGCTCACCTCCGGTCTTCCACGACAGCAGCACCCCGCTTCCTGTCTGCGTAGCGGAGAACGAGTTCATTCTCACCGCGTTGGGAAATTCGATCAGGGTTGTAATTGTAGCCGTGTTGTTCGCCTGATACGCGTCGAGCGTAACCGAGGTCACGGTGGCGGTATTGGTGGCTAGCGAGGGTGTTACTGCCGTAGTAACAATGGTGATCGTCGCGGTCGCGCCGACGCTCATACTACCTATGTTGCAGTCCACAACACCGGCGGCCTGCAGGCAGATTCCCGTGGTCGTACTTGCGGAAACAAAACTTACCTGCGTGGGAAGCGTGTCCTGTACGACTACGCCGGTAGCGCCGAGCGGACCGTGATTCGTGACCACGAGTGTGTAGGTGAGTGTCTGACCCTGCAACACCGGGTTTGGGGAACCTGACTTGGTGATCGCTACGTCGGACTGATTCGCTCGAATTGAGATTGCGCCCAAGGTCCACGCGGTACTCGCACTCAGACCCTCAGACATGGTTACGCTCGCCGCCCCGGCGCTTGTGGAACCCGTCCCAACCGCGTCCTGCCCTGTGCCACCCGAAGATGTGTTCCATCGTGAGGTTTGTGAGGCACCCGTGGTCACACTCGTACCGCTCGTTACCGCCAGCGTGTCCAACACCACGTCTCCCCCGGAACTTGCTACGGTCACTTGAGCCGTATTCGAAATGCCGACATTGGAAGCTGAACTGCGTATGGGCGCCACCTGATAGGTTCCGGTAAACGTGATTGCGCCCGCGACGACCCCTAGCTTGTTCCCACCGCTTTTATTTCCGGTAACCGACACGCTCGCAGTTCCGGTCGCCGGCGCAACCAGGTACCACATTTCGACCCGCATCGGATTTGCCGCTGTCCCCCCGGATGCCAATGTCTTGGTGAGGGTTTGGACACCATAAGTAATGCCGGTTAGTGTGCTGTTGGTGTTCGCAGTGGCGTTTATCGAGACGCCGACGACCAGGAGGCGGTTCGTTCCGCCTGCGGTGGTGGTATGCGAGAACGAGAATGTAAAGGCCCCTGCGGCCCCGTTCACCGTTTGAGTCCCGGTACTGACCGTATCAACGACTATCTGTGCACGCACTTCGACCGTGGCTAACAACGAAAAGAAAACAAAAAGGGTCAGCGCCGGCAACATACTAGGCACACTTTGTGAGAGCCTTCTCCGCGCCTCTGCTGCGAAAAACCTCAGCCGCGCTCCTCGGCCCTCCAGTGAAACTACGCCGCCGGTTTTCGCGCACTCTCTGGCTACGATTTTGCCCACGATCTGCCCCCCTCGAATTGAGTCTGCTTGCTCGCCCGAATCTCCGCGTGCCTTGAAAACATCGGTGCCAGGCAGCTTCCCGACAATCCGGTGTGCTTTGAATTCGGCGCCGTCTTTGAACAGCACGATATCGCCAACTTTGAGCTTTGCCGCATTTGCCGGCTGAATATGCAAGAACTCGCCGTCCTGGATCGTCGGCAGCATGCTTCGTCCTTTCGCTCGAAAGCGAAAACCGAGCCCGTTCCCGACCAAATTGGCCGCAAGTTCCCCGAACACACGCGACTCAACCCGCTCCTCAACCTTATCCATGGAACCCCAGCACCGCTTCTACTGCACTGGAATCTGGAATGAACCGGAACTCATAGCACGGGACGGCGTCAAGCGCTCGGTTCAGAAACCCGAGGGTGCAGCCGATTGCCGCAGCGCTATGAAACGGCGGAAAGCAACGCGCAAATAATTCGCCCACGGCGCGCGAACGCGAGATTTCCACCATTTCGTTCCGCTTGCCGTGCTGCAGAATAAAAATCCTGCTGATCTTCACTTTCCCTGCCGACGCAAACGCGGCTTCCCCATGCCATGGCGTTCCGTACATCCACAACTGGCCATCCCGTAGCCGCAAGATAATGCGGTCGTCGCTGAGAATTTCCGCATTGCGCAGGGACTTCCAGAGCAATGTAGTTGTGCTCTTGCCCGCGCCGGAGTGTCCCAGAAACAGCTGCCCTCCGGCCTCAGCGTCCACCAGTCCGCAACCGTGCACCTCAACTCCGAGACCGGAAGCCAGGTGATTCGTGATCAGAAGTTCATCGGTGGGATACTCGAGCGGAGCAATCGGGCGATGTTCCGCCAGCGCTTCACGGCTTAGACTGAGCTGTGCAGTGCGGAAATTCCGGTCGACGCGCAACCGCTTGTACGGATGAGCACCCAATGCGGGACTGGCAAAATCGAAAATATAATCCGCCCCGTCGCGAAACAGACTCCACACTGCTCCCGAATCAAAGACTTCTTCACCATGCCACCTGCGCAGGTTTTGCTCCCACTCGACTGCAACTTCAATATCGGCATCGCAGTCCTCTACTCGAAACTCTTCTAGTTCGCGGCTTAAGGGGATGTCATCCGGGGAAGCGCCAGTCAGCGCCAGCGAGACCTCGCCGATGCGCACACAAGCGCGATGCAGCAGTGGCGGCTGCAGGCTTGCCATTTCGTATGTCGTCTCAGCAAACATGCATTTTGCGCGAGTAAACCCGCGCCACTCAGCTAAGATCCAAGGGCATTGCAAGCGATCCCGCTAGTGCAGCCGGCAGCGACCGGGCCGGACGCTGTGGAAGCTTTGCAGTGCCCCAGCACCGCCTCCTCGGGGCGCAAGCTAATGATCGTGATCTTGGGTGATTCATATATCTTTTTGTCGTGACGACCGCTCTCATCAGTCATGAAAGGCTCTGCCTCCGTGATCCAGTAAACACACCCAGTTTTCGCCCCGACCAACCGTTAAGAAACCTTCAATGCGTCCCGCAGCCATTACAGCCAGAACCTACGGTCGAGGCGTTGAGCACGGGTAGCAGTGGCTGGGGAGCAGTCCACTCAGCCGCGTCGATTTGTCGAGATGCAATACGTTTCGCCGATTCAAGAAGTGCACGACGCCGCTCGCCATCCCGGCAGAATTCGCAATCCCCGTGCTCCGGAACCTCAAAGCCCAGTGCCATCGCCCGCAGGTGAGCAACTTCGCACAAGAAATCGACGGGGGATTCGGGATCTCCGTTTTCCAGTTCGCCATTTGCAGGACACATGCTGCACACCGAGCGAATACGACAACTCTGGCATTTCGTCAGTTGCTTCCGCTCCCGTTGGCGCACACTCAAAAGAAAGTGGTCCCATCCCTCGCGCACACTACCCTTGCGAATGTCATAGCCTTCTTGCTGAGAGAGCACGCAAATGCTCATGCGACCATAAGGATCAATAGCAAAGCTCTTCAGCCCGCCGCCGCAGGAATAAACGGTGGTGCGAGGACCCGGAGCGACCTGCATTTCTCGCTCCAAGCCTCGCTTATGCTCACTCGCAATGTTTGGCCAATGCAGATCCAGCGTCACCACTTCTTCTGGGGAGAGCCGCACACCTAAAGGAGCCTGGGAACAATCAATCCGCGGATTGATCAGTGAATCGAATTTGAACTCGACCCCGAGATCCTGTTCTGCAAATTCTTTCATCCCGATGACTTCGTGCCGGTTGATACTGGTCCCAACGGTTTTCAACTTGAGCGGCAGTCCGCGTTCCATCAGCAACTTGATTCCGCGCAAGCAACGCTGGTAGCTGCCGGGAATCCCGGTCAGCGTCTCGTAGGTTTCTTGGGTCCGCCCGTAGAGGGTGATTTCAATCCCGAACGGAGGAAAATCGCGCAGATAGTCTGCGGTTCTTTCGTTGATTACAGTCCCATTGGTGAAGAGAGTGATGAGAAATCCCTTCTGCTTTGCGCAAGTGTAAATTTCAAGAAAATCTTTGCGGGCAAAAATTTCGCCGCCGGTAAACAGCAGCCAGAGGACGCCCATGTCTGCCAGTTCACTCAGAATCGCCGCATACTCTTCCTTGGTCAGCTCACGGTTGCGCGCAGTCAGATCGCCCATCGGCAAGTTGTTGTAGCAATGCTGGCACTCAAGAGGACAGCGGCGCGTAACCTCGAGCGAAACTTCCAGCGGTGTGCGTTTCTCGGCAAAATGATTATGCAACGACAGGCTGAATTCGCCGTAGGAAACAGAATTCATAATTGTGCCGGCGCTCCAGCCGTACTGATGAGGCCCGCCGAGTGCATCTCGACCAGAAATGCGTCCACGTCCTGGTCAACCTGCTGGCGCTCACCTTCAAATTCCTGCTCGATCAGTTCCACGATCTCGTCCTTGCTGCGAGGGCGCGCAATCGCTTGCCAGATCGAACTTGCAACCTGGTTCAGGCTGTAAATGGAAGCGAGATCGCCCACGCCTTTACGCACGGGCACGATCAAAGTCTCACCAGCAATAACTCTGGAAACAACAGAATCTGAGCGGACATAACACTGCATTTGTGGATGTCCCCTTTGCATGCAAAGCCTGTCTCAGTCTGATCTTGAGACGTATTGGGTTCACCTTAGCAGAGTAGTTTTGTGGATTGTGTTAGCTAGGTAGGTTCAACGAAGTAGGGAGTACGCGAGGTACGATTTCGTGCAAAACAATCGTCAACCCTAACGAGAAGCCGCGGGGCTCCAAAGCATCGTGTACAGTGCCGTGGAAGAGCGGCGCTTCCGCGCCGCGCAAGTAGAGTGAACGGAAGAACGCGGCCCTGGAAGGGCCGCTCTTCCACGTGCAGCCGGGAATTAGGAGCTCAGAATCCTGGCGCCTTCTCCAGAGTGTTGTTACACACCCCGCTGGTCGGCTGGGGTGGCAACATTGGAGGAGTCAGTAACGGAGGCGCGCCGGAAAAATTGAAGAACTCCATCATGTCATCGGCATTCGCATCCCGGAGTGTGAGGGGTTTGACGGGATTTGAGGAGGTGCTGAATGTGTCTTCAATCAGCCGCAGGATCGACGTGTAATCCCTGGCGGTATGCGAAACGAAGCTCGGCCTCACCCAAGGCGAAATCACGACCATCGGCACGCGAAATCCGCTCTGGTTAAAATCGCCGGGCTTATCTGTTGATCGCAGCCTGGGAGCGATCGCGTCCGGCTTCACTTCCCTCCCCGGCAACACGTGATCATACAAACCCCCACCCTCGTCGTAGGTCAGAATAAACGCAGAATCCTGCCACGACGGGCTGGGAACGCATGCGCCCGAGCTCGTGTGCGTGGGACACATCAAGGCATTGATGATGTTTGCGGCATCCGCTGCCCCTGTTTGAATATTATTGTCGGGATGCTCGTCGAGCGGCGAGACGCGTTCGACGAAAATCACCGATGGTAACGTGGAGTCGTTTTTCACGTCGTTAAACCAGTTCGAAATCGGCACTACCTTGGATGAGTCTGTTTTATAGATAGAAAACTGCTGGATGAAGGCGGAAGAGAGGCTGCCCTGGTAGTAGTAGCGCCAGCTCACATTCGCCTGATCAAGATGCGCGAAGATGGTCGGTTGTGTAAAACCACCCGAAGGCGGGTTGACTGGAAAAGCATTGCCAAACGAAGTCGCTGTGAACAGATAAAACCGATTCGGAATCGTATTCGCGAGCACCGGAGAGAAAAATCTGTCGCTGATGGCAAATCTGGCTGCCATCTCGTAGTAATAAGGAAGGTCGCTCTGGTCGTAGAAACCCATGGCGCGGGTTCCAGTGGGATCAATAGTCGAGGGCACGGAGGTGGTGGTCAACATATATCCATCCAGCTTGCCCCCGTCCACATCAACGTGGCTTTCGTTCCACGCCGGGCTCAGATTTTCGGTACACACGGTCTGATAGTGAAAAGGATGCACCGGCTGTCCCTTAGTGTTGTTCAGTGTCACATTCAAATTGAGTCCATCTACGTCATTCACCAAACCCAATGAAGCCTTGTACGGTCCCAGCATGCCGAAGTAATCATCGAAAGACCGGTTCTCCTGCACGAAAAAGATGATGTGTCGTAGTTTGGACAATCCGTTCGCTGCGCCCGTCACCGTAATGTTGAATTTCCGCTTGAACACTACTCCAGTGCTGTCCTGTGCCTGCACTGCAATGGAATGTATTCCCAGCGTCAAAGAGCTCACATAGAGATCCAGCATCGCCGAGTTCGTATTGCCACCCTTTCCCACGCCGTCAATAAACAAAGTCATCGACTTGACTGGATTCGAATCCGTCGCCGCCGCCACCACATGAAATGGCTGACTCACCACCGAACCGCTCACCAGGGAGCAGATGGTCACCGTCTGATTCGTCGAATTCAAAGCGCACGGCGGCTGCATCGCGACTGGGACATTGCTCTTGAAAGAAATTCCTGTGGTGTCCCATCCTTGCACCGTGATCAAGTGGTTCCCGACCGCGAGATTGACAAATGTATCCACTGTGGTCGCTTTGATCTGATAGGTGAGTTTGTTGTCTACATAGACCTGCATCGTAGTGACCGGGTTCGAATCTGTGCTTCCGGCGACCACATGCACTAGGCTCTGTACTAGGGCATTGGGCGCCGGCGTACAGACGGTCACCGAGGGATTGGTTTGGTTCAACGTGCAAGGGGCAGTAGCATGTGCGGCCTCAGGACTGACAAATGCAAGCGCCAAGACCAGAGCTGCCCACGCCGAAAATGTTAAAGCCGGATGAAATTTCATGGCATCCCCCGCGAACAAGAAAGACCATTGATCAAATCGTTGACCTACAAAAGAGGAAACTTCTGGCTGCTGAGTTGCCCGTTTCTAAGGTGCTCTACAGCTTCATCTGGCCGCGCTGGCCTTCCTCTATACTGCTTCTGTGTTGAGCTTTTACAGGCTGGGCTTGCTTTTAATGCTGCTGGTCACCGACGCTGCTTTCGCGGGGAATAAAACTGCCATTCCCTCCATCCGGTGGACCGACGGCGCAGGGAGCTGTACCTTCCGCGAAGGCGATGACGGCCGCTACTACTACGGCATCGCGTTCGGAGATTTCGAAGTAACTCTCGCAGTGGATCGTCAGGAACTGGAAAAAATCCCCCATCGCTCCCTGCCCATGCTGGGAGTTTTTCTCACCCTTCATTACAAAGGCGGCGCTCAGTTCGAGGTCCAACAGAACAGGTTTACGTTGGAATTCGTCAAGCACTTCCAGGTGGTAAAGAGTTCGTTCGACCCCGACGGTTTGCAGAAGCGGCTGCAGGACGATATAGACGACCTCACTGACCAGGTCGAGCGCCACGACGTAAAAAAACATCCCGAACAAAAAGAGCAGAAAGAGACCGAGCTTCAGGCACGGCTCAAGGACTATACGGAAATGATGGACTTCATCAGCACCCGCGCTCTGCGCCCGACGACTCTGGATGCGTCCAACTCATCCGCCAGCGGCTGGGTCTTCTTTCCGATAAGAGACAAATGGATCGGCCCCTGGCGTAAGCCCGAACAATTCATCTTGCGATTGCCAGTCGAAAACCTGATGGTCGAATTTCCCTTCCTGCTCCCGCCACAACCAGGCAAAGTCCTTCTACGAAAGAGGCCGGAGGAGTAAGGTCGTGACTCGCGTGTTACCCCAGTAACCACTGACCGTACGGTTTCCTGCTGACTCCGGTGCGGAACAAAATTAACATTCAGGTACCTGTGAAGCCCCTGAGCCAGCAGTCGCTGGGTCGTTACCAGATCGATGCCGAGATCGGACGCGGCGCGATGGGAGTTGTCTATCGAGCGCGCGACCCGAAAATCGATCGCACGGTCGCCATCAAAACTATTTCGCTGGCAGGGCAGGAACTTGCAGATGAACGGGCCTATCGCGAGCGTTTCGTGCAGGAAGCGCGTGCCGCCGGACGCCTCTCGCATCCCGGCATTGTGACCATCTTCGACGCCGGTGAAGAGACCGACAGTCACGAACCTTATCTGGTGATGGAGTACATCGCTGGCGAGCCTTTAAGCAAGATCATGTCCGGGGAGGACCGCAAGCTGCCTTTGCCGGCCGCTCTTCAATTCGCCCACGAAATCGCGGAAGCCCTGGATTATGCACATTCGCAGGGCGTAATTCACCGTGACATCAAACCTGCAAACATCCTCATCACGCAGGAAGGCCACGCCAAGATCGCCGATTTCGGTGTCGCACGCTTGAACCAGGAGCTCATCACCCAAACCGGCCAGATCTTCGGGAGTCCCGCCTACATGGCTCCCGAACAGCTGAGCGGAAAGCAAGCCGACACGCGCTCTGACCTGTTCTCCCTCGGCGTCATCCTCTACAGCATGATTACCGGCTTCCGCCCATTTCAGGGAAATAGCGCGCAGACTGTCTGTTTCAAGGTGATGAATATCGAGCCGGTCCCGGTCACGAGTCTCCAGCACGAACTGCCGCCCGCACTCGATGCCATAATTTCCCGCGCCATTGCCAAGGACCCTGACGAGCGTTACCAGAGCGGCTCGGAGTTAGCGTCTGACATACAAGCGTTTCGCGAAACCGATATGTCGCCAGCAGAGACGACCAGCGGTTTCACGAGGGCCATCCACAAGGATTCAACTCGGTGGAACCGCAGGCTCCAGGACGGCCGTGCATTCCATCAAAGGTTTTTTTGGAGCGCAGCGGTCTTTGCGTTCATCCTCGCGGTGCTGGTAACCGCATGGAAAGTGACAGCAAGTATCAGGAGTGCAGCCGCGATCCAGCCGCCTTCGGTTCCAGTACAGTCGGCACCGGCAATCGAAAAGACTCGCCGACCAGTCACCATCAGGAATAATAAGAGGCCCGTCAAGAAAGAGCCAGTCAAACTAGAGGCGGTTCAAACCCAAACCGCCAAAGTGCAAGTCGAGATTCAGCATCATTTCAACGCCGCCAAAGCTTCTATCTGGCTGGACGATGAGTTAGTCTTTGATCAGAATCTGCGAGGCGCTGACCAGAGACATCCCCTGTTGCGCACGGTTGAAATGAACCAGATCGCCAGCTTTCAGTTCGCCTCCGGCAAACATCAGTTGCAGGTGCGTGTAGTTTCGCAGGCGAACACCTACGACCAGACAGAAACCCTCGATGCAGACTTGTCCCCGGGCTCCGAACATGTCCTCCGCGTGAATTGTGATCGGCGAAAAATGCTAGTAGCGTTGCAGTAAGAAATTAAGGGGGCAGGTGCCCTCACCTGCCCCGTGGAGTAAAAAGCTCGCCCTTCCCTGCTCAGAAACGTATCTGCGGTCCGAACGAGACTTTCAGGTTATTGAACGTTCCGTTGTTCAGATAAACTTCATCGCCCGCCTCTAGCCGCAGCCCGAACGGTCCCCAGAAACCTTCAAAGCCCGCACCGGGATACGCGGCGAAGTGCGTGCCGGGATTCCCCACGCCGGAAACGGCGTTGCCGAAATTGCCGAAAGTCACCGCCGATGACGATTCACTGAACCTAATGAATCCCACCTTCCCGGTGACAAAGAACTTGAACGGTCCTGAAGTCTCGAACTTCGGTCCGAACAGTCCGGTCAAGGGACGCACTCTAGTGGTAACGAAGGTTACGCCTGGTACGCAGTTTCCAGTACAGTTGCTGGTGAAGGTGCGCTGGAAGTCGTAGTTCATCTCGGCTTCGATCTGAGTATGATGGCTCACATTGAAGCCGGTCCGGGCGCCGAATCCGACAAAATTGACGGCGTTTGAGGTTGGGCTGAAGCGAAAATAGTCCGCGAATATTCCCACTTGCCCGTGGTCGTAATCCCCTCGCGACTCCTGTGCCAGCAGCCACGATGGAGCAGCGATGATCATGCTCAAAATAGCCAAACCAAGACTACGTTTCATTCGATACCTCTTTCCCTTCCTTGTGGAATTACTCCGCCTGCGCCTTCCCCGGAAGCAGCACCCGACAGGAGCAGGCGTCAAATTGGATGCAGCCCCTCGGGGGTAGGTTGGGTTTTCCCAGTCGCCTGAAACCCTAGGTTTTTCAGGGTATGCCAGCGTCTAAGAGCAAATGGAAAGCAAAAGGGTTGGAGAGAATGGGCCCTGTATCAAGAATCGGTTGATGATCTCTGTTTTTAGGGTTTCGAAAGTCAGCGCTTTTTCGCAACCCCGCGCCGAAAATGGGGGAAACCCCGCCCTTTGCGATTTTACAAAGGGCCAGAGGAAACAAAAGTTACCGGCCGGCCAGCTTCGGCGCACTCGCGGTATCGGGAGAATCTTTCGGCAGCATCGAGACAACTACGTACTCGCGTTCTTTGTCATCCATATCCTCGACTCGGAGGAGCATCTTGTCCTTGTCCAAGCGGAACTGCGCCTTCTCGCCTACAGGCAGCAGCACCGGATGTTTGTCATCTTTGGGCCGGATCGTATACAGCAGGTTGTCGGTTTCGAGAACATACTCCTGGCACAATAATTCGTGCGTCTTCATGTGCGAGGAATCTGTTCCGAGCATTTCCCCGGCGACACTCTTCCCATTCTTCTCATCGGTTCCGCACTTGACTGATTGCATCTTCAGCAACTTGCCACTCTGGAAGTGCTTGGGTTCTTTGGCCTGAGCTAGGGCCGCAAGCAGCACGATGGCCAGAAAATATTTCGATCGCATTTGAGAGTCTCCGAGGGGTGCCTTCGGCAGCCCGTTTTCACCATTTTGCTGCGGTCGCAAGAAGCCTTGAAGATTCCTTTGGTACCATGTCCCGGGTAATCGGGATTTGTCTGTACGAGCTCACTGGCTGAAAAAAGATTCGCGACCCTTTTCGAAAAACCATTACTCACGCGGTTCACAGGATGCGAAATCTCTCGTCCTCTGCTATCTTCCAGGGCAAGGTAAGGTTCTACTGTTTATGGAAGAAGCTCTAGCTACATCCGTCCAAACCGATACCAGCTTTTTCGGCCATCCACGCGGCCTCGCTACGCTCTTCTTCACTGAGATGTGGGAGCGCTACAGCTACTACGGCACTCGTGCCCTGCTCATCCTTTATATGACGGCTGGGCTGCAAACCGGAGGCTTGGGTTTTTCGGTGATGAAGTCCGGGGCGATTTACGGCTTCTACACTGCGATGGTTTACCTGCTGAGTCTGCCTGGCGGCTGGGTGGCGGACCGCATTATCGGGCAGCGAAAAGCCGTGCTCTACGGCGGAATCCTCATCTCCGCGGGCAACTTTTGCCTGGCCTCCCCCAGCCTAACGGCGTTCTATAGCGGTCTGGCCCTGCTGATGCTCGGGACGGGCATGCTGAAACCGAACGTCAGCACCATTGTCGGTCAGCTCTACACTCCGACAGACAAACGCCGCGACGCCGGCTTTTCCATTTTTTATATGGGCATCAATCTTGGGGCGCTCTCGCCTGTGATTGTGGGATGGGTCGGAGAGAAGGTCAATTGGAGGCTAGGTTTCGCGACTTCTGCCATCGGGATGCTCATCGGTGTGATCCAGTATTTATTGACGGATAAGCATTTGCGCGACGCGGGGTTACATCCTTCCCGTTCCGACGATCCGGATCGCGATCGCGCGCAGAAGCGAGACGGCTCGATTGCTGTGGCCAGCTGCCTGTTGGCGCTCATTGTCCTGGCAATTCTTGCTTCCACGGGAAGGATCATGGTTACCGCCGAAGCGATTTCCGACGTGCTGGGTTGGGTCCTGATCTTCATCGCCGCGGCAGTATTTTCCTGGATGATCTTGGGCAAGGGCTGGTCAACGCCGGAGCGCAAGCGCGCTGGGGCAATCCTGGTGCTCTTCATCGCCTCCGCTATCTTTTGGGCTGTGTATGAGCAGGCGGGATCGTCGCTAAGCCTTTTCGCGGAACGTAATACGAATCGCGTCGTGCTGGGTTACGAGTTCCCCGCGAGCTGGTTCCAGAACGTGCAGCCGATCTTCGTGATTCTTCTTGCGCCTCTTTATGCGTGGCTTTGGATCCGTCTTGGCCGCCGCGAGCCATCGAGCCCGGCGAAGTTTTCGATTGGCCTGCTGTTTGTGGGACTCAGCTTTCTGATTCTGGTACCGGCTGCATCCGGTACTCACGTGTCGCCAAACTGGCTCAATGCGTCCTACTTCCTCAGCGTGGTGGGAGAACTCTGCCTCAGTCCCGTGGGATTGAGCGCGATGACCAAGCTGGCTCCGGTGCGAGCGGTCGGATTCGTGATGGGGGTATGGTTCCTTTCCATCAGCATTGGAGACTGGCTGGCCGGAAGGGCCGGTTCCCTTTTCGAGTCTATGCCGCTACCCAGACTGTTTGGTATCAGCGCCGCGGTTCCGCTGGCGCTGGCTCTGGTGCTGGCCCTGCTGGTAAAACCAACTAAGCGATTGATGTCTGGGGTGTCGTGACGTCTAAGGTGCCTCGCTGCATCTGCGTCATCAAGGCTCGATGGGCCGGGTTAGAAAGAACGTGACTTCCGAGCAGTCATAAGCGCCCGAGACGCAGTTGACGCCGCTCCCGCCACCCTTTAGGCTGCGTACCAGGGTAACTTTGGGCTCTCCGGAACCGCCGCAAGCAGTACAACGAAAAGACGTTTACGCCGCATCAGACTGAGTGCGGCCGGAAAAGGCAACTTGACGGGCGCGAAGAAACTAAAGGGCGACAAGCTAACTGAAGCAGAGGCAATTGAGCGGGCCAAGCAAGGCGATGCGGAGGCTTTTGAGTTCCTCTACAGCCTGCACAAACGCCGTGTCTATTCGCTCTGCCTGCGAATGACCGGTAACCCCGCCTCAGCTGAAGACCTGACTCAGGAAGCTTTCCTGCAGTTATTTCGCAAGATCGGCACTTTCCGGGGCGAATCGGCCTTTTCTACCTGGTTGCATCGCATGTCGGTAAACGTCGTCCTGATGCAACTCCGGAAAAAGAGCCTGCCGGTGGTTCCGATCGACGAAACCATGGAGGGCGTCGAAGAGGGCACGGTCAGAAAAGAGCCGGGCGCGCCGGATGAGCGGCTGGCCGGTTCGATCGACCGGTTGCACTTGCAAAGAGCGGTTGACGAGCTACCGCCCGGTTATCGTAGGATCTTTGTACTGCACGACGTCGAAGGTTACGAGCACAACGAGATTGCTGGCTTGGTGGGCTGCTCCATCGGAAATAGCAAGTCGCAGTTGCACAAAGCGCGGCTAAAATTACGTGAGCTCCTCCGGATGAATAGAGCCGAAAAGGCCGGGACTGGAAGAAGCGGAAAAGGATGAGGAGCTGGATCGCGGTATCGGGGAGAGAGGTCGTATGAATTGCGTGCAGTTTGAGCGCGTCCTGCCAGACTACTTGGAAGGTGGACACACCCCCGAGCAGCAGGCGCATTTGAACTCGTGTCCAGCCTGCTCTGGCTTGCTGGCAGACCTGAATTTCATTTCGTCCCAGGCTCGGTTGCTCCAGGCCATTAATGAGCCGAGCCCGAGAGTCTGGAATGCCTTAGAGATTCAACTTCGCCGCGAAGGTCTGATTCGCGGGCCGGAGCCTGCGCGCCCTCACCTGGCTGACTTTTTCCTGCGCTGGCGCGCCGCCTGGATGGTCCCCGTCGCTGCAGTTCTGGTGATCGCCGCCGGTATTAAGCTCTACCAGCCCGCCAAAGTCGGCGATAATGGCACGGTTGCCAAGCAGGTTTCGATTCCGTCGCCGGCGCATTCAAAGCCAGTCGTGAGGGGTCCAGCAGTATCCGCGGAAGACGAGCAACTTTTGAACTCCTTTGCTTCTCGGGTACCGACGCAGCAAGCCTCATACAAGGCTAATTTGGACGACGCTAACGCATTCATTCGGGACGCAGAAGAATCCGTCAGAAACGATCCTAACGACGTTGAGACGCAGCAGTTGCTGATCAACGCTTACGAACAGAAGCAGATGCTCTACGATCTCGCCGTGGATCGCAACGGAGGCCAGTAGTAGTGGTGGGGAGAAAAGCCATGGGTAAAGGGAAATGCGCCGCAAAAATTGTGACCGTGCTGATGCTCGCTGGCGTGGCCTTCGGCGCAGGCGTCGTCCGCAAGGACTTGCACTTCAAAGTCAGCAAACGCCCAATGATCTCCATCAATAACCAGTATGGCCCGATTACAGTGAAAGCGGGCGCTCCATACCAGGTGTTGGTAACCGCAATCCTCCATTCCGACAAAGTCGAACTCGACCAGAGCAAGAGCGGTAATCGCATTGGCCTGGTCTCACATCTTCTTCCCGGAGCCGATGCAACCAGCGGCATGGTTGAATACGAGATTCAAGTTCCACCCGGCGCGAACCTCACACTGCGCTCTGCCAGCGGCCCGATTCGCGCCGAAAAACTCCGCGGAGATATAGCAATGGAGGGAGCTAACGCCGCCATGGACGTCCTGGACTGCGCGGATGGTCACGTCCACGTGAAGACGTTGAACGGCACCGTTACTCTCACCAACGTGCGCAACGGACACATTGAGATCACGTCCATGGGCGGCGATGTGCTCCTCAACGGAGTGAGCGGCCCGTTTGTTCAGGTGGACTCCAATAGCGGCAAGATCCAGTACGACGGCGATTTCGGGGCCGAAGGCGATTACTCTTTCACCAGTCATACCGGAAACATCGAGGCCGTAGCCCCCGCTTCGGCATCCATTGACGTGCTGGCGCGCTCTACCAATGGACGGGTGGAGAGTGACTTTTCTCTCGAACCCAAGCACGCTCCTTTCCTTCTCAAGAGCGGGAGTGCCTTCTCAGGCACCTTGGGCAAAGCCGCTTCTTCGGTCAAGCTGTTTTCCTTCAGTGGTAAAATCCACCTCAAGAAGCGCCAGAACTAGCCGAATCCAGCAGGCCAAGGATGCCCGACCCTTTGTGTCTTTCAAGAAGGGGGAGCCCGAATTGCCGACAATGACCGATGACAGGGATTCATCCCTCGCTCTGAAACAAAGATTCGTTCCGTCGGTAGTGTCGCTAGTCGGCTTTATGGGTGCCGGCAAGACCACCGTGGGCCGCGCCCTGGCAATGCGCCTCGGCTGGTGTTTTGAAGACCTGGATGACCTTATCCAGACACGTGGAGGACGTACCATCGAAGACATTTTCCAACAAAGCGGAGAAGCAGCCTTCCGTGATCTTGAGCACCTGGTGTTACGCGAAACTGTTTCCCAGCTGAATACTGATTCCCTGGTACTCGCCTTGGGCGGTGGCGCGTTCTGTGAGCCCCACAACCGGGAGGTCCTGCGTAAGGCGGAGATCCCCGCCGTCTTTCTCGATGCGCCGGTTGACGAACTATTCCTTCGCTCAGAGCAGACTGAGATCATACGACCACTGCGGAGCGATCCCCATCAATTTCGCGATCTCTATCGTCGCCGCCGGCCCGCCTACTTGGAGGCCCGGTTGCATATTCATACCGGAGGAAAGGACATTGCTTTGGTAGTCGAAGAGATCGTCTCCGGACTTAAACTGGTTCCTGGAGCACCCGAGTGAGGCATGTCCTAGTGAAATCAGCACACCTCGTTGTGGTTGTTTTATGCGCCGGCCTTGCTTTAACAACACCGGCATGGACAAAAGAGAAAGATTCGCCCGACAAGGTGGTCGACTCCGGTTCCTTCGGGGTCTACAACGGCGGGCAACGGGTAGCAACCGAAACCTTCTCCATCAAGCAAGGCGCCGGGGGCAGCGTTGTATCCTCCCAATTCAAGTCAGCCCAGGGCGAGCAGAATGCCGAGCAGTCCTCAGAGCTCGACCTTACTCCTTCGGTCGAACTTCGCCGTTATGAGTGGAAGGAATTGAGTCCCGAAAAAACGGAAGCCACGGTCGAACCGAATGACACTTTTCTGATCGAGCGCTTCGGCGGGGGCCCAGGCGATAAGCAGCACGAGCAGAACTTCCTGTTGCCGGCTTCCACCTCTATCCTTGATGACTATTTTTTCATTCAGCGCGAAGTTCTAGCCTGGAAATACTTGGCGACTGCGTGTAAGAACGATAAAGGCGGACCCCGGTGCCCTAAAGAGAAAGTGCAGTTTGGCGCCCTGAATCCTCACGCGCGAAGTTCGATGGCAGTAACCGTCGAATTTGCCGGAAAAGACAAAGTCACGATCCGTGGCAGAGAACAGGAATTGAGTCATTTCATTTTGAGGTCAGAGGTCGGAGATTGGGCATTCTGGCTTGACGATCAGTTGAAGCTCGTGCGACTGGTGGCCGATGGTGGAACAGAAGTGGTGCGCGATTGATTTGTGACGCTGGCACTCACTTTCAGCCTTTGAGATTTCCGAGGGCCGGCAGGAACTGTGATTTATGTCGCTGATTGACGGACGCACGACGCGCGTGCTGTTTACAGTCTTCGTATTCGCCGTTGGCTTCGGATTTCTCTACGTCGCTCGCCGTACCTTGATCGCATTTCTGTTTGCGGTTTTCTTCGCCTACCTGGTCGATCCTGCCGTTTCCCGCGTCGAGAAGTGGACGAAAGGCAGGCCGAGCGCCATCGCTGTCATTTATTTCTTGATTGTCCTCCTACTGGTAACTTTCTTTTTCTTCGTCGGTCCCAAGATCGGGCACGAAACCCAGAAGCTCACTGAATCTCTGCCTGCCCTTCTTGAAAGAGTCACCAGCGGCCAGATCGCGGAACAGATCGGCGCCGAGCACGGCCTCAGCGTCGCAACCCGGCGCCAGTTGAGCGAGTTCCTCACCTCACATCGCAGCGACCTGCTTCAGTTGGCGCAAAGAGCTGGCCTGCGAGTGGCCGAACTGGCCCAGCAATCCTGGCTCTTGATTGTGGTCCCCATCCTCGCCGGATTTTTCCTCAAGGATGGCCGTGTCTTTAGCCAGGTCGCCCTTTCCTTCGCCCACACCAAGCCGCAGCGCGAATTCTTGCAGGGCGTGATCAGCGACATGAACCAGATGCTTGCGGATTTCATTCGCGCTCAACTCACGCTAGCGGCGCTGTCCTGGATAGCTTACGCGTCTTTTCTCGGACTCATCATGCATGTGCCGTTTGCGCTGATGCTGGGCACTGCCGGGGGTCTTCTGGAGTTCATTCCAGTGGTTGGACCATTGGTCGCCGCCTTCTTGATTCTCGGCGTGGCCCTGCTCACGGGTTATCCGCACTGGGCGATTGTCCTGGTATTCCTTATCGTCTGGCGCATCGTACAGGACTACTTTGTCTCTCCGCGCGTTATGGGCAAGAACATGGAACTGCACCCGCTGGCGGCAATTTTCGGCGTGCTTGCCGGAGGCGAGATCGCTGGTGTCCTGGGCGTCTATCTTTCTATCCCGGTCATGGCCAGCCTTCGGATTGTCTGGAGGCGCTGGCGCATGTACGCTGAGAAGCGCCGTTTCGGTCCTCTAAATGAGTATTCATTTATGCCCGAAAGCGCCCCGCGAAAATAACGTTTGGGGTCGGCTTCACCCGCGCGCAAAAGTCCTGTTCATGAGCGGCTCGATCTCCGAGGGGTCTCATCATGGAAGCAACCCGTCCCTTGTTCATCCCGGTGATTCTGGGCACCGTCAGAAAGGGCCGCAGGAGTCTGCATCCGGCACAACTACTCACCCGCGAACTAGGCAAGCGCGCGGGGGTTGAGACCGAGCTCATTGACATTGCTCAACTTCCCCTTCCGACAAACGATGCGGGTGAAGCTATCAAGGACGCCGGCTTCTCCGCCAGAATGGAACGAGCAGATGCGCTAGTTATTGTTTCGCCGGAGTATAACCACGGCTACTCCGGACTGTTGAAGCATGTCTTGGATAGTTGCCTGAAAGAGTACATTCACAAAGCAGCCGGAATCGTGGGAGTTTCCGCGGGAGCGTTTGGCGGATCGCGAGTTATTGAAAACCTGCTGCCGGTAATGCGAGAGCTCGGGTTGGTTACGATCTTTTGGGATGTGAATTTCTCGAACGTACGGAAAGTATTTTCCGCCGATGGCGCGCTTCTGGATGACTCGTACCTCCCGAGCATAGACCAATTTCTAAAGGAACTAATCTGGATGGCCAGGACCCTGCGCCAAGGTCGTGAACAAGTATCTCTGGATTAGTTCTTGAGATAAGGATAAGGACAATTGCAATGGCCACGACTATTCGGAAGATGATCTGCCCAAGGTGTAGAGCAGAGATGAATCATCACGGTAACAAGCTTGTGTATGATATCGACCCGCAAGGAACCCGGCAGATCGATCCGGCCCTGGGCGGGTTCGTCGACGAATTTCACACTTGTCCGAAGTGTGGTGCCGCAGCCACCCGCCCCGCGTAGAAAAAGACCGCTCTTCTCGGAGCGGCCATGCCA
>WNGQ01000306.1_pt1 | contig 49770 bp, 41 predicted proteins | sample 5407661 | NCBI WGS metagenome assembly WNGQ01 (sample SAMN13153382, study PRJNA577476) | soil metagenome | isolation source: 60 cm soil or saprolite under Garry oak tree replicate 2 | place: USA:California | collected 2016-06-15 | reverse complement strand
CGGGCAGGTCTTTGTGATCCAGAAGCCGCAGAAAGGTGACGTTGGCATCAACGCAGGACACGACTTTGTCGGCGCTGTACTCGGTGCCGTCGGCCAGCGCGACGCCGATGGCGCGGCCATCTTTGACCAGGATTCGTGAAACGGATGCGTTGACTTTGATTTCGGCGCCTTTCTCTTTGGCGGCGGACGCGATGGCATTCGAAAGTGCGCCCATGCCGCCTCGGACGTAGCCCCAAACGCCGCGCACGCCATCACACTCACCCATGACGTGATGGAACAGAACGTAGGCCGTACCCGGCATTGAAGGAGTCGCCATCGCGCCGATGATGGCATCGGTCGAAATTGTCGTTTTGACTTCTTCGGACTCGAACCAGCGGTCGAGAATGGGATTGGCGGCGCCGGTAAGGATCTCGATGGCTTGCCTGGCGTCGACGCCGAGCTTGCGGAAATTCCAACCGATTTTAGCAAGCTGTAGCAGGTTGCCGGGCGCCAGTGACCACGGGTTGGGCGGGGTCCGGACCAACATGGGTTCGATGAAGCCGGCGACGCGTTCGAGCATGGCTTCGTATTTGGGCAGGTTTTCGGCGTCTTTCTTTGAGAACTTTGAAACCTCGCGACGGGTCATTTCCTTGTCGGGTCCCATCAGGAGGTAACGGCCATCGGGCAAGGGCGTGAAACTGGAGGGGCTGCGTGGCAGCATGACAAACCCAAGGCGCTTGAGCTCGAGATCGCGGATGATTTCAGGACGGAAGAGGCTGTTAACGTAGCTGGCGGTGGAGACTCTAAAGCCGGGCCATAGTTCCTCGGTGACCACGCAGCCGCCGACCAGTTCACGACGTTCGAGGATGAGGACTTTTCGTCCAGCGCGGGCGAGATAAGCGGCCGCGACCAGACCGTTATGACCTGCGCCGATGATGATGATGTCGTATTTGGGATTCACCAGTTAACCAGCAGGCAACAGAGAAAACAGGGCCAGGGCGACGGCAAAACGCATTTTCTCGGTTCTCTGCGCTACCTCTTGTTGAATCTATCAGTTTTGGTGCAGCAGCAAACCACGAATAGACTCGAATTAATACGAATTAAAGAACGGCTGGAAAAGGCGCTTGCCTCTCAAGGCCGGCGGGCCAAGATCCCCCTTCCATGAAAAGCCCGTTGTCGATTACGCCTTGGCTCCTGCTAAGCATTGTTGCCGCCGTTACCCAGGATTCTCCGCAAGCCGCATCGGCGGCGACCTCCGCGGCGATTGTCCCTATTCCCCCTGCCTTGGGGGCGCCGAAACCGGGTCCCACAAACGACGCTCCCTACGCTCCGCAACCGATCCTGCAAGGCGGTGTGGTTATCCCGCTGTATCCAGCCGATTCACCTTTGCTCAAGAATGACCGTGTTCGCGAGGCCGAGCAGTACAACCTGAGCAAGGCAGTGCCGGGACGGATCAGCAGCATCGTCAACATCCACAACCCGTCCATCGAAGCGCACACGGTGGAGGGCGGCATCAATACGGGTGCGGCGGTCATCCTCGCGGCGGGAGGTGGGCACAACACACTCAACGTAGGCTCGGAGAGCGCCGATTTTGTTCCCTACTTCTACAACTACGGAGTGAACACCGTCATCCTCCGCTATCGGCTGCGGCGCGACGGCTACAACGTGCAGACCGATGCGGTCAATGATGCCCTCCAGGCCATCCGTTTGGTCCGCGCACACGCAAAGGAATGGAACATCGATCCCAATAAGATTGGCATCATGGGATTCTCAGCCGGCGCAGAATTGGCCGCGCCGGCGGCGCTGTTCTTTGAAGATTTCGACAAGAAGAATAGTGATCCCACCGATCCGCTGGCTGGGATTTCTTCGCGGCCCGACTTCGTGGGCCTGGTCTATCCCGGCCCCACGCCTTTCGCCCGTGGTGGCAACCCGCCGATTCCGCGCAACGCGCCTCCAGCGTTCATCACCTGCGCAGGGTCGGGCGATCGCGTTCACGCTATCTGGGCGAATGAATATTTTGCGGCCATGCTGCGGGAGGCGATTCCAAACATCGAGATGCACATCTACGGCAATGGCCGCCATCCGGGCGATCTGTTGAGCGACGGCAGCCGCATGAGCGCCGGGCTGGCCGATCGAAACGGCATCCCATTCGGGACATGGCAGGATCGCTTCATTGACTGGTTTCGGGACCTGGGCTTCTTGCAAAAACCGGGAGTGGAAACCAAAGCGGCCCGGGACACTGCCGCTTTTCTCAGTCAACCCCAGCGCAGTGGCCAACGCCGCGGCGCCAGCGGACAGAACACGAAATGAATTTGGGAGCGGCTGTAACAGCGCGTCCTCAGCGCCCGCACCCTTGAGATTCATCGGCGAGCCTGCCTGTTCTGCTGCGAATGGCCGCGAGCGCCGTCTTTTACAAGAAACGACGCCTCAGATCATCACGGAATTCTGCGCGGTGCAGCAGCTTGGCGATCTTGGTTAGCGTGTCCAGATGCTTTTGGAATTGGCCCTGAGGTACCAGAAAGAGCATGACCAGGCTCACGAGTTGACCATCCATCGCGTCAAACTGAATCCCTTTCCGCGAACGGCCAACCGTCCCCAGCACTTCGCAAATCAAATCGGTTGAGGCATGCGGGAGGCCAATGCCGAACCCGATTCCCGTGCTCATCGCGGATTCACGGTGCTTGATGGCCGTGGCGATTGCGTCCCTGTGCTCGGGCTTGATCTTGTTGGTTGCCACCAGATTGGCGACCAACTCGTCAATGGCCTCCCAGCGATCTTTTGCCTGCAGATCAATGACGTCTGGCTTCGGACCAAAGAGGTCGCCTAAATCCATGGTTCTGTCGGTTGGAAGGTGTTGTCTTTTCGCGACCCTCTGGCTCGAGGAAGGCCGATGCGTCAAGCGCCGAGTTTGGTTCGGGCATCACTTTCTTGGAGCCGTTCCTAAGGCGAGTTGCTTTGTTGGGCAAGGCCCCTTCGAATGACCGAGACACTTATCAAGATAGAAGCGAACTTCGTCAGGGGCGATATTTATCCCTTTCGATTGTTTCCACTCCGTGTCCTTTCGGAATTCCAGATACCAGGTCCAACATTCACCGTTCCCCGATACATATCCCATGACACTTCCGCGGCGATTTGCTCCGGAATTGCCGCTAAACCAAAAGAAGGAGCTTTCGGGAAATGCGCTCTCCACGAAGTTCTGTAAATTCGTGCCACTGCTTTGCCATTTATGCACGGGTTGCCCTTCCTCGACAGCGCAGTAGTCGTCCTCTGTGGCATCGAACCGGGACAGTGTGTATGAGCGAACTCGGCTGGGAACCAACGGGGGAAACGTGACTCTGGTGGGTTTGTGAACGCCCAAAGCTCCCAGAGTCTTGCCGGAGAAATTCAACCATCGATCACCAAACCAATTATCGATGCGTACTACGCAATAATCATTAGGTCTTCTCGTTGAGACAATTCCGTGAATCAGCCTCTCGGTGAGACCAATGAAATCGGGATCGTCATCTTCATTCGTTGTCAGTCCTATCAGCCGCATTTGAATGAAAGCTAGCGGAGAAGTGATGGTTCAGCAATTCGTTGTTGTGTGAAATGGCGGCCATACACGGCCCGCACCAGGTGGCGTAAAAATCCACAATGACCACCTTGCCTTTCATTTCCTCGGGCTTGATCTGGCCATTGATCCAGCCAGTGACGTCCAGCGCGGGCATGGGTTTGCCTTCAAGCGCGGCGTGCTGGTCGCGAACTTTCGGGTCCTTGTCCCAAGTCCAAGCGTCCGGAAACTCCCCGGCGTGAGCGTTAAACCCAAAAGCAAAGAGCGATGCAGCAGCCCAACTATTGAATCCACGCATGGAGTTAGGCTAAATTCGATTACGGAAAGATTCGAGGATCAACATCCATGAATCAGGGAAGATTCAATTTTCAAGATCTAATTTTTCAAGCGGCATGAAGGCAGCATATAAGTGCATCAGACACTTCAGTTGATGCTCAAAGTGCCGGTGCTGCTACTTATTGTTCGATGGCCCGGTAAAAGCGCGATGGCATGATCGTGGCCGCCGAATCAAAATATTGGAATGAACCGAGCACTGGCGGATTGGTGTAGATTGCTTCCCAATCCAATAGGTTTGTGGACGCTTCAAGAATGATGTTACCGTGACCGGACAGATAATTTAGCAGCAAGCCAAAGTTCCGGTTAGTAGAATGCGTACGAGACCAGGACGCATCGAACAGCGGCCTTTGGCGCAACACGGTTAGTGAAGCAGGAAAGCTTGTGGCAGTTCCGAATGCATTGCTCACCACACACTGGTAGTTGCCGGCCCCAGTGAGTGGTACATTAACTAGACTTAAGGAGAAGTTGGTTGCCCACGCAATGTCTGTCCCGTCATGCATCCAATGATAAAAGAGAGGCGCGTATCCCGTGGCAAAAGAGGTGAAAGTTACATCCGTTCCTGCGAATGCAGTTTGAGTCAGCGGCGCGATAGCGATGCCGGGTTGCTTGGTCAGCACGGCGCTATGGTGGCTTCCGGCAGAAATGAACACAACATTTGAAAGATTTGAAGGCACATTGGTTTGCCCGTAGCTGTTGTCACCCCAAGCGACCACCACGCCATTGCTCTTAAGCGCGAGGTTGTGGAGATCGCCGGCAGAGATCGCGATAACTCCAGAGAGGCCTTCTGGAACATTTGTCTGCCCCGAACCATTGTTTCCCCAAGCGACCACAGTACCGTCGGTCTTAAGGGCCAAGCAGTGGGCAGCACCAGCCGAAATCGCTGCGACATCGTTAAGTCCCGGTGGCACGTTGGTTTCCCCATTGTTGTTGGAGCCAAAAGCGACGACCGTGTGGTTGCTTCGCAGCGCCAGACAGTGCGAGCCACGCATGGCAATGTCGGCGACGTCAGACAGAGTCGTCAGCGAAGCAAAAATCCCCGAGGGATCTGGTGGACCATTATACAACCCGGGGAGCCAACCCACTACTATGCCGTCATCTTTAAGTGCCAACCTGGGCGTTCCAATGGCGATCGCCACTGCATTCGTGACGGAGGTAGGGACGTCGCTTGCACCAGAGAGATAGGTTAAACCAAATGCGGTGGGCCTCCCATCGGTTCCAAGAGCGAGCCCATAGAAATCGACAGTGCCAACCGCGGCTGCACCTGGCAGGTCGCTGTACGTTATTGGGCTGGCAATTTGACTGCCAAAATCGCCTAATGTTCCATCTTGACGCAGCAATACGGTTTGAAGCGCCCCCGCTGCAATTGCCACCACGTTGGTTTCTCCGGCAGGTGGGGTTGTCTGGCCGTAGGAATTATCGCCCCAAGCCACAATTGTTGACGGCTTCGGGTAGTCTCTCACAGTCAAAGTGGCGACCCGGCTCGTTACTGACCCGAATGAATTGCTTATATCGGCATCATATTTTCCTGCGTCGGTGGTCTGGACGGCATCGAAAACCAAAGAGGCACCCGTCGCGCCGGGAAGATTCGTGGCATTCAGCCGCCATTGGTAATTGAGCGGCTCGCTGCCATAAGCCGATACAAAAAGGGACAATTGGGTCCCAGCGATCGCATTTCGGTTCGGGGGGCCAGCCTGTACGACTGGAGCTGTTGGGCTCACGACCAAATTTGCGGGAGCGCTTGTCACCGTGGCTACCGAATTGGTCACGACTACGCGGTAAACTCCGGCGTCCCGCGATTGCACATTCGTTAACGTCAGGTTGCTTCCAGTTGCGCCTGCCACATTTGTACTGTTGATCTCCCATTGATAAGTGAGTGGTGGCGTGCCGATAGCGCCGACTGAAAAGAGCGCGTCGGTTCCGGCATTTTGGGTCCGGCTGTTGGGTTCAGACACGATGGAAGCTGGAAATGGGATCTTGCACTTGCCAGCGCCATTAGCTGAATAAATCGCCTGAATCTCCGAGGCGGACAATGCACGGTCGTACAATGAGGCTTCGTCTATGATGCCGGAATAATAAGGAGTGTAAGGACTCCCACCCCCTAAGCGAACTGGCTCAGGCGTAACCAGGATTGGGCCGGTCGCGCCGATTGTTCCATCGAGATTGCCATTAACATACAAGTTGAGAGCAACCCGATCATAGGTCATAGCAACGTGGTACCAGGTGTTCGGTTGCACAACAGTTTGACCATCAAAATAAACGAGTGCGGGCACGCCAATGTGTGCCCGAAACCTGCCGTACGGACCAATAGACAAAATATATTGCCGGTTTGCGGTGTCTCCGTCCTTGCTGACAACATAAAAAGAGTTACCACCGCCGCCGCCGCTTGTGAGAACCCAAGCCTCGATCGTGATCCCGTTAGTAGGGTTGAGCGATGGGCTGTTCGATATCGCGACCGAAACAGATGTGAAAGCTTGGCCCACTATGCCTGTCGTATATCCACCGCTGTACGTTCCATTCGCTCTCCCGAGAAAGTCATTGGCATTCCCATCCCCGGGCCACCAACTGATCAGCCCTGAAGCTGGAGGCACACAGTTTGTCGTCTGAGCTGAAACATTGAGGGCTGCCAGAGCTGCAACTGCCGCCCCCAGCCAGGTGACCGGGCCAAGAATCTGAACCTGCAATTTAATGATGTCCTTTGCCATTAGGATTTACGTACGCTGGCCAGAAGGGGTAACCTACTTGAAAATGGGCTTTCGTCAACCGAACTGCTACAGGTTGTGCCGTTCATCGGAACAGGACACGATCATCTTGCGAAAAAGATGAGTATCTCATTGTCGTCGGCGGCGGAGACGAGCAGATCGGGCTTGCCGACCGTAACGGCATCCCATTCGGGACATGGCAGGATCGCTTCATTGACTGGTTTCGAGACCTGGGCTTCTTGCAAAAACCGGGAGTGGAAACAAAGGCGGCCCGGGACACTGCAGGTTTTCTCAGTCAACCCCCGCGGAGTGGCGAACGCCGCGCCGCCAGCGGACAGAACACGAAATGAATTGGGGAGCGGCTGTAACAGCGCGTCCTCAGCGCCCGTACCCTTGAGATTCATCGCCGGGCCTGCCTGTTCTGCCGGCTGGCACCACTGCGATCAAATTGTTCATTGATTGAATCTGATCTGGTCCCGAATGATGGGGACGGTTCGCGGCGGCGAATTTGGCGCGGCGTCAGCGGAGAGGACTTGAAGCTGGAGCAGGGTGCCGGGCGCGCCACGAACCAATTGCACGATGTCTTGCAAGGAAAGAGTGTGGGCATCCACGAAGGAGTTGTCGCCCTGCCCGCCTTCGCTCGGAGCTACGGCGCGGCCTGGCTCGGGCTTGCCGCGCCGTAGCGTAGCGTAGGCCGGGGCGAGGGCGAGGAAGCGGTCTCCCGGGTGAAGCTGCCCGCTGAGTTCAGAGGGTGTGCCGGCTGCCCCCGAGAAGGCGGCGCAAAATGCTGAGGATTCAAACACGTCGCCAAAATAGAAAGGCGGGAGAACCGCGGAATACGCGAAATACGCGGAAGTGTTTCATTTTTCCGCGTATTCCGCGTGGTCTGCGGTTTGAATCTTTTTCTTCGGCGAGGATTTGGAAGCAAGACTTGCGGTTGACTTTTGTCGCGACGAGGTGTCCACTGGGACTGCCCCGGCGGGGCTAGTGAGCGACCTCCAACAAGCATTGTTGTCACTTATTGCTAAAGTGACTCAGCAAATGCAGATCTGTTCTCGGTCGTGCTCCATATCAGCCCCGCTCCGGGGTCTGAGTTTGAACTTGCCAGCGGAACATGAAGAAAGTTGAGATCATCATCAAGGACACACACCGGGCACTTTGGTACGAAGACGGAGTGCTCGCCAAAGTGCTCGAAGCCGGCCGCTACGAAATCCCGAAGCGCAAGCGCTTTTTCGGCCGAAAGGGCACTTTGGTGGAGATCACGTTGGTGGACATGCGTGAACGCGACCTCACCATCAAAGGCCAGGAAATCCTCACCTCGGACAAAGTGGCCCTGCGGGTCAGCATTATCGTCCAGTTCCGCGTCGTGGACCCCAAGCTTGCCATTCATGCGGTAGAGAAGTACGAGGATCGGCTGTACAGCGATGTGCAGCTAGCGGCGCGTCGTTCACTGGCGTCCACGACGCTGGAAGAAATCCTGACCAACCGCAACCGCCTCAGCGAAGACATCCTGCGGGATGTGAAGAACACAGCGGCAAGTTACGGTGTCACTATCCAGCGGGCAGATGTGAAAGACCTAATCTTTCCTGGAAACTTGCAGGAGATAATGAACAAAGTGCTGGCCGCCGAGCGCATGAGCCAGGTGCAGCTTGTGGAAGCGCGGACCAAGGCCGACGTGCAGAAAATCGAATCCCAAGCCAAGGCGGAAGCGCAGCGGACGGAGGCGGAAAGCCGCGCGAACGCCCAACGATTGGCCGCCCAGGGCGACGCCGAGGTCCAGCGTCTTCAGACCGAGGCAGAAATTCGCCGGCTGCAGGAGCGGGAGCGCACTGCTCAAGCTTATTCAAAACACCCTGCGCTGCTGCGGATGTTGGAACTCGAAGCGCTCGTTGAATTGGCCAGAAACGGGAATGCGCGAATTTACATCGGGTTCGAAAAGCACGCGGCACTACAAGCGAACAACCAAGCGGGCAAAGTACCCGTTGATGGATAGCAGCGGGAGCAGAAAAGGAGTGGCCCGTCGTATTTACATTTCTCCGTGAATCCGTTCAAATCCTTTTGGAAAACACTGACGACGCCTATGCCGCGCGAAGGGAACGATTCTTTCGACGCCATGAACAACTTTACGCCACGAGCCCAGCAAGTGCTGGCGCTTGCGCGCAGGGAAGCCGACCGCTTCCATCACAACTTCGTCGGGACCGAACACGTGCTGCTTGGATTGATTAGGCTCGGACAGGGCACTGCAGTCAGTGTCCTCAGGAAGATGGGGCTCGACCTGGAAACCGTGAGGAAGGAAGTCGAGAAGCAGGTCGGCACCGGGCCCGATCAAAAAATGATTGGCAACATCCCTTACACACCGCGCGTGAAGAGAGTCCTGGCGCTGGCAGCGAAGGAAGCCAAGGCGCTCAACCATACCTACATCGGCACCGAGCACATCCTGCTGGGGTTGCTGCGGGAGGGCGACGGCGTCGCCGCCCGCGTGCTCAAAAATCTAGACGTAAGTATCGACGGAACACGGCAGGAAATCCTGAGAGAGCTCGATCCCAACTTCGAATCCACAGGCAAGGAGACCAGACCTTCGGGCTTCCCGCAAAAAGCGGACGCTCCGAAGCCTCAGGGCGATTCGGTTGACACGAGTAAGCGATATGATGTGTTTTGCAGGGAGCGAAATCAGGAAGTTGTTATTTATCGTAACGCGCTTTTCAAAGGCAGGAAAAACCTCTTGAAACGAGGGGACCATGACTTTCTTTCAGAGTTTCTGGAGCTCGAACAAGCCGACGGCCAAATTGTCTTTATTGCCCGGTCTTCAGTCATCAAATTCTGCGAGCACGGCGTGACGCCAAGTCCTGATATTACTCCCGGTAAGAGCCCTGCCGGCTGAGATGGAAACGCGGGAGTTTTTTCCATTCCGCTTCGGCAAGCGAGCGCGAGAGCAGTGCGGGAGTTAGCGGATTTTCCAACTTGTTGCCCGGAATTGCCTTGCCACGTCCTTTTAATCTTAGGCTTGAACCAGCAGAAACTCGTATCCGCCATTTTGAAGTTCTTGATTCATCCCTTGGCCGGGGATGCTGCGCGCGGCTGCGCTTCTGCGGCGGCGGCTAATTGCTTGAGCAGTTCTTTGCCGGGCGGGACCAAAGTAATGTCGGCTTCGCCTTCGAGAATCTTTTGGGCTTCGAGAATGTCGAACAAAGCGCGGAAAATCTCCGGGTCACGAGCAATCTGTTGCAGTCCAGCGCCGACGATGCGCGGACGCGTCGCGGCTGCTTTGGCAAATTCGATGGCGGCCTGGCGCTCGGCAGTGTTGGTGATGATGCTGACCTGGTTGGCACCGTCCTGTTTGATAGCCGAGGTGACCTGGCGCAAGCGGTTCACCACTTTTTCTTCGATTTGCTTGATCATGTTGGTGTCGCGGAAATGAACCTTGCGAATATAGATCGAGCCGAGCCGGTAGCCCCATTCGTGCGAGCGCGGTGACACCTCGGCGCGGACGGTTTGGCTCATAGTGTGCCGGTTTTCCATCATGTCGGCCAATTTGAGATTGCTGAGGCAACGGACTGTGGAATTGCTGACATTGGCCGAGAGCGAGCCTCGGGGGTCGGCGTTCTTGAAAAGATAAGAAACCGGGTCGCTGATATACATCTCGTACCACATGCCGATGCCCATCGGCGCGCCTTCCTCGGAATTGACCGGCTGGCTGCGCAGATACTCCTGGTCCAGGCGCATGTCGAGCGTGTGGGAACGTCCGAGCCAATTTACCAGGGGCGCTTTCCAGCCCAGATTGAACCAGAGCAGGTGCAGGCCAGGTTCGTCGAGGGTCAGGATCACTTTCCCGAAGAGGAGATACACCTTACACTGCCGCTCCTGAACGATCGTGTAAAAGCCGAACGCACGACACAAAGCACTCAGCAACGGCACAACCAGGAATAGCCCGAGGAACGTTCCGACCGCGACGATCAGGAAATCAATCATGAGGCACCTCCAAAATCGCCCGGCGAGCTTCGCTGAACAGTTTCAAACGCACGTTGCGCACATACGCCGTAAGCGCATCCGGCCCGCTTTTCTTGAGCTCGCGCAACTGGTCGGCCAGCGCCTTGAGCGGCTCGACTTCGGCCTCGGCTCGCAACGTCTCAATTTCAACCGCTGTCTTCGATTGAACCAGCTTTTGATCGGCGCCGGCCTGCGCCAGGCTGATGTCGGAGGACACCTGGTTGTAGGCAGTGTTGATGGCGGCCAGCGCCGATTCCACTTCCCTTGGCGGGTCAATTCCCGTGATGAGCGAAGCGTCCAGAGCAATGCCATACCGCGCTTCAGACGATTTGCACTCGCGATCCATGTGATCGTTGATGTCGCGCAGATTCTTGCGCAGGTCATTTATCGAGACGCCAATTGCGGCCGTCGCGATCTCCGGCGTCGGAATAGCTGGGTCAGACGTTTTCAGCGGCGCGGGTGGCGGAGCCTCAAAGTTTGCGATGCGCTCGCGCAAAACCGAAGTGAAATAACCCATCACGTGGACGATTGGCCGTTTCACGCCAAAAATGTAGGCATAGAGATTTTTCTCTGAAACACGGTAGCGGATTTGGCCGGTCAAACCGGTGTTGAGTTGATCTTTGGTGACCGCCTCGATGACGGTGCCGCCCTGGTTGGCCGACGGAGTCTCGGGGTCGTAGGCCATGTTAATAGTCTGGGTAGCAATCGAAACCTTATGGACTTTCTCCCACGGCCATTTGAAATAAGGGCCGCCCGGCGGGATAACGCGCACTTGGGGATAGGAATAACGCTCCTTTTCCTCCTGGCGCAAGTTTTCGGCGATCGGATCCTGCAGCGTGGTGGCGGCACCAACCCGTTCCGCCCGGCCGAAACTGGTCTTTACGGCGCGCTCGTTCTGATCGACGGTATAAACGCCTGCCACAAGGTAGAGAACGAGGAACCAGGCAACCAGGCCAACAACAACTGCCGCGACGATAGTCATATAGGTTGTCTTCTTTCGTGCGCAAAACTACACCGCGAGTCAGCCATTTGGTAAGTGTAAACGGGCGGTGCGTTTGTAATCAGAAGGCGGGGCATCTCCGGGCGGCAGCGTGGGAGCTATGCGACCGATGCCTCGTCTCTCCGTCGGTTTGTTCCGCCATCCGGACGAAACCTGATGCGAAATCACCGCTCTGCCGCGGGTTTCCTGGAATCCTTATGATTCGCGTCAGGCACAACCAGAAATGACTGTTCGCAGAGCTTCTTTCCTTCATGCCACACCTCGAAAGTCCACTGCCCGGGCACAAGATCCGATTCCTCGTCCAGAGAGTTCGAGGTATATGTCTTGCCAATCCATGATCTAAGCTCGTACGTGTCCTTAGTCTCAGTCTTTCCGGTCACCGGATTTTTGATCGGCGGATGTTTCCCGACCATCGTTAGAATAATCGGTGCGTTTGTTGGCGTGCCGAGAATTTCGTATCTGAACCCGAATCGAATACCGATTCGTGCTGGAACGTTCGTTGTGCTCTTTACTAATTTGAAATCGTCGAGTCCTTGAAGTTTCACGCCGGCGGCATTGGTGTCAGCGGTCAAGACCTGCGCCTTATAGATTCCGGCTTCGGTAACTTTCGCACCTGTCACTCGGATTTGGATTTCCACTTGGCCGAAAAGCGACAATGGCAACGCAAAAGCCAAGAGCAGAGAGCATATTTGCATTTGTCGCGCCGGGTGAACAACCCGCCCTGCTTAGCTCAGAATATCGTTGATCACATGGGCCGGCTCGACGCCGGTGAGCTTTTGATCCAGACCCTGGTACTTGAAAACAAGTTTTTCATGGTCGATGCCCAGTTGACGGAGAATGGTGGCGTGAAGGTCGCGGACGTGGACGGGGTTCTCGACGATGTTGTAGGACATCTCGTCGGTTTGGCCATAGACAAAGCCTGGTTTCACGCCGCCGCCGGCCATCCAGATGCTGAAACAGCGGGGGTGATGGTCACGGCCATAATCTTTCTCGGTGAGCTTGCCCTGACAATAAACGGTGCGGCCAAATTCACCGCCCCAAATGACCAGCGTGTCCTCGAGCAGGCCGCGTTGCTTGAGGTCCTGGATCAGGCCGTAGCAGCCCTGGTCAACGTCCTTGCACTGGGACGCAAGGTCGCGCGGCAGGTCGCTATGCTGGTCCCAACCGCGATGAAAGATTTGCACGAAGCGCACGCCGCGTTCGACCAGCCGCCGGGCCATCAACGCGGAGTTGGCGAAAGTGCCCCGCTGTTTGGACTCGGGACCATAGAGCTCGTAAGTCTTTTCGGGTTCGCTCGAAAAGTCGGCCAGGTCCGGGACGCTGGCTTGCATACGGAAAGCCATCTCGAATTGCTGGGTACGGGTCTGTATCTCCGGGTCGCCAATGGCCTGGTAGGAGCGCTGGTTGAGCGCGCTCAGTCCATCGATCATTTCACGGCGCAGTTCGCGCGAGAGGCCGGGCGGGTCTTTGAGAAACAACACGGGATCGCCTTTGGCCCGCAGCGCCACGCCCGCATGTTTGCCTGGGAGGAACCCTGAACCCCACAGCCGGGCGGAAATGGCCTGCACGTTCGAGTACGGACTCGAATGGATGGCGTGCAGGACGACGAAGGCCGGCAGATCCTGGTTGATCGAGCCGAGACCGTAAGCCAGCCAGGAGCCGATCGAGGCTTTGCCGGTAATCATTGACCCGGTATAGACGAGTTGGTTGGCCGGCTCATGATTGATTGCATCGGTGTGGAGAGAGCGGACAATGCAAAGGTCATCCACCATTTTGGCATGCCAGGGCAGCAGTTCGCTCACCCAGGCCCCGCATTTGCCGTGCTGGTCAAACTTGAAGATGGACGGCGCCAGCGGAAAAGTTTCCTGACCGGCGGTCATGCCGGTAAGGCGTTCACCCTGTTTCTTGAGCCAATCCTTGAGGTCCTCTTTGAAGCGGTCCTGGAGCTGGGGTTTGTAATCGAACAGATCCACCTGCGATGGGGCCCCGATGAGCGAAATGTAAATGGCTCGCTTGGCCCGGGGCGCAATTTGCCAGGGCATGGCCGCGAGTTCGCCAGCGGTAGCCAGCGCCCCAAAGGCGCGCGGGCCGAGCAGCGAGGACAGGGCGGCGACGCCCAGACCGGTGGCGGTCTTGCGGAAGAACTGCCGCCGGGTCAGTGCCGCGTTGAACTCGGCGATGTAATTTGTCATTAAGGCCAGCGGCTCTTTATGGGAGAAAAGGACGACCTCAAAGCACAAACTCCTCCGGGATTTTCTCCGCAAGTCTGCGCTCTTTTGCCCCCGGACGGGCGTTGCGCCACGGCATGGTCTCGGCGCACCGCTTGAGGATGACCTGGGGATCGAGCCTGGGAGGCCGCGAGATGAAGTCCGGAGCGATGGGGAATTCCAAGTCGGCCAATTCCGCGGACTGGCCCGCAACCGCCCGCTTAGTCGCTCGAGCAAGCGCGGACGATTTTTTCATACAAGTCCAAGCTACCATACTTGAGGAACATTTGTCGAATTTTTTCGGATTTGAGATCGAGCTTGTTGATGAGCACCAGTCCCTCGAGATCTTGAAAATCTTTGAGGAACCGGTGCAGGCGCGTGTGTTTCAGCGCGTGAAGTTTCAAGGCAATCAGGTGATCCAACGACGGTATTCGCATCCTTGCGCCGTAGAGGTCCACTTCATTGCTAGCCGCCATCATCGGCGCGAAAGTGGCCGCTTGCACTAACATCACATCCAGGGGCCATTCCCCGCTTCGGGGCGGACTGAATTGGAGGAACGTTCCAGCATCACGATCCAGGACGTAGCCCATCTTGGAAATTAGATCCTCCCAGGCGGAACGTGCGTCGCGGCAAATCAGGAGGTCAACGTCCCCCGTCTCACGGCTGTAGCCGTAGAAGTTCACGGCCAAGCCGCCAATGACCAGCATTTCCAAGCGCTGGCTGAGGGCTTCATGCTTGATGATTTTGAAGAACTCCATGCAGTTTTCATTTGGTCAAACATTCGTCCAGGTTCATTATCTGGCTGGCTACTAGGGTCCAGGCCGCGAGGTCGGCAGGCGGCAATTTTTCATCGGATCTGCTTTCGCCGACCGCGATCAAAGCCTCGGCGGCTGCGGTGTCATGGCGGTAGGTTTTGAGGGCGCGCTCTTCCAGCTTGCGCACGACCGCGCGTTCCTGGCCGGCCAGACGCCGCGCCAGCAACGGCTCGGTCACTGCGTCCAGGCGCGCGTCAAAATTCTCACCCTGGCTGATCGCTCGAGCGGCGAGCTGGCGGGCGGCCTCGACATACTGCGGGTCGTTCATAGTCACAAAGGCCTGCAACGGGGTGTCGGTGCGGTCGCGGCGCGTGCAGGAGACCTCGCGGCTCGGCGCATTAAGTATCTCGAGGGCCGGGGGCGGAGCGGCGCGCTTCCAGAAAGTGTAAAGTGAGCGCCGATGAAGGGCCTCGCCTTTGTCCTGCACGTAAACCCGGGTATTGGAATCTTTCATGGCCACCGCCTCCCAGACCCCTTCGGGTTGATAGGGGTTGACGGGCGGCCCCCCGATTTTCTGAACCAGCAGGCCCGAGGCGGCCAGCGCCTGGTCCCGGATTTCTTCCGCCTCGAGCCGAACATGAGGGCCTCGCGCGAAGAGTTTGTTCAGCGGGTCTTTTTCGAGCTTCTCCCTGGGGACCTTCTCCGATTGCCGGTAGGTCGCGCTCATCACCATGGTCTTGACGATGTGACGCAAATCCCAGCCGGAGTCCATAAACTCCACTGCCAGCCAATCCAGCAAATCCCGGTTGCTCGGACGGGCGCCCTTGACGCCAAAATCTTCGGTGGTTTCGACAATGCCGATTCCAAACAAGGGTGCCCAGAGGCGATTGACAGTCACGCGGGCGGCCAGGGGGTTGTCGCGCGAGAGTATCCAGCGGGCGAGGCCGAGGCGGTTGTGGGGCATGTCTGGCGTCATGGGCGGCAAGGCCTCGGGGGTCGCCGCGGGCACCTCGGCCCCCTTCGCCGCGTAATTGCCACGTATCAACATGTGCGCCACGGGCTCGGTGTCCTTCTTTTCTTCCATGATGAGCGTGGTAGCGCCGCGCTGGCGGATTTGGTCTTCTTCGGCCATGAGCTGCGCCAGTTCTGCCCGCAGTTTTTCGCTGGGTTGGTCAAACCCGGAGATGAAAAGATCATAGACAGTATTGCTCTGCTCGACGGTGCGTTGGTCGGTGGCGATGACCAGATATTCCCTGGCCAAAGCCGCAACCGCCAGCCGCCCGACCTCGGCGCCACTCAATGCGTAGTTATAGAACCGCAGGTCCTGAAGAAAAACCTTCCCGTTCTTGAGTGTGTCGCCCGCGCCATCTTTATCCGAGCGGCCACCCAAACGGAACGGCACATCGGCAACAATGTTTGATCCGAGATTGTTATTGTTCACTTCCACTTCGGCTTTCTGCGCATTGATATAGAGACTGATCGCCTCGGCTCCGTTTCGGCTTCCGTCAAATACGGCCATCACGTGGTGCCATCGCCCGGGTTTGAGGGCTTCCTTGGCTGTCACCTTGAGGGAGGTGTCCGGAAATTGATCAATCACATGCACCAGTGGCCGGCCCTCGCTCAGGAACAGGTCCCACCCACGGAACCCTTCGGCTTTGTTCATGCGCGAGAAAACGGCCCCGCTGGGCTTTTGTTCGACGTAGATCAGCGCGCCGTAGGTGGCCTGGCCGTTCCGGGTAAAAGTCGGTGCAGCCTTTTCCACCGCTATCCCTTGGCTCACACGTGGCGCTTCACCGAAAGGTCCGGGGCGTTGCTCGTTTTCGCCTGGCCATTCCACCGACTCGCTCCCCGCCGTGCCGCGGAACGGCACGTTGGTTCCAATCAACGGCAGATACAAACTCGGAACGGGAGGCAGCGCCTCCTTGGCCACAGCAGTGGCCGGATCTTCAATGTGCTTAGCTGATTCAGAGGGACCGGCCACTTCCGAAACCTCCGGGCCCGAGGCCAGGCGCATTCCGGGCAGATTCCGGGCATCCTCCACCCATTTCTCAAAATCCGGTGTGGCCTGGCGTTTTCTCTCGTCGATGGCCTGTTTTTTGGCTGCCAGTTCGCGCTCTAACTCCGGCCACCGCGCCAGATCCTGTTTGGCCGGCAAAAAAAGCAGCGGCGCAGTGTTGCCATTTGTGCTGCTGTCCAATGCCGGCACCGTCGAGTTCCGAAAGAAGGCGGTCATCGAATAAAAATCCTTCATCTTAATGGGATCGAACTTGTGGTCGTGGCAGGTGGCGCAACCGGTCGTCAGCCCAAGCCAAACCGCCGAGGTGGTTTCCACTCGATCTTTGGCGTAGATCGCAGCGTATTCCTCGGGAATGGCGCCCCCCTCGCCCGTCGTCGGCAGCAGGCGGTTGTAGCCGGAGGCAATTTTCTGGTCCGTGGTGGGCGCGGGCAGCAGGTCGCCGGCTATTTGCTCGAGCGTGAACCGATCAAAAGGCAGATTGGCTTTGAAGGCTGCGAGCACCCAATCGCGATAGGGCCAGATGCTGCGTGAATGATCGTGATGAATCCCCTGCGTGTCCGCGTAACGGACTGCATCCAGCCAGTGACGGGTGAACTGTTCTGCGCAGGCGTCGGTGGCCAGCATTCGGTCCACGGCCTTTTCGTAGGCCCTGGGGTCTTTATCATTCAGAAAATCCCGCACTTCCTGCGGCGAGGGCGGCAGTCCTCTCAGATCAAAACTCAACCGCCGGAACAGGCGCGCCTTTCGTTCTTCCGGATTGGGCTTAAGCCCTTGCTCGTTGAGCTTGCGCGCAACGAACCGATCGATTTCATTCCTGGCCCAACCTTTCCCGTCGCCGGGCACTGCGGGTCGTGAGGGTGGGATCAATGACCAGTGCTTTTCGTATTTGGCGCCCTGGGTGATCCATTTCTCGATCAATGCAATCTCCTCTAGTTTGAGCTTTTTGTGCTCTGAGGCCGGGGGCATCACGTCATCGTCGGTTGCCTTGAGGCGCCTGATGACCTCCGAGGCTTTGGCGTCGCCTTTGATGATGACCGGCTTGCCGTCGTCGCGCGGTTCGAATGCGAACTGCTCCCGGTCCAAACGCAGCGGACGCTTCTTTGGTTTGCGGGTTGCTGAATCTGGCCCGTGACAAGGATAACAGTATTCGGAAAGGATCGGCTGGATCTGATTGTTGAACGAAATTACTTCCGCCGCCTGGACCGCGCTGGGGAAATGCGCCAATCCCACGGTCGAAAGTGCCAGGCCGCAGAAGGCAGTGGTGGTTTTGTTCATAGCCGTGGGCATACCAACTGGAATCTGGCTGAACCGGGGCAAATTTTCAATCACCAATTCTATCTTCCCAACCAACGGAATCATGGAAAAGGGCGGCGAGGTGACTCCAGCTCGCTCGAAGGCGAATGCGCGGCCGGAAGCACTGGCGCAGGAGGGAGAATGCGGAACATGGGCCCGCGCGTTTCACGGTGGTTCACTCGCCGTGCTAGGACGCCGTTCCTAATCTCTCACGGTAAGTTTGCAAATCCGCATCAGTGACTTCTTTCGGAGCAACAAGCTGGTAATGCTTCTCTGATGAAATTGTCACCCCGTTTTCGCCGGACTCGAATTCAAACAGGGCGATGACACCGCCCTCCATGAACTGCGCGGCGATGGGCCGGCAGATGAGGAGCGGGAACTTGGTGGCGCACACAGCGAAGTCTTGCTCGATCTGAACAACGCTGAGTTTATCTTTGCCGCCCTTTGCTTGAATGGGAAAAGCGTAGTGTGCGCCTTTTTTGTCCACGCCGACATAGATTTCGTCCGTTTCGACCTGGCCCATTTCTAGAACAGTTGTGCGGAGGTGATTCTGCAGGGAGTAACAGGCGACCCCGCTAAAGATGTCGATAAGCCTATTGTACCTTACTTTTGCAAGCAGCGCTTGCTCGTCGTCGAAGGCGTATTTGGCGACTATCCCCGGTGTGGCGTCCGGAACCTTCGTTACAGCCATATGCCCGTTGGGGAGAATTGGGGTGTTTTTTACCAAGGCAAAGCTGTATTTACTGCGTCCAGTGGGACGTATGATCCAAATTTCCTGTTCGCCGGCGATTGAGGTAATCGTTTTTGGAAGGAGGGCCCGATATCGAAAGCTGTAAACCAAATCGCCGATATTCTTGGGCAGCTTTACTTTGAGCTTGGAGGCGACGGTTTCTATTTCCTGGCGCTCGAAGGGCACCTCGCGCATCCCTTCTTGGTACTTGGAGAAAAAGATTTTCTCGATGATAGCTGAGTATCGGTTCACTTTTTGAGCGGCTTTTTTGGGAAGCTTTTGTTTCATGGTGGAGGGGTGGTCCCGGAGGGCCATAATGCTAGTGTCTGCTTGGAGTGGCCTGCCGTTGATTGTGGCCGCGCCGGGCCAGCGAAGAATGATGACTTCCTCGCGCAGTTGGTCTTTGGTTGCGGTTGCGAGACGAGTCCTGAATAGATCAATATTCACTACCTCATATCCAACGGACGTGGCGAGGTCGGCCAGGAGTTGCCCTGTTCGGATCATTACGCGTAAGTATGATGCCTGGTCACCCACGACGTACGCTAGTTGTGCGCCAGGACGAAGAAGCGGACGGAGGTCAATTAGATGGCGCAACATTCCGCCGAAATAGAGCTTTGTGACGCGGGCGTAGAGACGCTCGAACCCGGAAGTTTTGCCGAGTTCGATGCGGCGGCTCTCGATAGCCTCGGCAATCCGTTGGATCTCCTCATGATTCTCAACCAGTCGGTCGTCCGTATCACTCTTGTAAACGCTGCGAGTGTTCGAGCGAACCAAGTTCTGCTTTAAACGCCGCAAGTCGTCTTTATTTTTGATGAACCCCAGCAGTACCGATTCCAGACGTGTCGTCCGCGTGTAATCTTTCTCGTTCGGGTAAGGAGGGGAGGTGATTACTGCATCGATGGAACCGGGCCGAAGAAGTGTCACCAAATCTCTCGCGTCCGCCTGATGGACGAATGCCGGAGTTGCTGCCTTTTCCTGAAGGTGTTTCAGGTCACCAGCAATGCTTTTGACGGCACGCAACCAAGGGCCGACCACGGCAGCATCGGGTCTGACGGCACCGACGCCAATTTCGGGGCCGAAGTGCAGATTGCTTATTTCATTGACCAAGCTCTTCGCGAGCGCGAGATACTCGTGTGCGACGAGTCCCGGCTCCTTAATTTCTTCGAGCGTTTCCAGCAGGAGTAGGGATTTGTGAAGTGGCAGAGGGCTGATTGAGTCTGTCAAGAGGAGCTTCAAGAGATCGGGGCTAAGGGTTTTGAGAGCATTCCTGGAAGCCCGCCCTTTCGACTCGAAGAGCGGAAGCCCGCCCTCGTCCTGAATGTCTTCTTTCTCGAATTTCCTGAGGGTAAGATTCGCGACATGGGTGGCGTGCCTGACCAGGGCGTCTGAGTCCACCGCCCAATTGACTTTGGTGCGGCTCGCAAATGCCGCCATGGGATTTGGTTCAACACCGTAGCTTTGAATTCCTCGTTTCTTGGATTCAACCAAGGTTGTGCCCGTGCCACAAAAGGGGTCCAGGACGGTATGGGATGAATTCAGGCTGAAGCGCTCGAGATAAGTTCTAACAAGATGGGCTGGAAACGAGAGAACAAAGCGGTACCAGTCGTGTGCGGCCCGGTCCTCAAGGCGAAGTTTATTGTCTTCGCGGGGTACCTGAACCGCTCCGCCGTTGGCTTCTCCAGTTAAAAGTTCGTTCAGGTCCATCGTTGACATCAACAGGGTAGGGAAAAGGGCTGGTTGGTGCCAGTGAATTGATTGGGTGAAAGTTGCGAACGAGAAGCGGACAGCAGTGAAGGGTCAGGGGTCGGAGGCCGGTCGCAAGGAACAGCGCTAGCTATCTTCCCAACCAACGCGGCAGGAAAGTAGTCAAAGCGGGCAGATAAGTGATCAACAGAAGGCCAACGACGAGGATGCATTGCATCGGGATGACGGCGCGGGACACCTGGAGGACGGGTTTGCCGAAACGATAGGAGGAAAGAAAGATGTTGATGCCGGCGGTCGGGGTCAACAGGCCGAGTTCCAGATTGGCCAGGAAAATGATGCCCAGATGGATCGGGTCAATGCCGTAAGCGGCGCCCAGCGGCACGATGACCGGCACCACGACGACGATGGCGGAGTACATGTCCATGACGCAGCCGATTACCAGCAGACAGAGGTTAAGCGCGAGGAGGAAGGCGTACTTGGATTGCACTGCGCCGGTGACCCATTCGACCGCCCGGCTCGGAACCTGGGCATCTATGAGGAAGTTGGTGAATCCCAAGGCCACGCCCAGAATGAGCAGGACGCCCCCGACCAACAGGCCGCACTCGGCCATCACGCGTGAAACCTCCCGGGGTCCTTTGAAGTCCCGCATCAGGAAGGTCTCGACGACGAAAGCATAAAAGGCGGTTACGGCAGCGGCTTCCACCGGGGTAGCGAATCCGCCAAAGAGGGCGCCCAGCGCGACGATGGGCAGAAGCAGTTCCCATTTGGCAGCCCAGATCGCGCGTCCCGCCTCGACACGATCGAAGGCGCGGCGGGCATCGCGTTGTTTTGGTCCCAGCCGGATGCCCAGCCAGATTGCCATCGCCACCAGCAGAACGCCAGGCCCGAGGCCGCCCAGAAACATTTTCTCGATGGTCACACCGGCGCTCCTGGAGTTGGAACTGGCGACAACGGCGTAGAGTATGAGCGGGAGCGAGGGCGGGAAGAGCAGCCCCAGGCCACCCGAGCCGGTGAGCAGTCCCAGGCTGGCCCGCTCGGAATATCCGGCGCCGAGCAGCATCGGCATGAGCAATCCGCCCAGAGCGAGAATCGTGACGCCGGACGCGCCGGTAAAGGAAGTGAAGAACGCGCAGCCCAGGACAGCGACAATAGCCGGGCCGCCGCGGAATTGTCCCAATAGGGCCTGGAAAACGCGGATCAACCGTTTGGAGGCTCCGCCTTCGGCCAGAAAATAACCAGCCAACGTGAAGAGTGGGACCGTCGGAAGCGTAGGGTTGGTAACCATCGAATAGTGTGTCAGGGAAATTGAGGCGATGGGGGAATCTAGGCCCCAGAATAAAATCAGGGCTGCGCCGCCGAGCATTACAAAGATGGGCGCCCCGAGCACCACGGCCACCAACAAGGCAACCAGGCCGGGGACAACGAGTTTGACGGGCGCCAGCGGCGGATGAAATCCGATCCAAGTCATGGTTGATGCAATGGCTAGAGCGGCCAGGCGTCCGCGCCAGGTGTCCCCTGCGTGCCAGAGCAACCGTAGCGCAATGACGCCAAACCCCAGCGGCATGATCATCTGAATCGTCCAGCGTGGAATTCCGTAGGCCAGCATTGCGCCGCCGCCTTTCTCGGCCTGAACCAGTTGCAGCGCAGCCAGGCAGAGAAAAATGGTGATGCCGGCAGCAAACGCACTGCTCAAGACACGGGCGAAGGCCTGCCAGCGGCCCTTGAGAAAACTTGTGAGAGTCGAGAGGGCGAGCAGGCGGCGATCGCGCGCGGCAAACATGCCGCCCAGCAGGCCAATGATCAAAACCAGATGCTGCTCAAAAGCCGCCGCGCCACTGACACCACCATGGAAGAGTTTGCGCCCGACGATTTCGATGAGCGGGAGAAGCATCAGCGCGGCCAGGGCCAGCGGGAGCAAAAGATTTTCCGCCTCCCAGAGCCAGCGCCACCGGCTCGGAGGAGCACTGCCTGGGTCAACTGGAGGGTGCTTCGCTACGGGTTTTTCGCCGATCATGCTTCGCTTTCGAAATGGGACTATCGCTGAACGTTCGACGCCCGTCAGTCAAAACAAATCACAACTGGAGATAAACAATACACGATAGTCTCACCGTACTCCGGGCTTCTTTCGCGTTGGGCGCAGCAGAGCTACATCGAAAGAGTTAAAGAAGGAATTGGTCAAAGACCTGCGCTCTACAAGATTCCGAGCTGAAACAATTCAGGTCAAGCTGTCTTCGCCGCCAGCGGTCACTTTGCGACCGGGAGCGCCCGCCGACTAGACCGCGGGCGGAAGACTTTGCAAGGCTGAGAGTTACTTGCAACCTGTCGGGTGACGTCTCCTGGATTTGCCATTCGAGCGGCGGCTTCGGCCATTCGCAGCGCGAAGTTCTCGCTGCTTGAATTTGATATAGCTCTTAGACAGAGGGAGGCCCCAACGCGCCGCAAAAGCCACCGGGTTGCCGAGCATGCCCAGGATGCCGGGAAACAGGGTTTCGGCTTCACTCGCCTTCTCGATTCGCCTGACAATCTCCGCTTTGGAAAGAGCTTTCTTCATTGCCACTAAAGTTCTCACTTATGTATCAGCGAATCCCCGCTCACCTTGCGGGGGCTTTGGAGTTAGCTTCTCGGAAGGTTTTCAATTGGCTGACCACCTCATCATAAATGTCTTGCGGAACGGCAATCCCGCGCACCTTGGAGTAGGATTTGGCCACCACCTGGTCCCATTCGGCATCCAATTCCGGGGTGAGGGTGTGGATTTTTAATCCGCGTTTGCGCATAGCCTCGATGGATTCGAGATTTTCCCGGCGGCCGTCGGCTTTGATGAGTTTGCCGGCTTCTCGGGCGGTTTTGCGCAAGGCGGCCTGGGTTTCGGGTGCGAAGCTATCCCAGGTTTTTTTCGTGATGATGGCCGCGCCAACCAACGGCACCCAATTCATATCGAGCATGTGGGGAGCGATGCCGTCCAGTTGAATGGCCAGGGCGATGCTCGGGGGCATGCACACGCAATCGATCAGCCCGGTTTGCAGGCTGGGCAGGATGTCGGCCACTTCCAACGGCACCGGGTTGCAACCGACGAAGCGGTAAATGTCCAGCTCGGCAGGACGGCTGGCAGCGACGAAAAGTTTGGTCCTCCTCAAGTCGTCTGGCGCGACGACGGGTTGCTTGGAGAAAAAGCGGACAAAGCCGGTATCGGACCAGAAGAGGACGACAAAGCCCTTTGCCTCCAAACGTTTTTCGAGCATCGGCTCCATTTTCTCCTCGATGAAATCGACTTCCTCGAGGCTGCGAAATACCTTGGGCATGCTCTGGAGTCCAGCGACCCCCGGCTCAATCTCCGAAAGGCCGCTGGTCGTCACCATCGCCGCCTGCAACTGACCCAGCCGCATGCGTCGGACCATGTCGGCCTCACTGCCCATGGTTCCGTCGGGGTAAATCGTCAGCAGTGCTCCGCCGCCCGGGACTTTCCGCCATGCTTCACCCATGACTTGAAGATGTTTGGTGTAGGAGGAGCCTTTGGGCGCCAGTGTGGCCAGCCGCACCTTGATGGGGGCTGCCGCAACAGCCGGATTGAGGGGAAGGAGCAGTGGCAACACCAGAGTCAGCGTCAGAGTCCGGAAGTCAGAGACCAGAGGTCGGAAGTCAGACCTCCGGCGTCCGGCCTCCGACCTCCGACCTCCGACCTGCGACCTCCGACCTCCGGCCTCCGACCTCCGACCTCCGGCCTCACTCACCTCTCTAGTTCTTATCTCCATTTTCATTGATTAAGAATAATTCGGATTTGCGTGACAGCAACCAGCGCGCGCGCCTCTGCATCACAGTGTTCAGGAGGCGGGTGTCCGGATTCGCGTCAGGATTGATGGCTAATGCCTGGTTCAAGAGCGATTCAAACTCTTTCAAGTCTTGTTTTTGGATCGTAACTGCCTCAGCCAGCGCTACGAACGGGGACGCGTCGGTCCCGTGGGAGAGAGCCAGCGAGCGTTCGAAATGCTTGCGCGCCCGCGCCACCGGATCGCCGGCGGCGCCGGGCCTGCTCATTTCATAAGAGATCATGAAGTTGTGGATTGCGCCACCCGCGTAGCCCTCGTCCAAATCCAGAGCGCGGTCAATCAACGATTCCATCGCGGGAATTTGGCCAACGAGCTCAGGGTTATCTTTGGAAAGCGAGATCGCCGAGGCCCAGGCTGCCGCGGTCCAGTAGAGGAGGGGCACATCGGCTTTGCTGGTGGTGCGCACAGTTGCGTTAGGATTGGTGAGCAGGGCCTTGCCGAATCCAGGATGCCTCACTTCGAGGCCACGCAAGCCGTAGCCCTTGGCCCGCAGGTAAAGACGCCTCGCCCGCGCCCGGAAGGCTTCGGCGGCCGCCAAGTCACGGGGTTCCGCCTCCTCGGCGTCCTCCTGCACAAAGGCATAGGCATATTGGGTAAATCCGCTGGCCGCCGCGGCCAGCAATCCCGGGTGCCGCGGGTTCTCGGCCAAAAAGCTCTCCATGAGCTTGAGGCTGAATGGGGCGGCGGCCTTGATCAACTCGGGATCATCATCGCTGGCGAAAGTGGCGCCGCTCTGGGCCAGCACATCGGCCGCCTGGTTCAGGGCATAGCGGCGGATGGAGCATCCGCTGCCTGCACAACACAACACCAAGCCAGCCAGCAGAAGCTCTGAAAAAAGCGGCTTTCGCGTTAGCATTACTTCGACGATTAAGTTGTGAGCAGCACAAAATGCAGTTTGCTTTTGCTGCGCGTCAAGGTGTCGCGTCGGACCAGCAGGTTGCGCGAACGCAAGACGAACCGGAAGAGGCGTTCTACCGCTATGGCCGGAGGTGCCTTTTTCATCGGAGCAGGTTAACCCGGGTGAAGTGGAAAGTTCAAGACACAGCTCTTCCCATAGAACCGACGTGCGGCCGTGGAGTTTCCAGGCACGCCACGCCGAACTGCAGCGGTGCGTTCAAGCGTCAGAGCGTCGGAGCGTCCGTCATCGCTTGCGGTTTTGGGATGAAAAGTTGGAGCGTGGGAGTGTTGGAGCGTTGCGAGTTTTGGTTTCTGCGGTAATGTGCGGGGAGTAAAGTCGGTCTGCAACTTTTCGGCAGAAAACAACGATCTATGAAAATTGGAATTCTTGGAACCGGAATGGTAGGAGAAGCCCTTGGGACGAAGTTCGTGCAGCTCGGGCACCAGGTGAAGATGGGTTCGCGCACTGCAAATAACGAAAGCGCAGCCAAGTGGGTCAAGTCAAGCGGCCCGAATGCGTCGCAGGGAACCTTCAGCGACGCGGCGGCGTTTGGGGAAATGGTGTTCATCTGCCTCAAGGGAACAGCTTTCCTGGAGGTCGCAAAAACGCTCAATGCAACGGCAATGGTCGGCAAAGTGCTCGTGGACGTGAGCAATCCGCTTGATTTTTCACGCGGCCTGCCGCCGTCGCTCTCGATCTGCGATACGAACTCGTTGGGCGAGGAAGTGCAAAAGGTAGTGCCGTCGGCCAAGGTGGTGAAAACGCTCAACATCGTAAACTGCGAGGTCATGGTCGATCCGGGAAAAGGCGGCAATCCGACGATGCTGGTATGCGGCAATGACGCGGAGGCCAAGAACAAGGTCGCGGCGTTGCTGAAAAGCATGGGCTGGCGCGACATTATTGACCTGGGCGACATCACGAAGTCGCGTGGAACGGAGATGTTGCTGCCGCTGTGGCTGAATCTGTTGGGGTTGTTCGGCAATCCGCACTTTGGGTTCAAAGTGGTTCGTGGTTAGCTTCCTTGCGTCTGTGCCGCTTTTCGGCTTCCAATATCAGCGCGTTTACTCCAGACGACAGATTAGCGGACGCGATTCGCTCTTGCAAACCAAGCGCGCCTTTTTCAATGTTCCCATCATGCACTCACATGAAATCCTGCGCGAGGTGTTCCAGCAATGCAGTCCCAAGCAAGTCGCCTCCGAGCTGGGCCTTTCGCTCTCGATGATCTACAAATGGGCCGAGCCAGCCGATGCCACCGCCGGCAGCGGCAGCACCAATCCGCTGGACCGCATTGACGCGCTGCTGCGCTGCACCAACGACCGCCGATTGGTGCAATGGATTTGCCAGCGCGCCGGCGGCTTTTTCATTTTGAATCCAAAAACAACCAAGCCTCACCCCTCGTTTCTGATCCCAGCCACAAACGAAATCGTCCAGGAATTTGCCGATTTGCTGGCGGTGATCGCCACCGCTGCCGCTGACAATCAAATCAGCCCCAAGGAAGCCCAGCAAATCCGCGCGCGTTGGGAAGAGCTGAAATCGGTGACGGAAACTTTCGTCGCCTGTTGCGAACAAGGCAATTTTTCGTTGCTGAAAGAGAAGCCGCCCGTTTTGGCCGCGCAGAAGTGAGGAGAAAAAACAGCCCAGGGCCCGTCGGTAATATCCCTAGAACGGTACGGCAAGCTGCCTGTTCACAGCGAACGGTTTCCAGCGGTCGGCCTGATCGCTTTGACGATTCTGGAGCGCACCCGGGCAACCGCATTACGAGGATGAAAAAGAACTGGACAATGGAGAGCGCCCCACCGACACCATCCTTATGACAACGCACCTGTCTCTGCGCCGTCCCGTTTTCTCATGCACGCTCGCGCTGACCATGTTGGCGTGGGTTACTCCGCTGGGTGCCAGCGCGGCGCCAGAGCCGCTGCGCGTTTTATTGATCACCGGCGGCTGCTGCCATGATTACGCGAAGCAAAAGGATGTGCTCAAGAAAGGCATCGAGCAACGCGCCCATGTCGTGATCGATCAGATACATACCGATGACCGCGGCACCCGCCCTCCACTGCCGATCCTGGGCAAACCTGACTACGCCAAAGGCTACGACCTGGTCATCCACGATGAATGCGGCTCCGATATTTCCGAGCCGGAGACAGTCGAGGCTATCCTCAAACCGCATCGCGACGGCATCCCCGGAGTCAATCTGCACTGCGCCATGCACTCCTACCGCATTGGCAACCCGAACGACCCGGTCACGCCCGGCACTCCGCACGGTTTATGGTTCGAGTATCTCGGCCTGCAATCCAGCGGGCACGGTCCGCAATTACCCATCGCGATTAGCTTCACAGACAAGGAAAGTCCGTTCGCCAGGGGATTGAGCGATTGGACCACTATTAACGAGGAGCACTACAACAACGTTCATGTCTTCGACACCGCGCGCCCGATTGCGCACGGCAAACAGACCATTAAACAGCGAGCTGGCCGCGAGCAGACCAATGATTTCGTCGTTGTTTGGGTGAACGAGTATGGTCCGAAAAAGACCCGCGTTTTCAGCACGACCATCGGCCACAACAACGCGACGGTGGAAGACCCGCGTTACCTGGATCTGGTGACGCGTGGTGTGCTTTGGGCCGCCGGCCACCTGAATGACGACGGCACCCCTGCCAAGGGCTACGGGCCAGAGGGAAGATGAGTTCAACAGCCGAGATCCGAATGCCAAGGGTCAACCGGAAACTATCCGCCTGTCAATCGTCTCCATGACCCGGGGGCGCAGCAAGTTGCTCAGACCCATTCCCAGCCCCTGACCCCCTTCATTTTCCTGGCGGCGAAATCAGGTGGTATTGATTGACTTTGGGTTGCTTCAGCAGGAGCTGGTCGCCGTTGGGCCAAACGATTTCTGCGCGCTCCACTTGGCTGGCGCTGCCCAAACCGAAGTGGAGAGTAGTGGCCGATTGCGAGCGGTACGAATCGCCTGTGACAAGCTGACGGATGAGGCTATGGCCCGCGAAAGCCAGGCTGACCGTGACGCCGACTGGCGAGCGCCCGCCGCCGGCCTCACGAAAACGAAATCCAATCCAGTCGCCCGCGTCCTCTAAGGTGTTCCGATACACTCGTAGCGTCTGCTTTGCCTCGGGCCATAGTTCCGAGGTAGTGACCAGCAAATCCATCCGCCCATCGCCATCCAGGTCATCGGCGACCACGTCGCGGCAGTCTTGCTGCAAGCCGACGCCCAACAGGTAGCCGGCCTCAAGAAACGACGCTCCGCCCCGGTTCAGGTAGAGCCGGTTTATCTCGTAACCGCCAAAGGATTGTTCTCGCCCGTGCGTGAACTGTACTTTGCTCTGAAGGTAGGCTCGGACCAACTCATTATTTTGCGAATTGGCCAGGAACCGGTCATGGAGCCAGTATTCCCCTTCGTAATCGCGCGTGGATTTTTTGCTCTCGTGCCCGTTGGCGATGTAAACGTCCGGAAAACCGTCGTTGTCAAAATCAAACGCGCTGCATCCCCAGGACCAACCCGAGTGCGCTATGGAATCGTTAAAGGCCGTTTGCTCCAAGCCGCCTTGCGCTCCAGCCAGGAACAGGCGATTGCCATAGACCATCCGCGCTCGCATCGGGCGTTCCTGAGCTGCCTCGGAGCGCCACAACCCCAGATGCTCCAGACGGTTCACAGTGGGCGACTCCATGCCGATCATCAGCAGGTCCCGCCGGCCATCCGCGTTGAAATCGGCCAGGGCGTGCGCCATGCCAAACGCCAGCGGATCGGCAACCGATTGGCGCGTCACGTCAGTGAAGTGGCCGTGGCCGTCATTGCGATAAACGTCCAGCCCTGCAAAATCGCTGACCACCACCAGCCCCAGGTGCTCGTCGCCGGCCAGCTTGACGAATGAGCCGCTATCCGAGCGTCGCCAACGTTTGGCTTGGAGACCGGAACTGTCGGTCGCGTCGGTGAAGTTGCCTTGCCCGTCATTCAGCAGAAGGTACGCGGGGTCGCCGTCGTTGGCATCGTAATATGGAGTCGGCAGTTGCCCTTCCGGGTAAGGAATTTTGTACTGGCCTAGAAACACGTCCAGGTCGCCATCGTGATCGATATCGCCGCAGGTCAGGACCTGGCCGTATTTCAACGGCGGGTTTGCCTTCCAGACCAGGCGGCCCGGTTCCTCGAATGTCCCCTTGGGGGAGCCCTTGAACAGAAACAGTCCGTCCGCCGTGGCGCACAAAAAATCTGCAAGACCATCACCGTCAAAATCGGCAATGACCGCGGTATGGATTCCATTCACCGGATGCTGGCACAACTGCTCAGCTTCATAATGGCCACCACCTCGGCGGCGATAGACCAGGTTCTTCGCAGCCAGGATAATCTCCGACAACCCGTCGCCATCCAGATCGTAAAGGATCAGAGGATCGATAAACCGCCCACGTTCCGGCGGCTGGAAATTCTCCAGGAGAATCTGTTGAAACGGCGGGGCCCCGCGGCGGCTCTTGATCCTCAGATGGCTGGCGTCGATCTGTTTGACCGCCGGCGGATCGGGCAGCCACTCGACAACGATGTCTCCTTCCAGGGTGGCGCGTTCATTGGCGTTGGTATTGGCAACGTCGGCGCGAAAGTAAAAGCGGCTCTGTTTGGCCTCACCGTGTGCATTCGTCTCAAACGCGTGATGGCGAAACTCGGCTTGCGTCAGCTGCCAGCCGGCGCGCGCAGAGTCGGCCAAAAAAGCTTTCCATTGCGCCTGAGACCAAACCGCTCCCGAACCGGTGGACTCGCGCAACTCGATCCCATGACTCAGTTTTTGTGGCGTCTCAAATATGCCAATCGCCATTTGGCCAATGGGAAACGACGCGAGACGGTCGATTTTGTTGGTGGCCACGTTCAGGCTATCCCAAAGCGACTCGAAAAGGGCGCCGTAGCGCTCCGCAAGCCGCTCTTTGGCCCATACCGTTTTGTCAATTTGTTCTTCGCGTTCTCTTAACGCCGATAACTGGGCGAGGAGCTGTCCGATTTCAGAATCACTGGGCGGCGTCGAGTCGCGCCTCAGAAAGTAGTTGCGCCAGCACGCCACCACCAGCAGCCCGGCGCCGATGCACAAGACAATAAGCGGCACCACGAGGCGCTTCATGGGGGGACGCACCATGCAAAGGAAGACTAACGTTTCACGGAGATCGTGTCACTTTACGATTGATGTACCCGAATCCTCGCCAGGGCGAGTTCAAGAATCTCCGACCAGTCTCATTAACACCCCGATTCAACGGGGTGTCGGGCGTGGCTGGTGTGTCTTAACCCTGCTTTCCAAGGGTTTCCACCGTGCTGCCAACCGGTTTCGAGCGTTCTTGAACTCGTCCTGGATCCTCGCCCAACGGCGGCTGGCCCCGATAAGACGGCGCAAAATGCTGAGCATTCAAACAAGTCCCAAAATGGAAAGGCGAGAGGATCGTGAAACCGCGAAATACGCGAAATACGCGGAAGTGCTCCATCTTTCCGCGTATTCCGCGTATTCCGCGGTTTGATCTTTTCCTTAGGCGAGGATTTGGGATGCAGACATGGCGTCAAGACTTCGGCTCTCGACCTGCTTTTGGCTTTCATCATTCGTCAGCCTGCCCTGTGCGTTGAAACGCACACTTGCCAAACTGCCTCCAAAAGAGCATATTACAACGAAAGCTCTGCAAGCTATGAAAAACTATTCAGCGAATCCGGCTTCCCGCCCCCTGAACTACCACACGCGCCGTGACGCAGCCGGTGGAGGTGGCGCCGTAAGCCCTGGCGGTTTCACACTCATCGAACTGTTGGTGGTCATTGCCATCATCGCCATCCTGGCCTCGATGCTTTTGCCTGTGCTCAGCAAGGCCAAAACCAAGGCGCAGATGATTGGCTGCATTAACAACACCAAACAACTCACGCTCGGCTGGCATTTGTATTCGGGCGATTTCAATGACCGGGTAGCCAACAACTTCGGCGTAGTTGAAACGTTTGCAGCTATTGGTACTACGTGGGACAACTGGGTAAACAACGTCATGAGCTTCCCAGGCCTCGAACCCAGCATTACCAATGTGGCCTATGTTAAGAATGGTGTGCTGGGCCCATATACAGCCGGCGCCATCGGCGTTTATAAATGTCCCGCCGACAATTGGCTGAGCCGTCAGCAGGTCAATGCGGGCTACATCCGGCGCAACCGCAGCCTCTCCATGAATGCAAATTTTGGCTTGTTCTCGCACAACGAACCTGGAGACCCCACTCCCCGCGGTATTAGCTGGGGATTCAACCAATACCGGCAATTCCTGAAGCAAGGCCAGGTGCCGAAACCGGCGAAAACCTGGCTCTTCCTGGACGAGCACCCCAATACGATAAACGACGGCTATTTCATCACCAATCCTCTTGACGGTCGCTGGGAGGACAAACCCGCCTCTTACCACAATGGCGCTTGTGGATTCGCCTTTGCTGACGGGCACTCTGAAATCAAGAAGTGGCGCAGCCAAACGTCCATTTTCCGGGTTAACCCCGAGGTGGCAACAATACCCGATGTCAATTGGGACGCGCTCGGTAGAATTGACGCGGCCTGGTATTTCGAGCGGACGGGCTATGTGTTTCTTAGGTCCGGGTTAGGTGACTACGGCTACTAATTAGCGCGCAAGGACGCGGGTTTTGGGCCTAACCAAAGCTAAGGCTGGCGGCTTTATCGGCATCAGATTGTCGCGCTTGATGGCCAGCGGCAAACACCCGTGCGAATCCGCCTTTCTGTTCCTGTTCAGGTAGCCGCCGGAGGTCAATCCATGCGGCTGCCTAAACAGGTAGGTCTCACTCATGTTCCTTTGACCCTGTGGTTGCTGGTTCACCACGTTTGGGCAGCCCCTGGGCCAACCGGACCACCGGCCACCAACTCTGATCCATTTTGTAGTCCGACGAACCCAGTGGCTTTCCTTGGGCCCCCGGCGCCTCAAGCGGAAAGCACCCGCAGGATGATCCAGCGACTGGCGGAAATCCGGAAGACACTGGATCCGGCGAAAGTCATCTTTTTGAGCCGGCAACGCGCCCAACTACTGGCGGCGAAGGTGGCAAGGAGTACGAACGTTTGGGAACAGATGAACCTCCGACATAACCTCGCCGAGACGCTGGCCCAGGCCGGACGGCCAGAAGACGCCCTCGAGCAATTCAAAGTGGTAGAGGATTTGGTCAGCTCGCTCAGCCAACCGATTGACGAGAGGTGGCGAGCAGCCTTCCGCATGACCAAAGCTGTTACTCTGTTGCGCCTGGGCGAGCAGGAAAATTGTCTGCTCCTCCACGATGCCGAGTCCTGCCTCTTCCCGCTCCAGCCGGCCGCTTTCCATAAAGTCACTCGGGGCTCGCGCGGAGCCGTTGCGGTGCTGAAAGAGCAACTGGGAAAACACCCTGGTGACCTTGGCGCCCGCTGGCTGCTTAACATCGCCTCCATGACCCTGGGCGAGTACCCGGCAAAAGTACCCGCCCAGTGGCTCATCCCACCCAAAGCTTTTGAGTCCCAATATAACCTACCACGGTTCCCCAATGTGGCCGCAGCCTTGGGTCTTGACCTAGATGGACTGGCCGGGGGCTGCATCCTGGATGATTTCGATAATGACGGTTTCATTGACGTGGTGATTTCTCCCTACAACCTGGAGGGCCAGCTTCGCTACTTCCATAACGATGGCAATGGCCACTTCACCGAACGTACTGCCGAGGCTGGTCTCCTGGGCCTGCCCGGCGGGTTGAACATCCAGCAGACCGACTATAATAACGACGGGTTCCTTGATATTTGGATCGAGCGCGGAGGATGGTTCGACAAACAGGGACGGATTCCCGGCTCGCTGCTGCGCAACAACGGCGATGGCACCTTCACCGACGTGACCGAACAAGCGGCCCTTTTGCGGGGTCATCCCTCCCAGGCTTGCGTCTGGTTCGATTACGACGGCGATGGCTGGCTGGACCTCTTCAAGGGCAACGAATCTTCCGATCCCGATGATCCCGACCCTTGCGAACTGTTCCACAACAACCATGACGGAACCTTCACCGAGTGCGCGGCCGCGTGCGGCCTGGATGTGAAAACCTTCGTCAAAGGAGTCGCCTGCGCGGATTACGATCACGATGGCCGGCCAGACCTTTACCTCTCGATTCTCGGGGCGCCCAACATGCTGTTTCACAACGATGGCCCTGAGCCTTCCGGCCAATGGAAGTTCAGCGACGTCGCTGCTCATGCCGGCGTGACTGAGCCTCTGGCCAGCTTTCCCACCTGGTTCTTTGATTATGATAACGACGGTTGGGAAGATCTTTTCGTCTCCGGGTACAAGATGCAGGATGTCGGAGCTGTTGCCGCCGACTATCTGGGCCTGCCAAACGACGGAACTCAGCCGAGGCTCTACCACAACAACCATGACGGCACCTTTAGCGATGTGACCCGGTCAGCCGGTCTAAATCATGTTTTGCTCACCATGGGCTGCAATTTTGGCGATCTGGATAATGATGGCTGGCTCGATTTCTATCTGGGCACAGGCGAGCCCAGCCTCGGCGCGATCATGCCTAACCGCATGTTCCGCAATGCCGAAGGCAAGCTCTTCCAGGACGTCACTACTGCCGGGGGTTTTGGACATCTGCAAAAGGGACACGCCGTCGGCTTTGCCGATCTCGACAATGATGGTGACCAGGATGTGTTTATTGTCCTGGGTGGGGCCTTTCCTGGCGACAACGCGCGCAGCGCTTTGTTCTTAAACCCCGGCAACAGCAATCACTGGATTAAGCTCAAGCTGGAGGGGACCAGGTCGAACCGCGCGGCCATCGGCGCGCGCATCAAGGTTTCAGTGGCGACTCCAAAGGGATCGAGGTCCATCTATAAAACTGTCAACAGCGGCGGCAGCTTCGGTTCGTCGCCGCTGCGCCAGGAAATCGGGCTGGGCAATGCGACTGCCATCACCGCCGTCGAAATATTCTGGCCCGTCTCGGACTCTCACCAGAGGCTGACTGGGTTCGCACTCGACCACGCCTATCGCATCCAGGAAGACAATTCTCAGCCCATCTCCTGGGCACTCAAGCGGATCGAGTTTGGCCTCAGCCCTCAGCACGCGAAAAGCGCCCACGATCCCAAATAATCAGTTTGGCCCTAACTAAACTAACCGCCATTCAGGACCGACCCTTGGGGACATGGACAATGGCCGGTCGCACCAAGACTGGATCTGTCGCCACGGGGTGTTTCCACTCCCACGAAGACCCGCTCGGAACACCCTGGCCCGATTCTCTGTGGCAGGTGCTCGCCCAAAGATCTGGTCGCTTAGCAATAACGTGAGCCTCAGGATTTCCACAAAGCATCTGCATGGCATAGCCTAGTGCCGCGTCCACGTTAAGCCGAAGCCCAAGCTCTACTCGTCCGTTCCAGAACTGTAGTGCCAGGTTGTAAACTTGGTCGATTGCTTCCCGCTTGATGATCCAGAACGCGCTCCCGGACAGATATGGCCGGTTCATAACCCCCGCTCGTTGGAAGGAGTCACGCAACTTTAGGCACGAGACGCTCTTCCAGATCCGGTCGTCCCGCAACGCCGACAGATCGTACTCCAGTGGGACATGGAGCGGAGACCTGCCCATCGCGCCGAGCAGGTCACGGGGATTGCGCAGAAACACGCTATCCGCGTCAACCCACACCAGGAAATCAAACGGTAGCCGGCTTGCCCCGACGTTCAGGTAGTGAAGTTTGAACAGACCGCCGGCTTTGTCAAATTGAAAGGCATCATAGCAGTGGCATCCCTCTAGAGCCCGATCACACAGAACGTGAAATTCCTTAAAGACACCCGCGGCGCGTGCTGTACGCACGCAGTTCTCCATCATGGCCCCATAAGGGCCGTCACACACAGACCAGTAGCAGTAGGTGTCGCTCACACGGGGTGCTCGCGTCGAAGCTCAGAAGGAAAGAGCCTCGACCCAGAGGCGGCGATGGGACTCAGGATTGCAGATCTCCTCGCGTGTTCGCTGTGCGGCTGTTCGACCAACCTTCATGCGAAGGGCGTAGTTCTCGAAAAGTTCAAATACAGCTTCTCGGAATTCTCCAAACTCCCGGCAGATGAACCCCGTCTCTCCATGCGCTATCAGCTTGTGAAACTGGTGCCCGGCCGCCACCACCGGGACGCAGCCCGTCAGCATCGACTCCACCACAGCGCGGCCCCAGGATTCCTTCACTTTGTGGCCAAGGGGATACAGGAAAACGTCCAAGCTGTACAGAAACTTGAGGGCGGACTGCTTATACTCAGCCAACAGCTCCCACTCTGGGCCGAATCTGTGCCATCGATACTGCCTCTGCAACGCAGGGCTCCACGCCATAACGCGGTACCGCACCTCCTTGAGCCCCATCTCCTCATAGAACACGGGGAAATCCAACGGAAACTTATCCACATCCGCCCGCGAGAGTCGTCCAAGCGTGAAGATTGCGTTCCTTCTTTCACGCCAGCAATAATCATCAGGATCGATGTAATTACCCGTTATGAGCGAAGGAACACCTTCGTACATGGACCGGAAGGCTGTTGCTTGAAACTCCGAGACGAACAGAACCCGATCAACCAGGCCTTGCCGCGCCGCGTCCTCCTCACCCTCGAACGGCCACATCATCTCATTGGACCAAACGACCTTGAGTCCGCGCTCTTTTAGCTGCCGCGCATGCCCACCGGCGAAGAAATGCTTGTCACAAATAGCCAGGGCGGTGCCCTCCGTTTTGCGGGGCACGTCGTTCAGCAAGGTACATGGAATAGCGAGCGCTTCGACATTCTTCCTGACTTCGCTATCCTTAAGCGTCCGGACATCTGGCACAACCACTGTGATCTCGAAGCATCTGTGGAGCAAGCGGAGCAGGTGGGCCACCTTCGTGGCGGCACCTCCGATCGACCCAGGCATGCCGAGAAGGAACAGGCGCGGGAGCGGACCCTGAGGTGACGGTCCGGCTCTAGCATGCATCATGCTTGTGCTTGACAGTCGTAGTCACGGACGCTGGGTAGTAATAGTCGTACGCGCCCCTGAGGAGCCACAGGATAAGGCAGTTCCGGCCAAGCCCAAATAGGGCACTTTCCCTGTTTGAGGAGAACGCTCCTGTCAGCCCCAGGCACCCGCACGAAGGAGGGTGCGCCATGGTGGAGAGGTAGAAGAGAAAGAGGCTGAACGAGAACATGAGCGCGGTAACCCCCCACAAGGCCACCTGTCGGTTGACGCCGATGATCAGGATGATCCCTAGGTAGAGCTCAGCGCAAGTCAGCCCACTTATGGCGATGGCCGCGAAGGCCGTCGGCGCACCTAGCGCCATGAAAGCCAAGGTGGCCTCACCCGGGTAGATAACCTTGTACAAACCGGAATAGACCAGTAGCACACCCACAAGTGCCGGAGTGAGCCTAAAAAGCGTCCGGATAATGCGGTTATTGCACATTAGCGGCGGTCGGCCTCGGGGGCAAGACATCGCCCCGTAAGCGGGACACGAATTCCATCGAGGGCTTAACCATCCCTCGTTTCTGACTTGGATGCAGCCTTGTTACGATTGGGCAGACTAGCATTTCCTCTCCACCTAGAAGATGGTCCTGATGCCGAGGCACCTGTCGGTTATAAAGCCCCCAAGGGCCCACGCCTGGTCCTCGGGAAGCCAGCACAAGCTGATGTACGCCGGCCCAGCGCGTTCTGAGGCTGTGCTCCTTGCGTAGAAGCTCAAGTGGAAGAAGAGCTGCAGATGAGAGGGGCCTCCGCTTGGGGAAGGCTGCGAGGTGTACACGAACCCAGGGTTGAGATGCTCAACGAACACCGTGAATCCCTTCGCAACCTTGCCCGACACCAAGGCGAGGACAGTGTTGGTACTGCTAGTGGCTGCCGCTATGTTCTCCGCGCAGACGGCCGTAATCCTCGGTGGACTCGAGCCACCTTGCTGCGTGCGCCCTCCCTCCCATCGTAACCGGATCCTCTCTCTTTGTTCGGCTGGCGACGCGCTTCCGATGGGGGGGGAGCCCGCCCAACAAATAACCCTTGAGTGGAAAGGAGTCCTTGGGTGGAGCGATTGCCTGCGTAGGGGTCTGCATGAAGAGACTGGGACGACTCAGGATCAAGCAGGCGGCAGGTTAGACCCTCCGTGCGCAGACGGTAATAATCGTCGAACGAGGGGTTCTGCAGGTACGCCGCCACCTGGGCCAGCCGCGCCTTGAGTTTGAGCGTTTGAGGTTGTTCTAGCGCGAGCTGCTCCCACCTGATTCGCTCCATCAATATGTCCGCCAGCGAAACGTTGGTGAGCTCGATGTAGCGAAGACGCTGCCAGTCACGCTCGCGCTCTCGAGATCCAAGAGCCGCGGCCGCAGCTCCGGCTCGGCGGAACTCGACCGCGTACCACGAGCGAAATACGAGGCGAGATCCGATCACCCCCAGTGTAATGAAGCCGGCGACCAGAACATGAAAAACCGTTGAACTGGATCTGCTGCCCATGCTTCGTTCCCGCTCGCTTCAGCAGGCAAAACCGTTCCGATGACTCGACCTGCAGTGTTGCCGGCCTTGAGACCTGATCAACGCGGCGGCGGCGGCGGCGGCAGACAATACCCCCACAGCGATAACGTCCCATCAGGATTAGCCCCCTGCGGCCAGTCACAAGGCAGGTAGTCCGGGGAAGGAGTTCCGCACTGCGTCTTCTGATAGCTGCTAAAGCTCCCACACGTATCACCTCCGATGCAACACCACCAGTAACGCCCACTGTGCCCGTCGTTCCCAAGGCACAGCTGGGTGTAAGTCGATGGGTAGGTTCCCGAGCCGCCCAACCCGGTCGGGCAAGGGCCGGTCAAGCCGGAAAGAGCCGCAACCCTGTAGGAGGTGCTAGTGGCAATGGCTGATGTGATGAGAAGCCCAGTAGCAATCGTCGTTGCGAGGGCTCTGGGACCAAATAACCGTTTAAGCTGGTTCATACGTATACAACAATTGTACAATGATTTGGATCTAGATTGTCATGCTGGCCCTTCACCGGCGATGACCCCGGGCCACAAGTCATCCCTCAACCCTCTCGGCGCCATCGCACGAGAGTTGCAAACGCGACTAGAGGAACTCCGCCTGGTGGGCGGTATTCCAGTCAGGCGTCAAAAAGAAAGCACAGCTCCCTCAGGAACGCACTAGAAAAAGTTGTATATTGGTTGTATAGACGGTATAGCTACCCGACGGGGTCGGGCTGGGCGCGGGAGACCAAGGGCTCTCGTCCAAATCTGGAGCGTGGTCCGCAGGTTCATGACTGCGTCCGGAGTGTTTCCCTTTGCTCGCGAGCATAAATTTCCGAACGGCTTCGGCGCGTGAGTGCGCGCGCAGTTTTCTGAAAATTCTTGCAAAGTGCGCGTGAACCGTGCCTCGGCCGATGTGGAGCTTCTCAGCGATTTCCTTGTACTGGAGTTCGCCCAACGCGCAACCCATAATCTGCGCCTCCCGCGCGGTCAGATTAGCGAAGCTGGCCTGGTTCCCAGCGGGCTGGATGGCCCTGAGCAGGTTCTGCTGAGCCACCTCTGAGAAGCCATAGAAGCCCTGGAGCACGCGGGAGATGGCGGTCACTATGGCAGAGGGCGCAACCGGCCTGCAGAGGTAGCCGCAAGCGCCAGCCATAAAGGCGCCCAGGACTAACTCGTCCTCCTCAGATGACGACACCATGATCACGCGCAGGCGAGGCAGGAGTACCTGGAGCCTGCGCACGCAGTCCGTTCCTGAAGCTTTCGAAAGGTTGGTGTCCACGAGGAGAACATCGAGAGGATCGCGGTTGGCCACCCGTAGGAACGCCTGCGCATCCCCTGGGTACTTTTGGATTTGCCACACTTCGGAAGTCGGTTTGCGTGCCTTCAGCAGGCTGCACGTCGTCCCGTCGTCCACACCAACCAGCCCGATACGGACGGTACGGCGGGCGATAATGTTATGAGCGGTTCGCACCATGTTATCCCAGCTCAGCGGGCGCGCGTTTGCCAATATCCCAAAGGCATTGAGCTTAGGGACGATCGCCCAAGCCCGCGCTTACACTTTTGCTAAATTAACTGCTGACTTTGATTTGGCCTTCACGATGCCGGCGCAGCAACTCCACGTCGGCGTCCACCATCAGCTTGACCAAGTCAACAAATTTGGTTTTCGGTTCCCAGCCCAGTTGATGCCGTGCCTTGCTGTAATCGCCAATCAATAAATCCACCTCCGCAGGGCGATGGTATCGCGGGTCAATCTCCACAAACTTTTTCCAGTCGAGCCCGACGCGGGCGAAAGCGCTTTCCAGGAACTCGCGGACCGAATGGGTTTCGTTGGTGGCAATGACGTAATCGTCAGGCTTGTCCTGCTGGAGCATCAGCCACATCGCCTCGACATATTCTTTGGCGTAGCCCCAGTCGCGCTTGGCGTCCAGGTTGCCCAGAAACAACTTGTCCTGAAGCCCGGCGTGGATGTGAGCCACTGCGCGGGTGATCTTGCGCGTGACGAAGGTTTCTCCGCGCCGGGGCGACTCATGGTTGAAAAGAATGCCGTTGCTGACGTGCATGCCGTAGGACTCGCGGTAATTGACGGTGATCCAGTAGGAGAAAACCTTGGCGCAACCATAAGGGCTGCGCGGATAAAATGGGGTCCGCTCGGTTTGCGGCACCTCGCGCACCAAGCCAAACATTTCGCTGGAGGAGGCCTGATAAAAGCGCGGTCGAATACCGGTTTCACGGATGGCTTCGAGCAAGCGGAGGGTCCCGGTGGCAGTGACGTCGGTCGTGTACTCCGGGCTGTCGAAACTGACCCGGACGTGGCTTTGGGCGGCGAGGTTGTAGATCTCTTCGGGCTGGATTTTGCCGATCAATCGGGCCATGGCACTGGCATCGCTCAGATCGCCGTAATGCAAAAACAGCCGGCTTTTGCCCGAGTGCGGGTCGTCGTAGAGCGACTCGAGCCGGCCCGTGTTGAAGGTGCTGGCGCGGCGGATGATGCCGTGCACTTCGCAGCCTTTGGCCAGGAGCAGTTCCGCCAGATACGAGCCATCCTGGCCGGTGATGCCAGTGATCAACACTTTCTTGGCCATAGTCAGTCGGGGACAGTTTCGTGAAGTTCCATGGAGAAGGCAAGTCTGCAAACCAGGGGACCAAGAAAAAGCAACTGACAGAATCATGGCAGGACAGAATCATTTATGCTGGTCAATGGTCTCAGGCCGGCGTGGTCTGTTCGCTCGGAGCTACGGCGCGCCGACAGCCTTCTTTCTGCTCTCTCCCACCTCCTACTTCCAGTGTGAGTCGCGTTGTCCGGTGGTCCCTTAGCCCGCATATTTCCCAGCGCGGCCAGCCGCAACCAAGACTGACAGAATCATGGCAGGACAGAATCATAATGTTGTAAAGCGTTGTGCGCTGATGATTCTGTCCTGCCATAATTCTGTTGGCTCCTGTCTTTTGAGATCGTGGCAGACTCCACCACACCAAAGCGCTCTTGCCTGAGGCCCGCCGACTGGTTATTGTCTGCTGGGTTAGAACGCGAAATCTGCCGATGATCCGGTTCTCCAGCTTGCGGGCCAGGTTGGTGGGAACAGTCTTTGTAGCCATCGCACCCGCTTGGGTGCTGATGTACCACAATAAGCTGCCGTGGTCGGGTTTTGTGGTGGGCTTGCTGGCGCTGGGGGCCGCCTGGTTCGGCGGTGAACGATACATTCTGCGCCAGATTCGCTTACTGATCCAGGCGGCCAAACGGTGGACGGGCGGGGACTTGAGCAGCCGCACCGGGTTGTCAGAGGAGGTGGGTGAGATCGGCCAATTGGCACGCACATTCGACACCATGGCCGAATCCATTGGGCAACGCATCCGGGAACGGGAGGAGGCCGAACGAATGCTCCTGAACCGCTCTTTCCAGCAAACGGTCGTGGGGGCTTTGGGTCAGTTCGCCATGGTGAGCAACGATTTTGCGGGTCTGGTAAACCAAGTCGTGATGCTGGTGGCCCAGACTCTGGAAGTCGAGTATTGCCAGGTGCTGGAGCTGCTGCCAGGTGGCCAAGCCATGTTACTGCGGGCGGGTTTAGGCTGGAAGGATGGCACGGTCGGCAACGTCACGGTGCCGGCCGATCCGACCACCCAGCCTGGGTTCACTCTGACAGCCGGGGAGCCGGTTGTGGTGGAGGACTTGCCCACCGAAAAGCGTTTCCAAGCCTCGCCCTTCCTAATGGATCATGGGGTGGTCAGCGGGATTACCGTGGCCATCGCCGGCAAAGGTCGGGCCTTCGGCATCCTCGGGGCGCATACGGCGCATCGTCGAAAGTTCACCGAAGACGAAGTTCATTTCCTTCTGTCCATCGCGTCGTTGCTGGCGATGGCGCTGGAGAAGAACCAGGCTCAGGCTCAAATGCAAGGGTTGGCTGAATTCGCCCAGCTCAATCCCAACCCGGCGATGGAATTGGCCGCCGACGGAGCGATCACCTATTTCAACGACGCCGCGCTCAAGCTTGGTCTGTCGGTTGGCCAGGAGCATCCACGCGGGATTCTGCCGCCGAACATCGATGGGATTCTGCGGAACTGCCTGGAGACGCGCCAAAGCGTGATGCGCCTGGAGACCAGGATGGCCGAACGCACCTTTTCCTGGTCCTTCCATCCGGTGGCGGGCAGTGAGTCAGTCCATTGTTACGTCGAAGACATCACGGACCGCTTGAGCCTGGAAGCGCAGTTGCGCCAATCGCAGAAGATGGATTCGGTCGGCCAATTGGCCGCGGGCGTGGCCCACGATTTCAACAACATGCTCACCGTCATCCAGGGGCACGCGGGCCTGTTGCTGGCCAAGTCGGCTCTGGCGCCCGAATTGCTGGAGTCGGCGCAAGCGATTTTTTTTGCCTCGGAGCGGGCGGCGAGCTTGACTCGCCAGTTGCTCATGTTCAGCCGCAAGAACGTGATGCAACTCAAACTGGTGGACTTGCGTGAGGTCGTTGCCAACCTGAGCAAAATGCTCCGGCGCCTGCTGGGCGAAACGATCACACTGCAATTCAATCCGCCGCCGGAAATGCCGCTGGTGGAGGCCGACCCCGGCATGCTCGAGCAAGTCCTGATGAACCTCGCCGTCAACGCCCGCGACGCCATGCCCAAAGGCGGCACGCTGACCATCAGCAGCAGCGCCCTTCAAATCAATGAGGCCTATGTGCAAGCGCATCCGGAGGCGCGGGCGGGCGCCTTCGTGTGCCTGGCCGTCACCGACACCGGCTGCGGCATGGACAGGGCCACCATGGCCCGCATTTTCGAGCCGTTTTTCACCACCAAGGAAGTCGGCAAAGGCACTGGCCTGGGTCTGGCCACCGTTTATGGCATCGTCAAACAGCACAAAGGCTGGATTGCAGTCGCCAGCGAAGTCGGCAAAGGCGCCACCTTCAAGGTCTTCTTGCCCGCCGTGAGCGAACCGCTCAAAATCCGGGCGGCGACGGCTGTGCCTGCAGGCAAAGTCCCCAGCGGCAGCGAAACCATCCTCGTGGTCGAAGACGAACCGGTGCTGCGCGATATGGCGCAGTTGATCTTGCAGGGCTGCGGCTACCGGGTGCTGGAAGCCGGCTCCGGCGTGGAGGCGCTGAAAGTCTGGCAGAGGAACCCAGGCCGCATTGATCTGGTGCTCACCGACATGGTCATGCCCCAAGGCATGTCCGGGATGGAGTTGGCGCGAAAACTCGTCGCTGCCCAACCCAAACTAAAGGTCATCATTGCCAGTGGCTATACCGTGGACGACCTGGACACTGAGTTCCTCCGCGAAGGAGGCGCTCTGTTTTTGGAGAAGCCCTATACCCAGGCCACCCTCGCCAAAGCCGTCCGGGATTGCCTGGACAAGTAACCTGGTCTTATGCGGCGATCGCTGGGCAGACTTCGGCGCACCATTCTTCGATTCTCGCCTTAATGGCGTCGCGGACTTCGCGGGTGCGGGCGAGCTTCTCTTCATGTGTGCCTGGGAAGGCGGAGGGGTCGGGAAAAGACCAATGCAGGCGGGTGGTGACGCCGGGAAAGACGGGGCAGCGTTCGGCGCTGGTCTCATCGCAAACGGTGATGACGCAGGCGAAGATCCTGCCGGATTTGACCAGATCGAACACGGCTTTGGTTTCGTTGGCAGAGAGGTCTATGCCGATCTCCTGCATGGCCTCCACGGCGATGGGGTTGAGTTTGCCGGGGTTGAGTCCGGCACTGTGGGCTTCGAACTCCTCCCGGCAGATTTGATTCAGGAACGCCTCAGCCATCTGGCTGCGGGCGCTGTTGTGAACGCAGATAAACAGGACCTTCTTCTTGCTCATAGTTCTCTCTCGACTCTTCCCTCTCCCACCCCGCCTCTCCTACGGAGGGGCGGGGGAGGGCCAGGGTGAGGGTCTCTCTCCTCTCTCGGATCGCTTCATTGCAGACTGCTGAACAAACGATACCACAGATAAGCCATGGTTGCCGTGGCGGGTATGGTCAGGATCCAGGCCCAAACGATTCGCTCGACCAGCGGCCACTTCAGCGCTTTCAAACTTTTGGCCATGCCAACGCCGATGATTGAGGTCGTGATCGAGTGTGTCGTGGACACCGGCATGCCGAGCCTGCCTGAAACCAAAAGTATGGTCGCGGCGGTCGCCTCGGCAGCGAATCCGTTGACCGGCTTCAAGTGAACCAGTTTATGCCCAAGCGTGCGAATAATGCGCCAGCCGCCGACCCAGGTTCCGGCCGCCATGACGATGGCACAAACCACCTTTATCCAGGTGTGGATTTCGAATTTCGGCGTGTAGAGGAAATGCAGCCAGGGCGGCAGTCCTTCCAGTTTTCCGGCCCGGGTAGCTGCGAAGGTGGCCAGCGCAATGATGCCCATTGTCTTCTGCGCATCGGCGAAGCCGTGACCCCAGCCCATGTACGACGCGCTAACGATCTGCAGCTTGCCGAACACCTTCTGCACCACCAGCGGCCGCCAATTCTGAACGACAACCAGAAGCAGGGCCATGACGCAAAAACCCAGGAAGAGGCCCGCAGCCGGAGAGGTAACCATAGGCACGACGACCTTGGGCAGCAGACCGTCCATCGTCACTTTGCCCGTGTGGGGGTCCACCTTCTGCACCGACCACTTGATCACGTGCCAACTGTTGTGAGCCGATGCCAGCGCGCCTCCCACCAAGCCGCCGATCAGCGCATGGCTGGAGCTCGTCGGCAGTCCCAACCACCACGTGAGCAGGTTCCACATAATGCCCCCCAGCACCGCGCAGAGAATCGTCAGGCTCGTCACAAAGCTTGTGTCCACCAGCCCGGCCCCTACCGTCTTGGCGACCGCATCACCGGAAAGCGCCCCGGCAAGGTTGAAGCAGGCTGCCAGCAGCACCGCCTGACGCGCGGTCAGAACCTTGGTGGACACGACGGTGGCAATGGCGTTGGCAGCGTCATGAAAGCCGTTGATGTATTCGAAAATCAACACCACGAAGATCACAGTCAGCAGAAAGAGCATGGGTCGCTTTTGGCTGTCAGTTTCTTTTCCCTGAGTTTGAACAGGTCAATGCTTACACCGGAAACGAGCGCTGTCGGTATTGTGAAGGCGCTCTCGCCGGCGGTGATGAAGAAAGGGAGCGTGGCCGCGGCGCACGTTCTTGTCGCTCGGGGTTGTCTCACTTAGTTGATCTATTGGGCTTCCGACGCCGCGGGCATCTCTACCCAAAAACGGCTGCCTGCGCCCGGCTTAGATTCGACTCCCACCTGCCCGCCCATCCGCTGCGTGCCATGTTTGACGATGGCCAGGCCGATGCCGGTGCCTGCGTAAGCTTCTACCGGATGCAACCGCTCAAAAGGCAGGAAGACGCGCTCAAGATGTTGGCTGTTCACTCCAATGCCGTTGTCCTCCACCCAGAGCCGAACCGTGGAGCCGCCCTGCTCGGCCCAGAGCCGCACCCGAGGGGCAGTGCCGGGCGCGACAAACTTGAGCGCGTTATCCAGCAGATTGATCAAGACTTCCTTCAGCACCTTGGCGTTTGCCCGCACTTCTGGCAGCGGGCGAACGATCTCTACTGCAGCATTTTGGCTCTGGACTGGGTAAGTCAACTCCGCAAGAGCTCCTTCGACAGCCTGCTCCAGGCTCAGAGTCCTCAAGGGAATTTCGATGTGACCAATCCGGCCATAATCCAGTAGATCCTGAATCAGCATGTCCATGCGGTTTGCCCCCAGTGAAATCTGCTTCGCATAATCCTGGGCGGTTGCATTCAGGTTCGAGGCGGACTCGGCGAGCAATAATGTGCTGTAACCACCCATGGCGCGCAGGGGCGCTCGCAAGTGATGCGCGATTTGATAGAGAAGATCTTCGAGCGATGCCACCGTGCGGGCCAGGCTGGCGGTGCGTTCGGCCACCCGCTGTTCCAACCCTTCGGCATGGCTTCGGAGTTGGGCCTGCGCCTCCAATAACGCTTCTTCCGAGCCTTTCCGCCGCGCGACTTCCCACCGCAACTCTTCGGCCGCGGCCTCGACGCGCCGCTTTCCACGGCGGAGGACTTCAATAAGCCCGATGCCGACTGAGGCGGTGAAGATGCACCTGATGAAGTTAATTAACCACACGCGAGGTGAAGTGCCTGGGCTACTCGTGGAAGGCAGAAAAAAGTAATCGCCCAGGAAAAGACCAAGCAGCAAGGCCACCAGGCCAACCAGCGCGCCGCCATACCAGGCCGCTCCCAGCGCTGCACCCACGAAAAGAGTGAAAGGAAGCTCCTCCCCCAACACCGGCGTCAGCCAGTAGCGAATTGCGAAAGCTACTGCAACAAAGACCGCCGCAACAATATACCGCCGCGCCGCCGCCACCTCCGTGAGCCGCGAAGTCTCGTCCTCAGTCCTCTGCGGATAAACCGATTCAGTTTTCAACCCGGCACCCTTGACTTTCTCGGTTAAGGCCTTTGAACACTGGAGTTTGTGGCACCCGACCTTGACTGCGCAAGCGCAGAATTGTGGGCCAAAGGCCAGTCCAGGAGTTTGGTGCTCGGTGCTTTTTCTTCCGGCGAGTAGGACCAGATGAAAACTCCAAGCTTCAAACCTCAAGCTTCAGGGAAACTCCAAGCTCCAAGCTTCAAGCGGCAGCCCCGCTTGTGGTTTGGTGCTTGTGGCTTCCCTGAAGCTTGGAGTTTGGTGCTTGGTGCTTTTTCTCCGGGCCCCAGTCCCGCTTCTTCCTTGCGTTTTGGACTTGGAAAAGCTAAAGGTACATTGCATAACATGAAACCCACATTGAATCGCCGTTCGTTCCTCAAACGTACTGCCGTTGCGGCCGGCGCCTGGTCCGCAACTCGTTTCTTGCCCGCCGCCAACCTTATCGCGGCAGCCCCGAGCAACAGACTTAATTGCGCCCTAGTCGGCTGCGGCGGAAGGTCGATGGAACACCTCAAGTGGTTAGCCACAGAAAGCAAAGACAACATCTTCGCCATCGTCGATCCCGACGAAAAAGCCCATGCCAAAGTGAAACGTTATCTGAAAGACCATGATTGCGACCCCGACAAAACCCAGGTCTTCACCGATTACCGGAAGATGTACGACAAGATTGGCAAGGAGATTGATGCCGTCGTCGTTGCCACCCCCAACCATCACCACGCGCCCGCCTCCATGCTGGCCATCAACCTCGGCAAAGCCGTCTATTGCGAAAAACCGCTCACACACGACATCGCCGAAGCCCGCAAGCTGCGCGAAATGGCCCGCCAATCCAAGGCCCCGGCTCAGATGGGCAACCAAGGACATTGTGAAGATGGCTACCGCCGTCTCTGTGAATTTGTCTGGGGCGGCGTCGTTGGAAATATCACCGAAACCCATAGCTGGACCGACCGCGCCAACGGCGGTGTCGGCCCCCGCCCGCCCGCCATACCGGTCCCGGCCGGCCTCCACTGGGATGAATGGATCGGCCCCGCTCCTTACCGCGACTACCACACCGACCTGCACCCGCATGAATGGCACGGCTGGTATGACTTTGGCAACGGCTCGCTGGGAAATATGGGCTGCCACGTTCTCGATGGTGTCTTTTGGGCGCTCAAGATCGAACACCCAGCCGCCATCGAAGCCGAGGAAATCCGCGGCGGCAGCCAGCAACGTTACCCTACCGGCAGCCGCATTCGCTTTGACATTCCCGCTCGAGCCGATATGCCGCCGGTGAAAGTCTATTGGTATGAAGGTCTTAGAAAAGATGCCAAAACCGATGCCAGTGGAAAGCTGCACGCTGCCACGGGTGATGACCGGAATTTCCCGCCGCTGCTGCGCGAGCTGCTCAAGCAGTATCCAGACGAAGAAATTGACAAGCCCGACAGTGGCACGCTGTACGTGGGCGAAAAAGGCGTGCTCTACACCGGAACCTACGGGGGCAAGTTCCACCTTTTGCCCTTCGAAAAAATGCAGCAACTCCAGGACAAGATTCCCCGGACACTGCCGCGCCCAAAAAACGTCATGACCGATTTCCTCGAAGCCATTCGCGAAGGAAAAAAAGACACGGCTGCCAGCTTCGATTACGGCGCGCAACTGACCGAATTCACATTGCTTGGCAACCTTGCGCAGCACGCCGGCATCGGCAAGAAAGTCGAATGGAACGGCCCCCACATGAAGGTCACAAATTTGCCGGAGCTCAATCAGTGGGTGAACCGCGAGTATCGCAAAGGCTGGCTGGCGTGAACCGGTGGAACTCATATAAAAAGCTGAAAAGCTGAAAAGCTGAGAGCTTTCAACGTTCACATTTCAAACCTCCCATTTCAGCTTTTCAGCTTTTCAGCGTTTCAGTATTTCCGTTGCAGCTTATGGCGACGCCCGGAGCGGTGCGATGAGCTTCTTCAGTCTGCGCGCGACTTGGCCTATGACGGGGTCAAAGATGTGTCTGCAGTTTTCCAAGCAAGGTGAGTTGCGCTGAGCCGGCTTCGCTTCGCCGTGAGCCGTTGGCAAGTGACAATGACTATCCGAGAATTGAATCATGTTGCAATCTACGTCACGGACGTAAAGCGAAGCAGCGAGTTTTACCGAGGCGTGCTGCAGCTCGAAGCAATTTCACGCCCGGCATTCACTTTTCCCGGCGCGTGGTTTCGGCTGGGAACAGGCCAGGAACTGCACCTCATCGCCGATCACGGCACTCGTTTCTTCCGAAGCAATGAAAACAATCATTTCGCTCTCAAGGTGGATGACCTCGACCAATGGGAACGTCATTTGAAGAGCGTGCGCGCCGATATCGTTCCCAGGAAACAACGACCTGACGGGGCCTGGCAACTTTTCCTGCGCGACCCCGACGGTCACGTCATCGAGCTGTTCACGCCTTGACTTTCATCCAAAAAGAGGCCACTTGAACGTGGACTCAACGTTGATCCGGCGTCCTGTGCGTTGAGATTCGTGGCAGGCATTCATTACCTCCAGGACATGCAGAGCGTGCTCGGGGGTGATTAAGCTTGGCTTGCCCGTCAGAAGGCACTCGGCGACATAAGTTGCGCCGCCTACCCAATTGTACTTGCCTGGGTCTTTGCAAAACGTTTCCAGCACTGCTTCGCCTTGGGAGGCCACATCCACGCCGCCAGGCCCCCAATCCCAGCCTTGCATGTGCATTGTGCCTTTCATGCCGGTGATGTCGATGGTGTACAGTTGGCGTCCCTCGCCGGCCAAACGCTCGCCATCGAAATAAACGAAGCCCGTCTGCACGTGAGAAAGCACGCCGTTGCCATGGTGCATCAGGAGCATCGTGTTCTCGTCAGCCTCGACCTTTACCTCGCCCTGGTCTTCCACCTTGCGCGTGGCATTCAGCACCGCGGTCATGCCCGCTACCTCCTTAACCGGACCCAACAAGCCCGTGAACGTCGTCACGTTGTAAACCCCGAGGTCATACAGGCTGCCGCCGCCCTTCTGATAAAACCACCCGGACCACCCGGGCCCGCCGTGGCCATAAGTGCCGTGGCCCGCCGTCACCTTGCCGATTTTGCCACTGGCCATTGTGTCAGCCATGAACTTGAACTGCGGGCTGGTCACGCAGGTTGGGGAGGCCCAAAAATGCACCCCGTTGCGTTGCGCCAGGTCCAGCAGCTCTTGGCCATCTTTCACCTCCAAAGCCATCGGTTTCTCGGACCAGACATGGCGTTTCGCCTCCAGGGCCTTTTTGTTGACCGGGAAATGCGAAGGCATCGACGTGGTGTTAACCAGGAGGTCAAAGGGCGCGCCAGCCAGCATCTCGTCAATATTGGGATACACATTCGGCACCTTGAACTGCCGGGCCCGTTTCTTCGCTCGTTCAACGATGATATCGCACACGCTGACCACCTCGATGAACGGTTGCGAGGTAAGGTTCGGCAGATAGGAGCCGGAGACATTTCCGCAGCCAATCTGGCCCACTCTGATCTTGCCCCCTTTAGATGAACCGGCAACGGAGGAGGTTTCTGCACCCAGCAGGTCCGCCGCGACCCCAACTGCCGCGCCAAGAACAGCGGTGTCTTTAAGAAACTGACGACGGTCAATACTCTGGTTTGTTTTCATAGTAGGCTTCCCGAATTTAGCATGTCGAGAGAATTGGGGACAGTTTAATCATCGAAGTTCGAATTGGAACAAAAGAAGACTGCAACCCGTTAGTGGCGCGGCGCGCAGCGTCAAGAGACAACTACCTGCCGGAAGAATCGGCACGATGGAGTTTTCGGAGTGGTGGAGTGATGGTTAAAGGACGGACCGAGCCCTTTGTCTCCCGGGTCGGCCCTGTTCTCGTCGTTGTCCTCGTAATCGATCCCTTCTCTTCGCCGAAAAAGACGAAGATCGAGGACGACGACGAGGAGGATTGGGAGGGGGCCGTCAAATCCGCATTCCATTTGGGCGCATCTTGGCACTGCCACCGTAGCGCAGACTGGCAGTCTGCTGTGCCGCGGATTGGCAATCCGCCCACCTGCCGA
>WNGQ01000610.1_pt1 | contig 49772 bp, 61 predicted proteins | sample 5407661 | NCBI WGS metagenome assembly WNGQ01 (sample SAMN13153382, study PRJNA577476) | soil metagenome | isolation source: 60 cm soil or saprolite under Garry oak tree replicate 2 | place: USA:California | collected 2016-06-15 | reverse complement strand
CAGAATATCGAGATGGCTCTTCTGAAGCGTCCGAGCGCGCTCGCCCCGCTGGCGATGTCGCTGGCAGCGCTGAGCCTGGTGCTGGGTCACGTTCCCTGTACGGCGCTGCGCGTGAGCCCGACGAAGGCGCCGCCGCCCATGTCTGGCAGCTATTGATGGCCGCGCAGGTTCCGTTCATCGCGTTCTTCGCGCTCACATGGCTGCCGCGGACACCGAGGCAAGCCGGGGTGATCCTTGCCCTGCAGGTTGCCGCTGCGCTCGCCGCCGCAGCTCCGGTCTTTATCCTGCGGCTGTAGCCAGGTTCTCGGTGCGAGCGGCGGCCAGCTGCCGCTCGAGCTTCGGCGCCGGCGCGTAGCCGTAATTCACATGCATCGCCCGGCCGTCGGACGCCATCACGACGGTCGTCGGCAGCGTGTAGACGTGAAACCTCTCCGCCAACGCGCGATCGGTAATTGCGTCCACCCTGTCCACCCGGACGCCATCGAGCCGCGCCAGGGCCGGCTCCTGGTGCGTGCGGCACACGGTGCAGCTGTCGCCGGTGAAGTAAAGGATGTACGGCTCGACGGACGGCCCGGCGCTGACTCCAATGGCCAGCCGTCGGGCGCGACGAGACCGCACGGCCTCCAGGCCGGCGGCGGCGAGAACCACAGCGCCCACCACCGCCAGTGCCCAGAGCTGCGCGCTCACGCCCGCACCCACCCCCGGCGCTCGAGCTGGAAGAAGATCTGGCAGCCCAGGCAGTAGCCGAACGCCAGGTTGACAAACGCGAGGACCGCGACCAGCAGGGCGAGCGCCAGGCCGACCACCGGCACCGGGACCAGAAACACCGACGCCACCGCGAGAAACACCCCGCCCAAGCCCTGCGCAAAGTTGTGAGGTTCCGGCCGGTCCTGCATCGGTCGCGGCTTGACGATGCCCCGGGGCTTGAGGACCTTGAAATAGACCTGCTTGAACAGCGCCAGTCGCGGCGCGAACGTGCCGAGCAAGAGCACGATCGCAAGCAGTGGGATCAGTACAAGCAGCGGCCGGAAGACAGCGCTGCCCACGAACGCGACCAGCACGGTCGCGATGATCCCGGTCTGGTTGACCTTGAGAGCCGAATGATCGACAAGCTGCGTTACCGTGCTCACTTCTCGATGGGAACTCGGATCGAGCTGCCCCACTCGGTCCACGACCCGTCGTAGTTCTTGACGTCGGGATAGCCGAGCAGCTCGTGGAGGACGAACCAGGTGTGCGCTGAGCGCTCGCCGATGCGGCAGTACGCGATCACCTCTTTGTTCGGGACGACGCCCTTGCCGCCGTAGATGTCCTTCAGATCGTCGAGGCTCTTGAAGGTTCCGTCCTCGGCGTTGACGGCGGTCGCCCACGGGATGCTCGCCGCGGTGGGAATGTGGCCGCCGCGCTGGGCGCCCTCCTGGGGCAGGTTCTCCGGCGCGAGCAGCTCGCCCGAATACTCCTTCGGCGAGCGCACGTCGACCAGCGCCACCTTGCCCAGCTTGTCGAGGACCTGGTCGCGGTAGGCGCGGATCTGCTCGTCCGGCGAGCCCTGGAAGTCGTAGTGCGTCTCCGGATAGGTCGGCACGTCGGTCGTGTACGGCCGGCCTTCCTTCTCCCACTTGACGCGGCCGCCGTCGACCAGCTGGACCTTGTCGTGGCCGTAGTACTTAAGCGCCCAGTACGCATAAGCCGCAAACCAGTTGTTGTTGTCGCCGTACAGCACGATCGTCGTGTCTGGCGTGATGCCGCTCTTTCCAAGCAGCTCGGCGAGAGCTTCTTTCGGGGCGAGGTCACGCGCCAGCTGGTCCTGGAGCTCGCGCTTCCAGTTCCAGCCCACCGCCCCGTCGATGTGGCCCTTCTCGTAGGAGGTCGTGTCGACGTCGACCTCGACCAGGCGAATGCCGGTGTCCTTGGCATGCTCGGCGATCCACTCGGTGGATACGAGTGCCTTGGTCTGTGTCTGAGAGCTCAATTCCAATTCCTCCAGAAATGCGAATGACGAACCGACGGTTCGGAAGAGACGAGCGGTCGGGTGGGCGCGCCTCCGCTAGCGGGGCGCGAGCAGACGACCGGGGCTAGCTACAGAAGCAGGCCGGGATGTGGGTCAGACGCTGGGCAGGCCAGATGAGGTCCTGCATCGACACTCAATTCTAGGCAACCTACGGAAGCAGTGGATCATTCCGCACAATTGCGACCGTGTCGCAAGTAGAGCTTTTCAAGTACCAGGCGCTCGGCAACGACTACCTGGTCCTCGACCTCCCCGGGCCGCTCGACGCGCTGGTCGAGCTGCTGCCGGCGCTGTGCGACCGGCACCTCGGCCTTGGCTCCGATGGGCTCCTGGCCTTCGATGGGGCCGCGATGACCGTGCGGATCTTCAACCCCGACCGCTCCGAGGCCCAGAAGAGCGGCAACGGCCTTCGCATCACGGCCGCCCACGCCGTCCTCCAACATGGCGCTCCAGACGCCTTCGCCCTGCGGACCGCCGCCCGCTCGAACGCTGTCAGGGTGCTGTCGAAAAAAGGCGCTGAGGTGGTGACCGAGCTCGACATCGGCCGACCTTCTTTTCGCGCCGCGGACCTGCCGGCGACGTTCGACGGCGAGCCCGACCACGTAGAGCTCGAAACCCCGGCCGGCGCCGTCATAGCGGTGCTGGTCTCGGTCGGGAATCCCCACTGCGTCGTGTTCGGGCAGCCGGTGACCAGGAAGCGCTGCCTCGAGGTGGGACCAGGTCTCGAACGCCACCCTGCGTTTCCCGAACGGACAAACGTCCAGCTGTGCGAGGCGATCGATCGCGGCCATGTCCGGGCTGAGATCTGGGAACGCGGCGCCGGCTACACGCTCGCCTCTGGCACGAGCGCCGGCGCCGTCGCAGCGGCATGCATGAGGCGCGGCCTGGTGGACGAGCACGTCACCGTGCAGATGCCAGGTGGAAACCTCGCGGTGCGCCGCGAGCCGGCCGGGAATCTCGTCCAGTCCGGCCCGGCCCGCCGCGTCTACCGCGCGATCGTCGACCTAAGCGACTTTGCTTAGCCGGGCAACCGCATCGGGCAGCTGATCCAGGCCACTGATCACGGCATCTGCCAGCGCAGGGTCGTCTGTTGCGGCGCGCCGGTTGACCCAGATCCGCGTGATGCCCAATTCGTGGGTCGGTTGGATGTCGTGAAAGTAGCTCTGGGCGACGTGAATCCACGCGTCCGCCGACGAACCGAACGTCGACTGAAACAATCGGAAGTGCGCCGGGCTTGGCTTGTACGCGGAAACGTCCTCGGCGGTGACGACTGCGTCAAACGATGCAGGGAGGCGCCGCTGGGTCAGGGCGATGATGTCGCGGTCGCAGTTCGTCAGCAGCGCCAGCTTCCAGCCCTCCCTTCGCAGCTCGGCCAGGGCCGGCCCCACATCACCGAACGGCGGCCAGTACGGAATGGTCGCGACGAGCGCGGTCGCATCATCCGGCCTGAGGTCGAGGTCGAGCCGTTTGGCGGCGCGGCGCGTCGCCTCTGTCAGGACTGCGCGGTAGCGCTTGAACGATGGCTCGCTTTCCACCTCGGTCTCGGCGGCGATGTACGCATCAATGAACGCTTCGCCCCGGCCCGGAAAAAGCAGCTCACCCGTCGTGCGAATCCCGTGACGCCAGTCGATGAGCGTGCCGAAGCAGTCGAAGGTCAGCCATCGGTCGGCCATGGAGGGACTATTGCCCGGCTGCGCGGAAGGAAAGCGTCTTTTTCGTCGCCTGGTCGACCTCTTCGGGCGTGAGCAGGACCGTCGTCCGCGTTCTCACGGTTCCGGTCGCCGCGATGCCCATCGAAAGCGCCGTCGCGATGACGTTGTCGGGGACGTCGACGATCGACACGACGTCGTTGTCGCCAAACGCGAAGTAGTAGGCCTCGAGGCGGCCGCCCATCGCTTCGACGGCCGATTCGACCGCCTGGCGCCGGCCGCTGCCACCTTCCTTCAGCACGCCCTTCAAGCCTTCTGCGGTGTAGGACCCGGTGACCAAGTACTTCGGCATGTGCGTCCTCCTAATTTCGGTGGTGAGGATCGATCATCCGCCGCCGCGTCGCAGGCGGCGCGGCGTTGCGAGAGCAATCGTCGCAGACGCCGACAACGAGCACCTCTGTGCGCACGGGCTTGAAGCCGTGGCCTTCCTCGAGATGCGCCTCGAGCTCGTGCACGAACTCTTCCTGCACGTGCATCACGCCGCCGCAGACCTGGCACACCGCGTGGTGGTGATCCCCGCTCGCCAGCTCGTAATGCGTCGGCCCGTCGCCAAGGTGCGCGGCGTAGACGGAACCCGACGCGGTCAGCGCGTCGAGGGCGCGATAGACGGTACTGCGCGGAAAACCAGGTTTTGTCCTGTGCAGGTCGAGAGTGATCTCGTCCGCGGTGCAGTGGCCTCCGAGCCTCACGATCGCGTCGTAAACCATCTGCCTCTGCGCGGTGCGCCGCATACCTGGCGCAAGCATCAGTTACGGGCTATGACGTGAAGCGACCGATCCGCTTTCGTCAGCACGCGACAGCCGTCCGGTTCGATCACCACGTCGTCTTCGACCCGGACTCCGCCGAATTCAGGGATGTAGATGCCGGGCTCGACCGTGAAGACCATGCCTGCCTCGAGCACGGTCTGCGAGCCTGGATCCAGGCTTGGGTCTTCGTGCGCCTCGAGGCCGAGACCATGGCCGATGCGATGGAAGAAGCGCTCGCCGTAGCCCGCGGCTTCGATGACGGCTCGTGCCGCAGCGTCGACCGCGCCGGCGGTCACCCCAGGTCGGGCGGCGGCGATCGCCGCGTCATATGCCTCGAGCACGACACGATGGATCTCGCGCTGCCGCTGGTCTGGCTCGCCGATCACGACCATCCGCGTCGTGTCGGCTTTGTAACCCTCGTACGCGCCGCCGAAGTCGAGCAGCACGAAGTCGCCGGCCGACAGCTTGCGGTTGGTCGGACCGAGATGAGGAAGCGCGGAGTTGGGGCCAGACTGCACCAGGGTGTCGAACGCGAGCGCCCCGCCGAGCTCGCCGATGATCGAGCCGATCGTGAGGGCGAGCTCCATCTCGGTCTGGCCGGCCCGGACCCGCGCCAACGTGTGCGCGCAGGCTGCGTCGGTGAGTGCGGCCGCTCGGGCGAGCTTCTCGATCTCGTCCGGTCGCTTGATCAAGCGCAGCCGCCGGATCTCGGGCGCGACATCGACCAGCTCGCTTGCGCCCGAGCGCGTGGTGATGACCTCCGCCGCGTGGAGGCTGAGGTGGTCTTTCTCGACACCGAGCTCCGCCAGTCCGGCCAGCGCCTGAGCGACGAGCCCGTACGGGTCCTCTCCATCGCGCCACGCGATGACGTCGGCGTCGGCGGCCTGGGACTCTGCTTTCTGGCGCTCGAGCGCCGGCACGATCAGCGCCGCGGACCCTGGCCGCACGATCAGCGCCATCAGCCGCTCGTGCGGTTCGGCAAAGAAACCGGTGAGATAGGCGATCGAGACGGGCCGCGTGATGTAGAGGGCGTCGAGCCGGCGCCCGGCCATCCACCGCCGGAGCTCGGCGAGTGGGGCCGTGCTTGCGACCGCGCTAGTCAACGGCGGTGACGCGCACGGTGTACGAGCCGCCCGGCGTCTTGATCTCGACCCTGTCTCCGACACGGTGGCCCATCAAGGCCTTGCCGAGCGCGGACTCGAAGCTGACGCGCCCTGCCTTCGGATCAGCCTCGGCGGATCCGACAATCCGGTAGGCCTCCTCGTCCTCTCCCTCTTCGGTAAAGCGCACCGTGCTGCCCATGCCGACCACGCCCGGCTCGTTGTGGTTCTCGATCAGGACGTGATTCTTGATGATGACCTCGAGCTCCTTGACCCGCGCCTCCATCATTCCCTGCTCGTTTTTGGCGGCGTGGTACTCGAAGTTCTCGGAAAGGTCGCCGAGCTCGCGGGCGGCCTTGATCTTGGCCACGATCGACGGCCGACGCCTGGTGGTCAGCTCTTCGTGCTCCCGCCGAACTGCCTCCAACCCCTCAGGCGTGATGGGAACGTCGTTTGCCATCGAATCGAGTCTAACCCGTGACTCAGCCCGTACCGGCCGTATACAGTCCCGGGCGTGAGACCCCTGATCCTCAGGATCGGGCTTCTTCTGATGGGTGTCGGTCTACTCGGTGGGGCCACTGGAACGGTCCTGGTGACATCGTTCAAGTCGATTGACGAGCAGGTCGGCACGAATGGCTCCGCTGCCGCGGCCGTGCTGGGCATCGGCCTCATCATCGCCGCCATCAACCCGACCGCATCGGTGGCCTGGGTGAGGGCCGGCATCCTCTACGGCATCGTGGTCCTGATCTTCGAGATCATCTCCCAGCTGCACGGCAAGGGTTTCCACCTGGGGCCGGTGATCTTCGGGCTCGCTTTCACCCTTCTGCTGGTCGCCACATACCCGGAGCGAAAGAAGCTTCTCCCGTCCGTCGGCGGCACCCCACCGAAAGAGGCTGAGGCGCAATCCCCCGCTCCTGCGGCCGAGGCGGAAGAGAAGGCCTGAGCGCGACCGACGCGCCGAGTGGACCAGGCTCGGCTGCGGCAACAACTCAATTTCCGACGGTGACGGCGGTGGCGCGCTAGGTGCGCGGAACGAGCGCCTGGACCTCTTGCATCATCCGCCGCTGGAGCAGGTAGGAGATGCCGTAAATCCCCGCCGCCAGCGCCGCTCCGGTCACCACCGCAAGACTTGCGTGCAGAACCTCGGGTGAGATCGGAAGTAGAGCCACGACGTCGTCCCCGATGACCGCACCGAGCGCCAGCCCCAACGGTGTGACCAGCGGAAGGAGCTGCAGCCGGCGCATGACCGGAGGCACCGGCGGCTCGACGCGTCCCACCATCCGCTGGCCCATCACGCCGACCGACTTCACGTGCTTCAGGTACGGAGTGACGGTGAGGACGACGTTCACCTGGTTGCCGGGCACCTGCTTCAGGCGCGCGGGCGGGACCAGGTACTGCTCAACTCCCCCTCGCGTCTGCACCATGAGCATTCCGAGACCCATCGAGGTGCTGACCGAGCTCGCACCGACGAGCTGCCCCTGCACGAGCTTCGGCTCGCTTCTTCTGTCCTTGAGCGCGAGCCGGAATCCAGGACCGACAAAGCTGGCCAGCAGTGCGATCGGGAGCAGCCACGCCAGCGCCCCCGCAACCGCCACCGGCCACCCGTAGATCGGCGGGATGAAGACGAGCCATGCGGCCATGATCGCCGCGCACAGCACCGCCACGCCGATCGAGACGTAGCCGATCCGGATCACACGCTCCGGCGCATATCCCTGGAGCATGCCGCCCGACTGGACGTAGCGTTCGCGCTGTTTTCGCGTCGCCCCCTGGGTGTTGGAGGCGGCAGCGGCTTTGGGCTGAATCCTGCGCATCTGCTGCCGGACCTGGCGGACCTGTTTCTTGCCCATCGCCTCAGAGCGGGAGTGTATCGCCCGGATAGGTGAGGCGGCCGCCTTCGACCCGGGCGAAGGGCGTGAGCGAATGCGACGCCGGCTCCGATTTGCCCGTGATGTGTCTCACGTTCAACCCGCGCGACACCAGCGCGTCGGAGATGAGTGAGCGGTGGCACCTCCAGGGCACCGCCTCGGCGCACATGATGGCCGTGGCTTGGGCTCGGGCAAGCGACTCGAGGTGATCGATCCCCCGCCAGAAGTCGTCGGTCTGCATGTAGTCGGCATAGCCGCGAAAAGAAACGTTGCGCCAGCCCAGGTTGATCGAATCAGATTTGGGCTTGCGCAGGCCGCCCAGCTCGAGCATGTGGTTGTAGCCGATCCTGCTCCGCGCCAGGGAAGCGGCGAGTGGGGCTTTGGCAAAGTGAGGCATCCGACGCGAAGCCGGCACGGTCCGCACGTCGACGAGCAGCTCCACGTGATGGTGAAGCAGAAGCTCGATGAGCTCCTCTGAGGATCGGGTCGAGTGCCCGATCGTGTAGACGGTTAAGGCTTCCGCTGCGAAGGGTCCACCGCCGGCACGAGCACCCTCCTGGTCAGGGTCGAGCCGTTCAGCTGGAAGGAACCCGTGAAGAGAATCGCAGGCTCGTAAAAGCTGTGGTCGCCCGCCGGCGCGAGCGCATAAACGAGCTCCGCCTTGGTGAGCTTGATCGCCGGCGCCGCCGTCGCAGCAGCCGGCCCGGCGGACGCCAGCGCGGCCTGGACCGCTTCGGCCGCCGAGATGATCTTGTAGTCCGCGACGTCGAGACTCACAGGCAGCAGGCCCAGGCACAGCACCGGCCTGTTCGCGCTGATGTCGACCTCGAGGCCGTAGTGCTGGCCGTTCACGTCGACCAGGTACGCGGGGCCGTAGCCCGGCGCGTCGAACTGCCGCTCGTAGTGCACCCGGGTCGGGTCGCCGGAAGTATCGACGGACACCGTGTAGCTCCACTGCGGCGACAGGCTGTGCTGGGCAAGGAAGATGTCGGCCAGGTCGCGCGGCCCCGCGCCCGCGGCATCGATCGTCTGCATCGAGGACGACGAGAAGATGAAGAAGGCCGGGCTGGCGGGCGGAGCCTGCACGGTTCCGCGCACCTTCAGTGTGTAATCGGATGCGGAGTACGAGCCCAGGAATCCGGAGGGGCGGTCGCGCAGCACCGCGCCGAGTCCGGATGCGAACTGATCGGCGGCGTTGGTCGACGGCTCCGAGTAACGGAACACGGGCGCGCTGACGATGGCCAGGTCGAACTTGCCGGTCCACGTCAGCTGGGCGGGGCCGTAATACTGCCCGGTCGCGGTGTCGACCGCGGCAGCGGGAGCCTGCCCGTTCTTCGTTCCGTTGTTGAAGACAGGGGTGGGCAGGCGGCCGAAGTTGCCGGCGAAGAGCGCTCCGTTGCGCGGCGCGTTCGCCTCGCTGCTCATGCCCTGTGAGGCGCCTCCTCCGGCGCCGCCGCGGCCGAGCCCGCTGTAAGCGAAGAGGCCAACGCCGAGGACGACGACGAGCGTGGCCGCGACCGCCGCCAGGGGCACGGCGGGGACTTCGCGTATGCCCTGGAAGAGTCCATAGATCACATCGCCGAAACGCCGCTGCGGCGGCCGGGCGCTCTGGACCTGGAGCCACAGCTCGTCCTCGAAACCCGGACGCGGGCGTGTGCTCTCGAACGCACCGTCGAGCTCGCGCTGAAGGGCCTGCAGCTCGAGGTCGTCGATCTCTTCCGGCGGCTCGCTCACGCGCCCTCCTTCTGGACCGCTTCACGCAGCGCCTTGAGCGCCCTGTGGTACAGCATCTTCGCCGCGTCCTCGCTGCAGCCCAGTAGCCGGCCGACCTCATCGAAGCTCAATCCCGAGTGCCTCAGCGAGATCGCGTCGCGCTGGCGGTCGGGCAGCTGGCCCACCTGCGCCAGCAGCGCGCGGTACTGGACTCGCTCCTCGGCCTGCTGCGCGGGATCTTCCTCGACGAGCGGCTGGTGCTCCATCGTTCGCTGCAGGCGGTCCCGCCGGACTCGCGAACGAAAGTAGTCGAGCGTCGCGTTGCGTGCGATGCGGAACAACCAGGCCGACGGCGTCGTGTTCCGAGCCTCGAAGCGGCCGTATGCCTGGTACGCGTTCATGAAGACCTGCGCGGTGATGTCCTCGGCGTCGGCGGACGTGCCGACCTGCGCCCGAACGTAGGCATATATTCGCCCGAGATAATCTCGGTAGAGATCTTCGAACGGCGGCCGCTCGGCTGCCAAGTTCGGTTCATGGTATGTGACCCTTGATTGAGCGAACGACCGCCCGGCGCCGGCTGTAACGCGCCATCTGATGGTGGCGCGGCTACTCCCGGTAGGCCGCGATGACCTCTTTTGGCCGGTTGCTGAAGATGGAGTCCGGCTTGCAGTAGCGGCACCAGGCGATAGCCTGCTCGTCGTCGACCGGCCACACGCCCACCGCGCCTCCGGCAGCGTGCACCTCCTTGACGACCTGCGGGTCGGTGGCGCCCCAGTGCGGGGAGTACACGTCGGCATTCGCGTCGCGCAGCAGGTTCGCCGGGTGCATCGGCCGCGCGCCCTCGAGGATCCCGAGCTGGAGCGCGGGCTCGATCTGGCGCAGGTCGTGGATCGACGCGTGGTTGAAGGAGACCGCCGCGCACTCGGCGACCGCGCCCAGCTGCCGCAGCATGTTCACGAGCTTTTCCTCGAGGCCCGGGTAGAGCGGCGGCACCTGCTTGAGCTCGATCACGAGGCCAACCCTACCGAGCGCCAGCTCGACCACCTCCTGGAGCAGCGGGATCTTCTCGCCGTCACCGGCGTTGAGCTTGCGCAGCTCTGCGGCGGTGTAGTCGCGGACCATGCCCGTCCCGTTGGTGGTGCGCTCGAGAGTGTGGTCGTGGATCACGACGAGCCGGCCGTCGGCCGACAGATGGACGTCGCACTCGATGAGGTCGCATCCGGCGTCGATCGCCGACCGAAATGACCGCATCGTGTTCTCGGGATGCTCGGCCGGGTTGCCCCGGTGACCCCCTATCAGCGGCCGTCCATCGTCGTGTGCAGCCTCGTACCGCGTGCGAATCGAGTGAGATAAGAACGTTCGGTCAGTCTAACCGCGTTGAAAAACGGAACTCCCGAACAGTGATTGCTCGATTTGGCAAGACGAGAGGATTGCTTCTCTATAGTGCAGGGGTGACCTCGGGCCGACCGCAGACGATCGCTGAGCTCCGCTCCACCGGACACAAGCGTGAAACGGTCAAGCAGGAGATGCGTCGCAATCTGCTCACAAGGTTGCGCGCCGGTGAGCCGCTGCTGGCCGGAATCGTCGGTTACGACGACACCGTCCTGCCGCAGCTGGCGAATGCGGTCATCTCCGGGCACGACGTCATCATGCTCGGCGAGCGCGGTCAGGCGAAGAGCCGGATCATGCGGTCGCTCGTCAGTCTGCTCGACGAGTTCGTCCCGGTCATCGCGGGGTGCGAGGTCAACGACCACCCTTACGGGCCGATCTGCCGCCGCTGCCTCGACCTTGTCGAGAAGGACGGCGACAACGTTGCCGTTGCGTGGATCCCACGCGATCGGCGTTACGGCGAGAAGCTCGCGACTCCCGACATCTCGATCGCGGACCTGATCGGAGAGGTCGATCCGATCAAGGTCGCCGAGGGCCGCTATCTATCCGACGAGCTGACGATCCACTACGGGTTGCTGCCACGCACGAACCGCGGCATCTTCGGCATCAACGAGCTGCCCGACCTTGCAGAGCGGATCCAGGTCGGATTGCTCAACATCATGGAAGAAAAGGACGTGCAGATCCGCGGATATCGCGTGCGACTGCCCCTGGACCTGTTTGTGATCGCGAGCGCAAACCCCGAGGACTACACGTCGCGCGGGCGCATCATCACCCCGCTCAAGGACCGGTTCGGCTCGCAGGTGCGCACGCACTACCCGCTGACCATCAGTGAAGAGATGCAGATCATGGAGGCGGAGCGACACGCGGTGCCGGAAGACTTCGAGCTCGTCTTTCCGTCCTTTATGAAGGAGATCGTCGCCGAGCTCACGCACCTCGCACGCCGCAGTCCGCACATCTCACAGTCGTCCGGTGTATCGGTGCGCATGTCCATCGCAAACGTCGAAAACCTCGCCAGCAACGCTGTTCGCCGGGCCGCGCGGCTTGGCGAGTCGCTGGCGGTGCCGCGGATAACCGACCTCGCGTACCTCGTGTCATCGACCGCGGGCCGGGTCGAGATCGAAGCGCTCGACGAGGGCAAGGAAGAGCAGGTCCTCGCCCGCCTCGAGCGGGGAGCCATCAGCTCGGTGTTCAGCCGGCACTTCTCGGCCTCGCAATTCGAAGGCGTCGTCTCACGATTCGAGGACGGCGGGATGCTCGAGGTCGGAGAGGGAATCCCGGCGCGCGCTTACACGCGCGCGATCGGCGAAGCACCCGAGCTGGCCACGGCGATGAAGCGCCTGGGCCTGCCGGATCGCCCGGAGGTGCGCGCTTCGGTGATCGAGTTGATCCTCGAGGGACTGCACCTGAACAAGCGTCTCAACAAAGACGAGGTCGAAGGCCGCGCGATCTACCGTCGCTAGCGCTGTGCGGCGTAGACCCAGATGAAGCCGACCACCATTGCGACCACGAGCAAGAAGAAGAGCGCTTCGACCTGGTCGAGATGGAACTCGAAGAGGAGATGTCCACGGCGGACGTCGTGCTCCTTCTCAGCTCGGTGCCGGAGAGGACGAGCGACCTCGTCTACTGGCTGGACGAGGCCCGCTTGCGCTATCGCCACGGACCCGCCTTTCCGACGCTGGGCGGCCTCATTGCGCACCTGGTCGACTCGGCCGTCAAGGTCGATTTGCTCTTGCGCCACGCCCATCTCGACGGCCAGACGACCGGCGACGTCCGCGTCGCGATCGATCCTCCCCACGACCAGGAATTGACCTTGCCACTCCAGGAAGCGCTGGAGGACCTGGCTCGAGTCCGGCGCCGGACGGTCGACCTGCTGCACGGCTGGGGCAAGGCCGAGTGGGACCGCACGATCGCCGATCCACGCGGCGGCGGAACCACGCTTCTCGAGGTCTGCCAGCTGGTGGCCCGACACGAGATGGGTCACATCGCGCAGATCCGCAATCTCAGCGCGCTGCTTCCGGAGCCGCAAGACCTCGGCCCCGTCCGCCAGCCCGGTGTAAACGGCAGCTGACGTGGCGGAAGACCAGGAACCAGAATCCGCGCCAACCGAGCGGTCCGCCAGGCAGGGACGCTCGCGGCGCAAGCGGAAGTCAGGGGGCGGCCGCTCCGCCCAGTACTGGATGATCGTCAGCTCGCCGGACAACTTCCGCAAGACCCATGAGCACGGGTTCTCGATCCAGGGTTTGAAGAGCCGGCATCGCCGGCGTGTGGAAACGATGCGCGTGGGCGACCGCGTCCTCTACTACGTCACGGGTCGCATGGGATTTGCGGCCACGGTGACGGTCGCGTCTCCGATGTACGAAGACCACACACCGATCTGGCGCTCGTCGCGCCGTGACGAAGACTATCCGTGGCGCGTTCACATCCGGCAGGACGTTGTGCTCGACGAGCAGGACTGGGTCCCCGCGAAGGAGATCGCCTACCGGCTCGACTACGTTCGCAAGTGGCCGCCCGAGCACTGGACGCTCGCTTTCCAGGGCCACATCCACGCGCTGCCCAAGGCCGATTTCGCCATCATCGAGGACGAGATCTCCCGCACGTCAAAGCGCCGGAAAGCTCTCGCCGGCTGATGGGCGCGCTCAAGCGCCTGTATCACCTCCACTTTCAAGACGAGCGCCGCGAGAGGCTCTTTCTCTCCTCGCTCGGGTTCCTGGCGACCTTCGGCATCGTGCGCGGCATCACCCACATGATCCGGGCCGGCATCGGTCCATTTCACAACGTGACCAGCGGTGGTCTGCACATCCACCACCTCGTGTGGGGCATCCTCCTGCTCCTGCTCGTCGGGTACGTGTGGCTGCTCGAGATCGGGGTGGGCTCGAGCTGGATGGCCAGCCTGACCGCGATCGCGTTCGGCGTCGGCGCCGCCCTGGCGCTCGACGAGTTCGCGCTGTGGCTCAACCTGAGCGATGTCTACTGGGAGCGGCAGGGACGGGTCAGCATCGATGCGGTGCTGATCTTTGGCGGCCTGCTTTCGGTCGGGATATGGGGATGGCCTTTCTTCCGCGGTCTGACCGGCCTTCTGCGGCGCCACAATCCCTTGTCCGGCGGTGCTTGATGGTTGGTGGGAATGCAGCTCGGTGCGCGCCCGATGACTTCTGTCCGTTCTGAAGAGGCGGCATTCGAGGCCCTTTTTACAGCCGAATATGCCCGCGTCGTCGGTATCGCCAACCGCGTCCTCGCCGACCCCCACGAGGCGGAGGACGTGGCCCAGGACGTCTTTATCGACTTCCATCGCCTGCACTCGGCGTCGGCCGACTACGCGCCTGCATGGCTCCATCGCGCAGCGGCGCACGCCTCGCTGAACCGGTTGCGCGGCGCGCGGCGGAGGTTGAAGCGTGAGGTGGCGCAGGCGATGCAAGAAGGTGATCGCGCGCTCGACCCCCAAAAACAGATGGAGGTCAACGAGGATCGCCGGCACGTGCGGCAGGCGCTGGCCAGGCTCGCGCCCAAGCCGGCGGCTGCGCTCGCGCTGCGGGCAAGTGGACTTAGCTACGCCGAGGTCTCGCAGGCGCTCGGTGTCGGAATCGGACAGGTCGGAACTTTGTTGAGGCGCGCGGAAGCCGCGCTGCGTAAGGAGGTCACCCGTGGCACATCTGACTGAAGGAACACTGCGCCGAATGGTGGACGATGCGGACGCGCGCTCGGGCGCCGACGCCGCCCATCTCGAGGGCTGCTCGGAATGCCAGGCGCGCATGAATGTCGTTGCGGAGGACGCGAGCTCGATCGCCGCACTCCTGGCCGTGCCCGAGGCACGTGTCGATGTCGGCGCCGCATTCCAGGGCGTCATGCAGCAGCCCAAGTCGCAGCCGGCGCTGGTCCGTTTTCCGATCCTGCGTCCGGCGAGCAGGCCGACCTTCGCGCTGGTGGCGGCGGTCGTAGCAGCCGCTGTTGTCATCGTGGCCTTCACGTTCAGCGGATTCTTCTTCAAGCCGACCACCGTCAAGACCGTCCCCGTGACTGTCGCAGACGTGCAGGCGCTGTCGCAGCTGGCCGACTACGGCACGATAACGTGGTCGAAGGAGCCGCAGCTCCAGGCGACCACCAGCGCCGCCGACGCGTCGTCGGTTGCGGGCGGCCTCCAGCCGCCGACCGTGTCCAAGCTGCCCGCCGGCGTGTCGACCAATGTCACGTACGGCGCCATGTCGGAGGCCGTCGCAACATTCACCTTCAGCGCGGAGAAGGCGGCCGCAGCAGCGGCGAAGCACGGCAAGACGCTGCCTCCGATGCCCGCGGGAATGGACGGCGCGACGCTCACGATCACCGTCGGTCCGGCGGTCGGCGAGGTCTACGGCGACCTCAACCGCCCCAGCGCTGACACCAACACGATCAACCTTCCGCAGCTCATCATCGCCCGCTCGGCCGCGCCGACCGCAAAGGCGACCGGTGTCACGGTCAAAGACCTCGAGAGCTTCATCCTCGCTCAGCCCGGAATCACACCGGAGCTGAAGAAGGCCGTCTCAGCGATCGGCGATCCCAGCACCACGCTTTTGATCCCGGTGCCGATCGAGTACGCGACATCGACCCAGGTCACGGTGCAGGGCGTCGACGGGGTTGCACTCGGTGACAACACCGGCGTGGGCTCCGCGGTCGTGTGGGTGAAGGGCGGATCCGTATACGTCGTCGCGGGATCGATCAAGCAGTCCGAGGCGATCAACATCGCAAATAACCTCAAGTAGCTCCGCGCCGTTAGCGTTGTGCCGATGGCCGAGCTAGCAGAGAAGACCACGGCGGCCGCGTCCCCCAGCGCGGCCGCCGGCACGCCGGCGGTCAAGACAGTCGAGCTCACCAAGAAGTTCGGCCACACCGTCGCGCTGGCCGGCCTGTCGATGACGGTGCCGCGCGGGGAGGTGTTCGGCTTTCTCGGTCCCAACGGCGCCGGCAAGACCACCGCGGTCAAGCTCCTGCTTGGCCTGTTGAAGCCGACATCAGGCGAGGGCTGGCTGCTCGGCCGGCCGGTCGGCGACCTTCAGACTCGCCGGCGCATCGGCTACCTCCCGGAGCTCTTCCGCTACCAGAGCTGGCTTTCCGCAGCCGAAGTTCTCGAGCTGCACTGCGAGCTGGCGCCGCTGCCGCGGTCGAGCTGGAGGGACGAGATCGCAGGCGCGCTCGAGACGGTCGGCCTGACCGATCGCGCGAAGGATCGCGTGGGCACCTTCTCCAAAGGCATGCAGCAGCGGCTGGGCCTCGGCGCCGCGTTGCTGGGCGAACCTGAGCTCGTCTTCCTCGACGAGCCGACGTCGGCGCTCGATCCGGTGGGACGCCACGACGTGCGCGAGATCATCCGCGGCCTGGCTTCTCGTGGCACGGCGGTGTTCCTCAACTCTCATCTCCTTAGCGAGGTGGAGCAGGTGTGCGACCGGGTTGCCGTCGTCGATCACGGACGCGTCATCGCGGAGGGGACGATGGACGATCTCCTTGGCGGCACCGCAGTTCGTGTTCGGGCGACCGGGCTGTCGCCGGCCGACAAGAACCGCCTGGCGGAATTCGGCCGTATCGATGACGAGGGCGACCAGCTGACGTTTGCGAATCTCGACCCCGACCGGGTCCCAGAGCTGGTTGCATCAATCGTTTCGATGGGTGGGCGCGTGTACGAGGTCGCGCCGCGACACCAGACCCTCGAGGATCGATTTCTCCAGCTGCTCGAGGATGAGGAGGACAAGACCTGATGCCCCCGGTGCTTGTCATCGCGCGGCTGACGGTGCAGGAATCGTCACGGCGGCGGTTGCTGCTCGCGCTGCTGATCCTGACCCTGCTCGTCGTCGGCTTTTCCGCGTGGGGCTTCAACAAGATCACCACCGTCACGCGCCCCGACGGCACGCTGCTGCCGCCGGACCAGGTTTCGCTGATCACCTCGCAGCTGCTGATCGTGGTCGTCTTCATGTTCAGCGGCGTGCTCGCCTTGAGCGCCGCGGTCGTGGCAGGCCCGCTCATCTCGGGCGAGGTCGAGAGCGGGCTGTTGCTCGCCATGCTTGCGCGGCCGGTGCGCCGGAGCGAGGTCGTGATCGGAAAGTGGCTCGGCCTGGCGATCCTCGTCGCGGTCTATGCCGCGGGCGCGGGATCGCTCGAGCTCGCGGCCGTGGACTGGGCTACCGGCTATCTTCCGCCGCACCCGGTCCAGCTTCTCGTCTTTGTCGCGGCCGACGGTCTGATCCTGTTGTCGGTCGGCCTCCTCCTTTCGACGCGGCTGTCGGGCATCACCGCCGGCGTGATAGCGCTGGTCGGTTGGCTCATCGCCTGGATTGCCGGAGTCGTCGGTGACATCGGTACGGGTTTGCAGAACCAGGCGCTGGAGAACGTGGGTGTGGTCTCCCACCTGGTGCTGCCTTCCGACGGATTGTGGCGCGGGGCCATCTATGCGATGGAGCCGGACACCTTCATCGCCGCTCTGCGCGCGCTGGGCACCGCCGGCCGTGCGAATCCGTTCGCGGCTACGGAGCCGCCGCCGGTTTCGTTTCTGGTCTGGGTAGTGGTCTGGTTCGCGCTGATGCTGTCGCTGAGCATCTGGAGCTTCCGCCGCCGAGAGATCTGAAATAACCCGCGTCCGCCGGCGCTCGCGGGTTTCGCTCGCGTGAATTACCCGCGACTGCCGGCAGATGCGGGAAATGTGCGGACGCATTAACGACCTGCATTGCGGACTGGTGGCAAGCTCTGGATGCTGTCGAGTGTGGGACGTAAGGCTCTCCTTCCGGCAAAGCTGCTTCGCGGTCCGTTCACGGTGGATGAAGCCAGGCGCGCCGGTCTCGACCGCTGGCACCTGGAGGGGGCCAGCTGGATTCGGATCGGACCGGCTTCTTACGTGTGGCGTGACCTCGGCGAGGATCCGCTGCACACGCTGGAGGCCGCGAAGCGGCGGCTCCCGCGTGGCTTCGCCTTTTCCGGGCTGACGGCAGCGTGGCTGCACGGACTCGACGTGGTGCCATGCAATCCTGTCGAGGCGACGGTCCCTGAAGACGCCGGCGTGTCGGCCCGCGCCGGCATAGCCCTGCGTCGCTCCGCACTTCGAAAGGTGGACATCGTCGTGGTGAGAGGCATGCCTGCGACCTCGATCCTCCGAACACTCGGCGAGGTGTGCGGAGGACTGAGCGTCACTGAGGCGGTGGTGGTCGCCGATGCGGCACTGCACGACCGGCGCGTAAGGCTCGACCAGCTGAGGTCGTGGGCGGACTCCAACGCCGGTCGTCGTGGGCTTCGAAATCTCCGCCGTGTCCTCAGCCTTGTCGAGCCGGCAACTGAATCGCCGATGGAGTCGCGACTGCGCATGGTTCTGATTCTCGGCGGGCTCCCGAGGCCAAAGGCTCAGGTCTCAATTCACGACCGTTGGGGCCGGTTCGTCGCCCGTCCTGATCTGTACTACGAGGAACACCGGCTCGGCATCGAGTACGACGGTGGCGTCCACCGAGAGACCCTCGCCGAGGACAACCGGCGTCAGAACCGTTTGCTCAACACTGGCGTCCGCCTGCTGCGCTTCACCGCGTCAGACGTTCTCCGAAATCCCGAATTGATCGTCAGCCAGGTCCACACGATGCTCTCCGCTGTGCAATCTAATCCCGCGAGTGCCGGCAGATGCGGGTAATTCACGCGAGCGAAACCCGCGAGTGCCGGCAGACGCGGGTAATCCCGGCGTCTAGGGGTAGAGCCCTCGCTCCCTGGTCGCCCCCGCGACTCGCGACACCGCCTGGACGTATGCGGCCATCCGCATGTCCAGCTTGCGCTCCTCCTTGGTTTTCAAAACCTCGGAGAACGCACGCGACAGGATCGCCTTGAGCTTCTGGTTCACCTCGTGCTCGGACCAGAAGAACGACTGCAGGTCTTGCACCCACTCGAAGTACGAAACGGTGACCCCACCCGCGTTGGCCAGGATGTCCGGCACCAGAAAGATGCCGCGCTCGCGAAAGATCGCGTCCGCCTCCGGTGTCGTCGGCCCGTTGGCTCCCTCGACGATCAACGAGGCCTTGACGTCCCGCGCGTTGCGCGAGGTCAGCTGGTTGCCGATCGCCGCCGGCACCAGCAGGTCGCACTCGACCGTCAACAGCTCCTGGTTGCCGATCTCCTGGGCGCCCGGAAATCCCTTCAGGGTCTTCTCCCGCGCCCGATACTCGAGCACCCGCTTGATCGACAGCCCGAGCGGGTTGTAGATCCCACCGTAGTCCTCCGTGACCGCCACCACGGTGCACCCGGCCTCCTCGAGCAGCTTCGCGCTGACGCTACCGACGTTGCCGAACCCCTGCACCGCGGCCTTCGTCTGGTGCGGCGCGCGGCCGAGGTGATCGAGAGCCGCGACAGAGCAGATCGTGACGCCGCGCCCGGTCGCCTCCACACGGCCCGCGGACCCACCGACTTCCAGCGGCTTTCCAGTGACCGACGCCGGCACGGAATAGCCGAGGTGCATCGAGAGGGTGTCCATGATCCAGGCCATGGTCTGGCCGTCCGTGTTGACGTCCGGCGCCGGGATGTCGCGATCGCTGCCGATGAGGATCGAGATCTCGGTGGCGAATCGCCGCGTCATGTGCTCGAGCTCGTTAAAAGAGAGCTCGCGCGGATTGACGATGATGCCTCCCTTGGCGCCGCCGAACGGGATGCTCACTACGGCGCACTTCCAGGTCATCCACATGGCCAGCGCCTTGACCTCATTCAACGAGACGTCCGGGTGGTAGCGAATGCCACCCTTGGCAGGGCCCCGGTTGATGTTGTGCTGCACGCGATAGCCCGTGAAGACCCGGGTGTGTCCGTTGTCCATCTTGACCGGGAAGTGGCATGTGAACTCTCGCTGCACCTCGCGCAGGACCTCGCGCAGCCAGGGCTCTAGCTTGATCAGCTCCGCCGCCTCGTCGAACTGCGCCTGCGCGGTGCGCCACTCATCCGCTTCGACGACGGCCTTCAGCTCGGTGGCGCTCACATCAGGACTGATGATCGCGGATATTCCGCGTCCGGATCGCAGATCACGTTGATGCACGCCGGCAAGCCCGAGCGAAACGCGCGCTCGAGCGCGGGCCGAATCCCCTCCGGGCGATCGACCATCTCCCCGTAGCCGCCGAGGGCCTCGACGACCTTGTCGTAGCGCGTCCGCTGGCCGAGGTCCGCCGCCACAGAGGTCCCGAGCATGCTCTGCATCGGGTGCTTCTCGAGCGCCCAGATGCCGTTGTTGCCGACCAGGCAGACGACCGGGATGCGATGCCTCACCAACGTGTCGAACTCCATCGCGGAGAAGCCGAACGCGCCGTCGCCAGACAGCAGGATCACCTGGCGGTCCGGCCGGGCGAGCTTCGCCGCCATCGCGTAGCCGGGCCCCGAGCCGAGGCAACCAAAGGGGCCCGGATCGATCCAGAGCCCTGGCTCGCGGCGCTCGATCAGGCGTCCCGCGAAGGAGATGAAGTCGCCGCCGTCGCCGACGATGATCGCGTCCGGATCTGCGAATCGGTCGACCTCCGCAATCAGTCGCGCCGGGTGAACGGGCGACGAATCGGACTCCGTCATCGCCTCGTCGCGCTTGCGCGCGGCCGCATCGGTTTCGCGAAGCCCCGCCACCCACGCGTCGCTGCGCGGAGCACCGGTGACAGCGGCGGCGAGCTGCTTCAACGCCGCCTTCACGTTGCCGAAGATGGCGACCTCGGCCGGCCGGTGCTTGCGGTGGTCGTCGACGTCGACGTAGATCAGCCGTGCATCTTCGGCAAAGACAGGCGGCTGTCCGAAGTTCAGACGGAAATCCAGCGGCACCCCGATGAGGACGATGAGGTCGGCCTCTCGAAGCGCCTGGCCGCGGGCGCGGGAGAAAAACAGGGGATGCGTCGGGGGCAGGATGCCGCGCGCCATCCCGTTCACTGTCATCGGAACGTTGGCTACCTCCACCAGCTCGCGAAGCTCAGCCTCGGCGTGCGCCCACCACACACCGCCTCCGGCGACGACCACCGGTCGCTCTGCGCCGTGGATCAAACGCGCGGCCTGCTCGACCAGCGTCTGATCCGGCGGCGATCCGTGGTCGGGCGTCAGGTGCTCGGTCGCCTCCGGGAGGTCGGCCGCGCCGAAGAAGACGTCGATCGGTATGTCCATGAACACGGGTCCGGTGCGACGGCTGACGGCGATGCGCAAGCACTCCGCCGCCGTGCGGTACGCATCCTCGGCCGAGGTCAGCGTGATCGCCTTCTTGGTGAGCGTGCGGACGACCTCGACGTGGTCCATCTCCTGCAGCGACCCCATGCCCCACCGCGCTACGGGCGCGCGGCCGCCGATGACGAACATCGGGCTGTCGTTGCCCAGGGCTTGTGCCAGCGCCGACGTCGAGTTGGTCACGCCCGGGCCCGCGGTGAGCGCGGCGACGCCGCACTCCCGTGTGACCTTCGCCCACCCCTCGGCCGCAAACGCGGCCGACTGCTCGTGGCGAACATCGATGATCCGGATCCCATGCTCGTTGGCGCCGAGAAGGACTGGCCAGATGTGGCCGCCGTTGAGCGTGAACAGGTGCGAGACCCCCGCTCGCTCCAGGGCAAGGGCGACGAGCTCGCCGGCGTTGCCCGAGTCCACCGTCAGGTGGCCATCGCCCAGGGCATCGCCGGCGTGTTGAAGGCCGCGCGCGGCGAGTCTTCGCGGCCGATCACGATCACGCCACCTGAAGCCTTCAGCGCCTGACCGAGGTAATCGACCGCCCCACTCGCAACCGCCACGGGGTCCATCCCGTGCTGCAGCTCGATCACCATCAGTCGAGCAAGCCCCAGGCGGATGAAGGCCTCGCCCTGGCCGGTGCCGCAGACCCCGCCGAACCGGTCGTCGGCGTAGAAGCCGGCGCCAGCGATGGGCGAGTCGCCGATCCGTCCGGGCAGCTTGCCTTTGATGCCGCCGGTTGAAACCGCGACTGCGATGTGGCCATCCCCATCGCGAGCCACAGCACCTACGGTGTCAGCGCCTTCCAGGAGCTCCTGGCGCTTGCGGTCGGTGATGAAGATCGAGGGATCGGCCATCTCCACTCCATGCTCGCGCGCGAAACGCGAGGCGCCCTCGGCTGCGAGCAGGACGTGGCGCCCGTCCTCCATGATCGCAACCGCCAGATCGACGGGATGCCGGACGTCGCGAAGGCACGCGGCGGCCCCGACCCGCAGCTGTGCGCCCTCCATCACCCCGGCGTCGAGCTCGACCACTCCGTCGCTGTTGAGGCAGGCGCCGATCCCTGCGTTCAGCAGCGGCTCGTCTTCCATGTGCCGCACAGCAGCCACGGCGGCCGCCAGTGCGCCTTCGCCGATGGTGGCCCACCCGGCGTCACGGGCGCGGTCGACCGCGGCATGGCGGTGGGTCCGTTCTGACTCGGGCACGGGGCCGGCGCCACCGTGGACGATCAGCGCCGGACGGGCTAGTACGCCTGCGCCTCCTGCGGCTCAGGCCAGTCGCGGCGGCGCTCGACGAACCGGCGCTCGGCGACTCGGCGATCGAAGGGAAAGTCAACGCGGCGGCCAGCGCCCGCGCGCTCAGGCTGGCGGCGCTCGGTGTAGCGCCGGTCCACGCCTGATCGGCGTTCCTGCCCCCGGCGGCGCTCAGGGCCTCGTGCGGTCTTGTCCACCCTCTTAGTCGCGTGATCCTATCGCACCGTACGGTCGAGCGCGCCTAATTTCTCGTCAATCCTGCGCTCGGACTTCCGTCGCTCCAGCTCGTCGCCAGGCCCGAGGTCGACGAAGGCGGCATAGCGGGCCAGCCGGGGGTGGACCTCCCGGACGCGCAGGAATATCTGCTGCGCGACCCAGCGGTAATCCGGGTGACCCTGGGGCGTCGTTCGCAGCTCGCACAGGTGATAGATCTCGCGCAGGTTGGCGCGGAAGTACCAGCGCACGTGAAAGGCCAGCGGCACCAGGTACTGGGCGATTGCCGGGCCGAGGTCTCGCTCCAGGCGTTGATGTATCACGGCCGCCGCTTCGACCCCCCTCGCGAAATCGTCCGCCATGCCGAGCTCGCCGAGCCCAGGCGGGAGGTCGTACCCAAGTGCGGTTCCGAGGAGCTGCCGGTCCTGGGTGAGCATGCGATGCCGGTGCAGGTCGCGGTAGGCCGCGAAGTTCGCGACGATCTCGAACGTGTAGGTCGCGTGCTCGAGCGCTCGCGGTGCGCGCTGGCGGCGGTTGGCCCGGTCTTCGAAGAGCGTCTCCAGCACCGCGGACGGATCGCCCGCCTGCTCCTCCATCGGGAGGTTCGAATGCGGGTAGAGCGCCGCTGCAACCACCTTCCGCTCCGCATCCCGGTCGAACTCGACCAGCCTCACTGACGGCGGCGTCGACTCGGCCGTTCCCATCAACGCCAGCCGCGCGGTGGCGGAGCGAATCCTTGCCATCCGTTCCGCTGCCGGTTTCCCGTACTTCTCGTCGAGCGCCCGCCGCACGAACGACGGGATGACAAGCGACAGCTCGCGGTGGAGCGCGGACGCCAGCACCCGGCACTCGAGGAGGTCGTGCGCCGCCAGCTTCGTGATCAGGTACTCGAAGGCCCGGCCGTTGCCAAACAGCCCGAGGTTCGTCAGCGTGCCGGCTGGGAGCAAGCCTCGCAGAAGGTCGAGCGCCTTGGCGCGAGTCGCCGACTTCCACGCACGGTCGGTCTCGCCTTCCTCCTGGGGGAAGCGCTCCCGAATCGCGGTGGTCGCCGGCTCGACGAACCGGCTGTAGGTCTCGAAGAGCGCGTCGGCAGCGGGTTCGTACTCCGGGTGGGCGAGCTCGGGTCCTCGGTAGTAGAGGTAGCGGCCGTCGGGAGCGCGGCGGTCGAACCGTACATAGCGAGTCGATTTCTCGAGCGGAGAGATTCCGATCCGGCTGTCCTCGAGCGCCTTGGCGGCCAGCGTGGAGGCATGCTCGACCGCTACATGCGCGCCGGCGAGCTCGGCGACGGAGTCGTCGCCGTAGCCGACCAGGACCCGCTCGTAGAACTCCTCCGCGCGTCGCACAGCGACCATGTCGTCATCCGCCGGCGGCGAGCCCGCAAGGCGGTCGAAACCGGAATCTGGCTCATTCATGAACTCGTCGAGAAGCACGCGGCGAAGGCTCTTCTCGGTCCTCGAGTAACGCGAGAAGAGCGCCCCCTTGACGACCTCCGGCAGGTTGCGGAGGGCGAATACAGGCCGGTCCAGGTTGGTGAAGTAGCGTTCGAGCAGGCTGGCCTCGGCGGCGCTGAACTCCACACGCATATTCTCCCCGCTCCTCCCGGTGACGAGGGTCCGGATCAGGGCGAAGGCTAGATATTGTGTCGGCCGGGGCGCTGTCCACAGCCTGTTGATGTTGACTGCCCGAGTTGTCCCCGACTTCTCCCCAGGTCTGTTAAAAACTGCCAGCGAAACGCCGACGGGTGAGCCGGCAGTAACCTCGTGGATGGAGATGGAAGGCGAGATCGACTGGGAGGCGCGTTGGAAGCGAATCGTGGCCGACCGGGAGACGCTTGCCTCCGGCCACGCCAACTCGGGCTACTGGGACCGGCGATCCAGCAGCTACGCTCGTTCGACGCAGTCACGCGTCGAGGACTACCTCCAGGTGCTCGAGCCCTACCTGTCTCCGCGCAAGACTTTGATCGACGTCGGCGCCGGCGCCGGTCGCCACGCCAACCCGCTCGCCGAGCGGCTGGAGTGGGTGACCGCGATCGAGCCTTCCGAGGGCATGCGCTCTCACATCCGCCCTCGTGACAACATGACCGTCATCGCCAGCACGTGGGAGGATGCAGAGGTTGCTCAGGCGGACCTGGTCATCTGCAACCACGTCATGTACGGAGTCGCCGACCCGGTCCCTTTTCTCGACAAGCTGCAAAAGTCCGCTCGCGACCGCGTGTTCGTGATGATCCGCGAGAGCGACCTGCCACATCCTGCGGCCGGCATTCGCAAGAAGCTCGTCGGCGACGCCGGACCGCGCCTGCCGCGATTCAGCGAGCTCTTCATGCTGCTGGTGCAGATGGGCATCGCGCCAGACGTCGCGTTCATCCGCTACCCAATCGTGACGCGATACGCGGACATGGATGAGGCCCTCGCCGACTGCCGCGCTCTGTTCGGTGAGCGTTGGGACGAAACCGACGCGCGCGCGGAGCTCGAAGAAATGCTCCATCGCGAGGGTGACGACCTCGTCTTCGACGGCGGCGTCGTGGTCTCCGGAGTCGCGCATTGGAAACCGGCCAGCTGACCATGCGGCCGGTACGGCCGGCCGACCGGGACCGCATCGTCGAGATCACAAATGATGTCTGGGAAGGCCGCGATTACATACCGCGCGTCTTCGACGATTGGGTCGCCGACGCGGGTGCGGAGTTCCAGGCCGCAGAGATCGATGACGTGGTGGTCGGGATTCAGCGCTTGCGCCCTTACGCGCCCGGTCTGATCTGGTACGAGGGCCTGCGCGTCGCATCGGAGCACCGCCGCCACGGAATTGCGCGCGTGATGCTCGGGGCGGCGGTCGAAGAGGCTCGCCAGCACGGCTTCCAGGAGATGCGCCTTGCGACCCGCGACCTGCCCGCCGTGAATCTCTTCGAGTCCCAGGGCTTCATGCGACTCGTCGAGGTGAAGTGGTGGCGCGGCCTGCGGGTGGAAGGCGGAGAGCCTGCTCGGATGCCTGATAGCAGCGATGCGCGGAAGCTATGGTCGTTCGTCGCCTCGAGCCCCGGCATCCCGCTGTATGCGGGGATCTGTCCCGACATGAACGGCGCGCGCGACCTCACGGCAGAAGAGCTCGCCCGCCTGGCCGATCATGGCCTGCTGAGGGTCGGGCCGGGCGGTCGGGCCGTCGCGCTGCTGCGTGAGCCGTGGGGCAAGAACGTCGCGGTTTCGCTGCTTGCAGGAACTGGCGGCGCGCTGCGCGAGCTGCTGATGTCGCTGCGTTTCGAAGCTGACGCGGACGGGCTGAACCACGTGAGCATCAACGTGCCGCCCGGCCATCCAGCCGAGGATGACCTCAAAGCGAGCGGATACGATTTCGCGGATGCCGAGCACAGCGCCTACATCTACTCATTGCGTCTTTGACTCGTAGGTACGTCATCCTCGGCAACGGCATCGCCGGGCAGACGTGCGCAGAGGACCTGCGAAAGGCCGACGCCGAAGCAGAGGTCACGATCATCGCTGCGGAACGCCATCCGCTCTACAACCGCGTCGCGCTGCCGCGCTACCTGCGCGGGCAGGTGCGCCGAGAGAAGGTCTTCATGCGCACCGCCGACGACTACGCGAAGCGCAACCTCGAGATCCATTTCGAGACCTGGGCCACCGACATCGACTTCGAGGGCAAAGTGGTGCGCACCAACCGCGGCCAGGAGCTCAGGTACGACGCGATCCTCATCGCCACCGGCGGCCGACCCAAGCCGCCGCCGTGGCCGGGGGCCGGAGAAGTCACCGCGTGCCTGGGGTTTCAGACCCTTGACGACACGGACTCGATCATCGAGAAAGCCGACGCAAGCGAGCGCGTGCTCGTCATGGGCGGCAGCTTTATCGGTTACGAGCTCGCCGAAGGCGTCAGCTTCCGGCGCAAGGCGAAGGTGACGTGGATCATGCGAGGGCCGTGGTTTCTGCGCTACGTGCTCGACGAGGAAGGGGGCCGGCTGTGCCGGCAGCTCGGCGAAGAGCAGGGCGTGCAGTTCATCACCAACGACGAGGTGCAGAAGTTCAGCCGCAGCAACGGGCGTTTTGCAGCCGACACCGTGAACGGGCACAGGGTCGAGTTCGACCTCCTCACCTATGGCGTTGGGCTCGACTACTACACCGAGCCCGTGGGCGCAGGCGTCGAGCTGAAAAAGGGAATCGTCACCGATGCCAAGCTGCGCACATCGGCGCCCGATGCGTACGCGGCGGGCGACATCGCCGTCTTCTATGACCTGATGGTGGAGCGGCACAACCAGATGGGCACGTGGGACAACGCCGAGGCGCACGGCAAGGTCGCTGCCCGAAACATGGCCGGAGCGGACGAGGACTTCTTCGACGTGCCGACCTACACGACGACGATGTTCGGCTCGACCCTCGCCGTGATGGGCGTCACGCCCGACGTGCAGCCCGGCCTCGAGTCGGTGCGCACGTTCAGCTTCGAGGAGAAGTTCTACCGCAAACTCTTCTTCAAGGACGATCGCCTGGTCGGCGCGATCATGATCGGGCCGCCAAAAGGGAGAAAGAAGCTGATCGAAATCATGCGCTCGCGGCAGAAGATCGAGCGTCCGAAGCAGGATCTCCTCGACCCCGCAAATCTGAAGGATTAGAGACTGGCCGCCGAGTACGCGTTCGTCACCCACTGGCGCGTGAAGGGAAGCGCGGAAGATGTCTTTGACGTGCTCGCCGAGCCGCTGGCGCTGAAACAGTGGTGGCCGTCCGTCTACCTGGACGTCAAGGAGCTCAAGGCAGGCGACCCCGCGACGGGCGTCGGCCGCGTCATCGACCTGTACACCAAGGGCTGGCTGCCCTACACCCTGCGCTGGAACTTCACGGTCACCGAATCGAAGCGGCCGACCGGTTTCAAGCTGGTGGCGCACGGCGACTTCGAGGGGACTGGCATCTGGACCCTCCGTCAGGATGGGGACTACGCCGACGCGACGTATGACTGGCGGATCTCGGCCGAGAAACCGCTGCTCCGGTACGGCAGCTTCGTCTTCCGCCCTCTCTTCGCGGCCAACCATCGGTGGGCGATGGCCCGCGGTTTCGAGAGCCTGCTGCTCGAGCTCCGTCGCCGCCGCGGCGAGTCCGTCCCGGCCCCGCCCAGGCCGACATTCAAGCGCCGCTGAGCTGAATTCCCGCGTATCGTTAGCTGGCGACAAATGCCTTTCGCCAACAGCGAAACCGCCCACGGCATCCGAGCGGCGCTTGGCTCGGCGCTGCGCACCCGGCGGGAGGCAGCCCGGCGGACCCTGAGCGACGTCGCTGCCGAGGCCGGCCTGTCGCCGGCGCATCTCTCCGAAGTCGAGCGGGGGCGCAAGGAGATCTCCACGGAGCGCCTGGTCGCGGTAACCCGTGCCCTGGGCGTCCGGCCGGCGGAGATCTACGCGGACCTCGCGCGGACTCTTGGCGCCGAGCCCGAACAGCCCACGTGGCCTGAGGACCCGCCTGTCAAGCTGCGCCTCGCCACCGCCTCTCTGCCGCCGGAGGCGCTACGCAGCGTCGCCGACTTCAGCGCTTACCTGGCCATGGCCAACCCACCGCCCAGACCCAAAGACCGCATCGGCTTTTTGGCCCCACGAAGTCAGAGGCTGACACCGTGACTTCGCGGGGACCCCGAAGACAACCCAGGAGGTAGCGAGATGCATCTCATTCCAACGGTCATCTCCAACGACGGACGCGGCGAGAGGGTCTACGACATCTACTCGCGGCTGTTGAAGGACGGCGTGGTCTTCGTCCGCGGCGTCATCGACGACGACACGGCGAGCACTGTCACGGCGCAGCTGCTGTTCCTCGAAAACGAGATGCCGGACCGCGACATCCAGGTCTACGTCAACAGCCCGGGCGGCTCGCTCACCGCCTCGCTCTCGATCTACGACGCGATGCAGTACGTCGGGCCCAAGGTCGCCACGCTGTGCACAGGCATGGCGGCGAGCGGCGGGTCAATCCTGCTGGCGGGCGGCGCCGAGGGCATGCGAATGTCGCTGCCGCACGCGCAGATCCTGATCCACCAGCCCTTCACGCAGGGCATCCAGGGCCAGGCATCTGACATCCAGATCCACGCCCAGGAGATCCTGCGGCAGCGCGAGCAGATCGCGCGGATCTACGCGAAGCACTGCAAGCGCGAGCTCGAGGACGTCGAGCGAGCGATGGAGCGCGACTTCTTCATGACCCCCGAGCAGGCGAAGGAATGGGGCCTGATCGACCTGATCGTCGAGAAGAACCCGCACATGGTGGTGGCCCCCGCCGCGAAATGAGGATCGCGGTTCTCGGCGGGACGCGGTTCATCGGCCGCGCCATCGTCGAGGAGCTCGCGTCCCAGGGCCACGACCTGCTGGTGGTGCACCGCGGGCAGCTGGAGCCGGACGACATGCCGGCGGTCCGCCACCTGCACTGCGACCGCAGCGAGTTGCTCCAGCACAGGCACGAGCTCGATGGCTTCGAGTCTGAGGCGGCGATCGACTGCCGGGCCCTGACGCGCACCGATGCCGAGATCGCGCTGCAGGCACTGCCAGACGTCGCGCGGTGGATCGTCATCTCGAGCATCGACGTGTACCGCGCCTTCGGAGCGCTGCACGAGGATCGCGAGACGGACCCCGTCCCGCTGGACGAAGAGTCGCCGGTACGGCCGGCCCGATATCCGTATCGCGGCAAGCTGCCTGGAATGGACCAGTACGACAAGCTCGACGTCGAGGACGTCTACCTCCCTCACGGCGCGACCGTGTTCCGGCTGCCGATGGTCTACGGCCCGCGTGACTACCAGCGCCGCGAGGAGTTCATCCTGCGCCGCCTCCGGGCGAACCGGTCCCGCATTCCTTTCGGCGCAGGCGCCTGGCTTGGATGCAGGGCGTACGTGCGCGACATCGCGCACGCGGTGAGGCTGGCGCTGGACAATTCCGGGGCGACCGGAGTGATGAACCTCTGCGAGGACCGCACCTACTCGATGCGGATGTGGGTCCAGATGATCCTCGAGGCGGCCGGCTCCCGCGCCGAAGTGGTGCGCGTCGGCGACGACTTGCTGCCCGACGACCTCAAGGAGACAGGCACCGTCAGCCAGCACATCGCGGCCACGTCGCACAAAGCGCGAACCCTCCTCGGTTGGACGACCTCAGACCCGTTCGAATCCTTGCGCACCACGGTGCGCTGGCACCTCGAGCATCCGCCGAGCGAGCCCAACCAGGACTTCTCCGGCGACGACCGTGCTCTAGCGGCCGTCTAGTCTTAGACCCACATGTCCCGTCGGTATCGGCCTTTTGATCCGTTCGACCGCGGGCCTGGTCAATTCGATCCACGCCGGGAGATCAGGCTGCCGCAGGTGCCGCGACGCTTCTGGGCCGGCGTCGCGATCTTCGCTCTCGCCGTCCTCATCTTCATCGCGACCAGCCCGATCGTCTCGTTCATCACCGAGCTGCAGTGGTACGACGCCCTCGGTTTTCGCGATGTGTACACGACGCGGCTCGGGCTCGAGTGGTCCCTTGCCCTGGGCAGCCTGCTCCTTGCGTTTGCCTATCTCGGGGTCAACGTCTACATCGCACTGCGGGTCCGGGCCGGTCCTGGCCTGCGAGCGGTGGGCATCCAGCGATCGGTGCTCCGCAGCACGGCGGGCTGGGTGACGCTCGGCGCGGCGGGAGTGATCTCGATCATCCTGGCGGCCGGCGCATCGGCGCAGTGGTCGGCCCTGGCGCTCTACCTCCACGCCACCCCAACCGGCACCACCGACCCTGTCCTCAACCAGGACATCTCCTTCTACCTGCTGACGCTTCCTTTTCTCCACGCGGCCACCAACTGGTCGCTCGGCCTCGACTTCATGGCGGTGCTCTTGATCGGCGCGCTGTACTCGTGGCGGGGCGACAGCTTCGACTTCCGTCCGACGCCTCGCGCGCTCGCCCACGTCTCCGTGTTGATCGCGGCCTTCGCCGTCACGCTGGCGATCTCGGCGTGGCTGGGTCGCTACGACCTTTTATTTGCCCACAACAGCAGCGTGGTTTGGGGCGCCGGGTACACCGACGTCAACGCGAGGCTGCCGCTCTACACGTTCCAGGCCGGAATCGGCATCGTGCTCGCCGGCGCCGTGCTCGCCAACGCGTGGCTCCGCCGCGTGTGGCTCCCCGTGGTCGCGGCGGGGGTATGGATTGCAATCTCAGTTGTCGCCCAGGCGTATCCGTCGATCGTGCAGGGAGTGTCCGCGACGCCCAACGCCGGCACCTTCGAGCTGCCCTACATCGCCCGCGAGATCGACTACACGCGCCGCGCATACGGGCTGTCCGACGTCAAGGGCAGCACGAGCTTCACCGGCGACCAGCCGCTCACCCTGCAGGACGTCCAGAACGACCAGGTGACCGTCAACAACCTTCGGCTGTGGGACTACGGCCCGCTGCGCGACACCTACCAGCAGCAGCAGGCGATCCGCACCTACTACACCTTCTCCGACATCGACCTCGACCGATACACGATCAACGGGCGGTACCAGCAGCTCGAGATCAGCGCACGCGAATTTGACTTCAGCCGGTTGCAGGTGTCGTCGCAGAACTGGTTCAACGAGCGTCTGACCTACACGCACGGCTACGGTCTCGCCGCCAGCCCGGTCAACGCCGTGGTCGGCGAGGGGCTGCCCGATTACATCGTCCAGGACGTGCCGCCCACCGGCGCAATCCCGGTCACTCAGCCTGCTATCTACTTCGGCGAGGTCAGTCCATCAAACGGTGACTACGTCCTCGCCCATTCCAGAGCGCAGGAGTTCGACTACGCGAAGGGCAGCACGGACGTGTTCACCAGCTACACCGGCACGCACGGCGTGCCGATGACCAGCGTGAACCGGGCCCTTTGGTCTTTGAAGTTGAGCGACTTCAGCCTCCTCGTCTCGGGCGAGGTCAACGACAAGACCTACATGCTCTACCGGCGCAACATCATGGACCGCGTCCAGGAGCTGGCGCCATTCCTGAGCTTCGACCGCGACCCCTACATAGTCGTCGTCGACGGCCGCCTCTACTGGATCATCGACGCCTACACCACGGCCTCGACCTATCCGTACTCGCAAACCACGGCGGGCTTCCAGGGCGGCAACGACATCAACTACATCCGCAACTCGGTCAAGGTGGTCGTCGACGCATACCAGGGCACCGCCACTTTCTACGTGATGGACCCGAAGGACCCCCTCATCAAGGCTTACCAGGCGACCTTTCCCTCTTTGTTTCAGCCCATCGACGCGATGCCGGCCGGCATCCGGGCCCACATCCGCGTCCCCGAGGACCTCTTCAACGTGCAGGTCTCCATCTACGCGACCTACCACATGAGCGACCCCAAGGTCTTCTTCGCTCGGGAGGACGTTTGGGATGTGCCGACTGCGCAGACTGGGCCGGGCAGCGCGCCGGCGCCGATCCAGCCGTACTACGTGCTGTTCCGGCTGCCGGGTGAGCAGAACCCGGAGTTCCTCCTGATCATGCCGTACACGCCGCACGGCAAGACGAACCTCGTCTCCTGGCTGGCGGCGCGAAGCGATGGGGCCAATTACGGCCAGTACGTCTCCTACGTCTTGCCCAAGGACAGGGTGATCTTCGGCCCGCAGCAGGTCGCAAGCCGGATCAACCAGGACCCAACGATCTCGCGAGACTTCACCCTGCTGCACAGCACCGGGTCGCAAGTGCAGCAGGGCAACCTGCTGGTCGTGCCGATCGGCAATTCGTTCCTGTATTTCGAGCCGGTGTACCTCCGCGCGACCACGGCGACGGGAATCCCCGAGCTGAAGAAGGTGATCCTCGTCGACCAGAACACGGTGGTCTACGCCGACACGCTGGACCAGGCGATCCAGCAGCTCGTCGGCACAGCTCCGCCACCGACCAGCAACCAGCCTCCGCCCTCGACATACACGGCGGCCCAGGTCGCGCAGATTCAGAGCCTGATCGCCCAGGCCAACGAGCACTACAAAGCGGCTTACGCCGCGCTTGCCCGCGGTGACTTCACGACGTTTGCCAGCGAGATGCAGATCGTCGGCCAGATCCTGCAGCAGCTGCAGGCCCTCGGTGGGACGTCATCGTCGCCGGCCGGCCCGTCGCCTTCGCCCAGGGCCTCACCCAGTCCTTAGGGGGACGAAGAGCACGGGAAAGAGCGAGCGGTAAGACACGTCCGCGCCCCTGCGCACATAGACGCGCAGGTCCTGCGGCTCGTTCGAAGAGGTGGCGATGGGAATCACCAGCCGCCCTCCGTCCGCGAGCTGGTCGACGAGGGCCTCCGGCAGGTGACTTGCGGCGGCCGCCACGAGGATCACGTTGTAAGGCGCCTCTGCGGGCCACCCCAGGCTGCCGTCACCGACCGCGACTTCGACGTTGTCGAAGCCGAGCCGGCGCAGGGTCTCCGCCGCGCGCTCGGCCAGAGCGGGCTCGCGCTCGATCGAGATGACCTTGCGGCACAGCCGCGAGAGGACTGCGGCCGCATAGCCCGAACCCGTGCCCACCTCCAGCGCGACATCGTCTGGTTGCGGCGATGCCGACTGAGCCATCAACGCGACGACGAGCGGCTGGGAGATGGTCTGTCCGCACTCGATGGCGAGCGCACGGTCCTCGTAAGCGTGACGTCGCATACGAGGCGCCAGGAACTCTTCACGCGGAACGCCGGCCATCGCCTGCAGGACGCGTTCGTCAGTGACCCCGTGCGGGCGGAGTTGCTCGGCGACCATCCGCTGCGCCGGTGTGCCCATCGGTGAGCCTCAACGCTGAGAGTACAATCGGCAACGTCTCATTGGCGTCGTCGGTCCAGTCTTCGATTCCGCAAAAATGGCGCCGCCCGGTCAGGCAACGGTCACGCCTGGTCAGACGAACGGGCCCCGCGCACTCGCGCGTGGAGTTCGCGCACCCCTCCGAGCAGGAGTTCGCCCGCTTTCTCGACTACTACCGGATCAGGTGGCAGTACGAACCGGTGTCATTTCCGATTGCCTGGGAAGGTTCGCGCGTCGCGGAGATGTTCACGCCTGACTTCTACCTGCCCGAGCACGACCTCTACATCGAGCTCACCACGATGAAGCAGTCGCTCGTCACGCCGAAGAATCGAAAGGTGCGGATGCTGCGCGAGCTCTATCCGGAGCTGAAAGTCCGGCTGCTCTACCGCAAGGACTACCAGCAGCTGCTGGCCAAAGCCGGTTACGGAGCGCTCGAGGTCCAGCATCTGCGCAAGCAGGACGTCGGCGAGATCCTCATCTCGCCGGTCGAGCTCGAGACGCGCCTGCGTGCGCTCGGGCGCAAGATCTCGCGTGATTACCGCGGCCAGTCCCTGGTCCTGGTCGGGGTCCTCAAAGGCATCACCTTCTTCCTGGCCGACCTCGCCCGCCAGATCAAAGTGCCGTTCGTGATCGATTACCTCGACCTGCAGCGTTTCGCCGGCGCCCAACCCCAGGACCGGGTTCGGATCGCGCGTGACATCGACTATCCGATCGAAGGCCGCCACGTGCTGCTGGTCGAGGACATCATCAACACCGGCCTCACCATCGACTACGTGCTGTCAGCGCTGCGGCGCCGGCGACCGGCATCGCTGGAGCTGGTGACCCTGCTCGACCGGCCGCTTAGGCGCCTGGTCAACGTGCCGGTCCGCTACGTCGGGTTCCAGATCCCCAACGACTACGTCGTGGGATACGGCCTCGACTACCGAGAGCTGTACCGGAACCTGCCCTTCATCTGCACGCTGCGGGCGAGCGTGTACGACATCCCCACCGCGACGACGGAACCGGTGGCCTGACCGAAAGCTCCGGCGCCCGGTTGAGCCGCCTGCTCGCCTGGATGGCCGGCCGCGACTTTGCCGACATCTCGGGCGGCTCAGTGCTTAGAGACGTGGAAGAGGTCGTGGTCGAAGCCCATCGCGCCCCGTACGCGAGAGAGGGCCGACCCTGGTCGCGGCCGGCCGCGTATCACTGGCTGCGGTATGAGGATCCGGATCCCGTCGCGCGCCTGGCGGACGGCGTCAGACGGCTGCGCAAGAGGGGTGCGAGATTTGACGCCGATGCTGTGGACAAAGCCTGCGCCGAGGCGTCAAAGAGGGGCTTTTTGTATTGAGCAGCCCGTGTGGAGGTTCTGGGGAAAAGTAATGCCCCAAGAGACCTTCCTGTTTACCCTGAAGTCCCCTATGCGTTTTTCGGTTTCCATCCCGGGTTGCCCCGGACCTTCCACCTACTCGACGTTCGGTATCCTCAGGTTTACCGTACTCAGCCGCTTGGGGCGACGCGAAAGTTAACAGGGGCCTAAGAACACGTCAACCAACAAAAAAATCGAATCGCCAGGCAACCCCCGGTGGCTTGACATGGGGGTCTCGGACTCGTTATTGGAGGCGCGCTGAAAATGCGAGAGGTCGTCATCGTCGAGGCAGTCCGGACACCGATCGGACGTCGCAATGGAAAGCTGAAGGACGTGCACCCGGTCGTGCTCGGCTCCCTCGTCATCAAAGAGGTGGTCGGTCGCGCGGGCATCGAGGCGCAGCAGGTGGACGATGTCGTCTTCGGCTGCGTGAGCCAGGTCGGCGAGCAGAGCCTCAACGTTGGGCGCAACGCGTGGCTCACCGCGGGCTTTCCCGTGACGACGCCCGCAACCACAGTCGACCGCCAGTGCGGCTCCAGCCAGCAAGCGCTCCATTTCGCCGCGAACCTCATCCAGGGCGGCGTCTGCGACATCACGATCGCGGGCGGCGTCGAGTCGATGAGCCGCGTCCCGATGGGATCGAATGCGGTTTCACCAGGCAGCCCATTTCCGCCTGAGCTGATGGAGCTCTACGACCTGGTGCCCCAGGGCATCTCGGCCGAGCTGATGGCGCGCAAGTACGGCATCTCCCGCAAGGCGATGGACCAGTTCAGCGTGGAAAGCCATCACCGGGCGCACAACGCGACCGAAAGCGGCTACTTCACATCGCAGATCATTCCGGTCGACATCTCCAACGGCCAGGCGGAAGTCTTCTCGCGGGACGAGGGCATCCGCGCCAACGCCAGCTACGAGGCGACCTCGGCGCTGCAGCCGGCCTTCAACCCGGAGCACAACATCACTGCCGCCAACTCGAGCCAGATCTCAGACGGGGCGGCCGCCGTCCTGCTGATGTCGCTGGAAAAAGCCAGGGAGCTCGGTCTCAAGCCGAGGGCCCGCATTCGCGCGATGGCGGTCGTGGGCACCGACCCGGTGCTGATGCTCGAGGGTCCGATCCCCGGCACCGCAGCGGTGTTGAAGCGCGCCGGCCTCGAGCTGAGCAGCATCGACCTCTTCGAGGTGAACGAGGCGTTCGCGTCGGTCGTGCTCGCGTGGCAGAAGGAGACGGGTGCCGACCTCGACAAGACAAATGTCAACGGTGGCGCGATCGCGATGGGCCATCCGCTCGGCGCGTCGGGAGCGATCCTGATGAACCGGCTCCTGTACGAGCTCGAGCGCCGCGACCTTCGCTACGGCCTCGAGACGATGTGCTGCGGCGGCGGGCTCGGAACCGCCACCATCATCGACCGCGTCGTTGAGTAAGGCCTTCCGGCCGCTGCGGGACCTTGGTCCGTATACGGTGGCGACCGGAGTCACTGCCCGCGCGGTCAACGGCAAGCGAATGACGCTCGCGGTCGTCGACCTGGAGCCGGGGGCGGTCGTCCCCGAGCATCATCACGAGAACGAGCAGCTCGGCTTCATCCTCCAGGGCACCATGGTTTTCACCATCGGCGGTGAGAGACGCGACCTCGTCGCGGGCGACACGTACGAGATTCCGAGCAACGTGCCGCATGATGCGGTCGCGGGCCCTGAAGGGTGCACAGCAGTCGATGTCTTCGCTCCGCTCCGCGCCGACTGGGAGAAGCTACCGAGACCGGATCCGTTTCCTCCGCATTGGCCGCGATAGCGAAGGCGAATCCACCACGTAGCGAAGGAGGCGGCTCTCCCAACGCCCCGTGCCCTGGACTCCGATCCGCGGCGTGACGTAGACACGCCTCTTCGGTGCGGCGTCGTCCACCACGTAGAGGTCGGGCGGCCTTAGCGGAGCTCCGTTCAACGCGCGGTCGATGCCGAGCGCGCGCGTCACCAGGCCCGGGCCGCTGCACCGTCCCACACCCGGCCCTGGCTCGAGCGCTCGTACCAGCACGGCCTGCGGCATGTTGGCTTCGCGGGTCACGAAGTTCAGGCACCAGTGCATCCCGTAGGTGAAGTAGACGTACGCGTGGCCCGGCGAGCCGAACATCACCTCGGTGCGCGCGGTGCGCCGACCGCCGCGCGAGTGAGCTGCCAGGTCGTCCGGCCCGAGATACGCCTCCACCTCCACAAGCCTGCCCCACAGGAACTGGCCGTCCAGCTCCCGGACGAGGACCTTGTCGAGAAGCTCGCGCGCGACCTCGCGCGTGTCTCGGTCGAAGAAGGAAGCGCGGAGAACCGCCCCTTCAGGCGGGCGGGGGCTGGTCCTGTTCAGGCTGGTTCTTCTTGGGAGGCTTCGGCGGCTCGTGCGGAGGCGTCTGCAGCCGTTTCCTGGCGGAATGCCGGCGGCGCTTGTCGACGTACAGGGCTTTGTCGGCGGCCTGGTACATGGCCTGCCAGTCGAGGCCCTGGCGCCACGCCGTGATGCCGATGCTGAACTCCACCGGAATCGGAAGCTTGGAAGTGCGGTTCAGGTGCTCCAGAGCCTCACGCACGCGAATGCCGACCTCGCGCGCATCGCGCTCGTCGGCATCGGGCATCGCAACGCCGAACTCGTCACCGCCCAGCCGGCCGCAAGTGTCGGTGGCGCGCACCGCGCGCTGCAGCTCTGCCGCGAGAACGCGGATAGCCTCGTCGCCGACATGGTGACCGTAGGTGTCGTTGATCTCTTTCAGGTTGTCGAGGTCGATCATCATCAACGCGAGGCGGCGCTTGTGCCGCTCGGCCGACGCGACCGCACGGTCGATCGCCCGCTCGAACTCCGGCCGGTTGGCAAGGCCGGTGAGGTAGTCGGTCCGCGCCTCCTTGGTGTGCTGGCGGGCGCGGTCGAGCGCGACCGCGATCTGGTCTGCAACCGCGGCGACGAACTCGAGGTCGGTCGACTCGAACGTCCTGGGCAGGCGCGTGGCGACGGTCATCGCCCCGAGCAGGACCCCTTTCGTGCGCAGCTCGGCGCGGATCGCGCTCCACTCGCCCGCGATCCGGTCGACGCGCGACTCCGCCGGCCCCGAGGAGACCTCGACGACTCGCATCAACCCCGACCTGCCGGACTCGGAGAACTCCTCCTCTTCACCTGGCTGCATGCCGATGGTCTTGGCCAGCTTGAGCCGGGCTCCTTCGCGGACCCAGACCGCACCCGCCTGGAGTCCGAGCACCTTGAGCGTCTCGCGAAGTCCCACCTCAGCGATCTCGCTCACATCGAGCGAGCGGCCGAGCGCGCTCGCGATGTGGTACAGCCCGCGCAGCTCGCTCTGCCGCGCGTTGTACTTGCTCTCGGTGAAGTCCAGGTAGCCTCGGATGAACATCGAGTTCAGGTGCTCGATCACGTCGCCGAGCCGGCTCTGCGCGAGCAGCAGCACCTCGTCCGCGTAGCGGCTCTGCCCGAGCTCGTCGGTGACCCGGGCCATCACCGTCCGCCGGAAGATCGCGAGACCCTCCATCAGCGACTCGAGCGGCACTCCCTTGTCGGCGTACCGGCGCGCGTACTCCCGAGCCTGGAAGTAGTAGTCGGGCCAGGGCAGGTTGGAATCAGGGCGCAGCGAGCTGAACAGGGCCCGCAGGAAGGCGGCCGACATGCTGACCAGGTCGTCGATGGAGCCGTCCTTGTAGCCCTTGAGAAGCTCCGGCTCGATCGCCCGGACCGCCTCCACCACCACGATGCCGCTGTCCGCGGCGTCGCTCGAAAGCCGGTCCGCGACTTCCGCGAGAAGATCACTCGCCCGCTGGGTCATATCGGCGCACTATAGGCTGGGTCATATCGGCGCACTATAGAGTGACGGAAAGCAATCCGAGTTCCCGTGGACAGGGCTAACGAAATGTGTAAGAGGCAATGATGGCAACAGTGACCAGAGGATCCCTAGAAAAGATAGAAGAGGTCCTGGGCGACGACGCCCGCGACCTCCTCGAGCACAAGTGCCAGACAGTTCCCAAGGAGCAGCTCCACCTCCCCGGCGGCGATTTCGTGGACCGGATCTGGAAGGACAGCGACCGGCCGACCCGCGTCCTGCGCAACTTCGAGGCCCTGCTCGACCACGGCCGGCTGGCCGGCACCGGCTACCTCTCGATCCTGCCGGTCGACCAGGGGATCGAACACACCGCCGGGGCCTCCTTCGCCCCCAACCCGATCTATTTCGACGGGGCCAAGATCGTGGAGCTTGCGATCGAAGGGGGGTGCAACGCTGTCGCCTCGACGTTCGGGGTGCTCGGTTCGGTCTCCCGCCGCTACGCGCACAAGATCCCCTTCATCTGCAAGCTGAACCACAACGAGCTCCTGACCTATCCCAACCACTTCGACCAGATCCTGTTCGGGACGGTCAAAGAAGCCTGGGAGATGGGCGCCGTCGCCGTCGGCGCCACGATCTACTTCGGATCGGCGGAGTCGGACCGCCAGCTGCAGGAGATCGCGTTTGCCTTCCACGCCGCGCACGAGCTCGGGATGGCGACGGTGCTGTGGTGCTACGTGCGGAACAACGCCTTCAAGAAGGATGGCGTCAACTACGAGACGGCCGCCGACCTGACCGGGCAGGCGAACCACCTCGGCGTCTCCATCGAGGCGGACATCATCAAACAGAAGCTGCCGGACACCAACCGTGGTTTCGAGGTCATCGGTTTCGGCAAGACGTCGCCCGCGGTCTACGACAAGCTCTCCTCCGACCACCCCATCGACCTGTGCCGTTACCAGGTCATCAACAACTACATGGGGCGGGCCGGACTGATCAACTCGGGAGGCGAGAGCAAGGGCGCGACCGACCTCAAAGAGGCCGTCCGCACCGCCGTGATCAACAAGCGCGCCGGCGGCATGGGCCTGATCAGCGGACGGAAGTCATTCCAACGCCCCATGAAGGAGGGCATCGAATTACTCAACGCAATCCAGGACGTGTACCTCAACCCGGCGGTGACCATCGCGTAAAGCTCGCGTTCCTCGGCAGCGGTGCGGCGTTCTCGCTGGACCGCTACAACGGAGCCGTGGTAGTGGACAGCCGCGTCCTTCTGGACGGCGGCGCGCCGCTGCTTCCGCATATGCACCGCCTCGGCTTCGACCCGGGCGACATCCAGGTCGTGTTTCTGACTCACTTCCACGGCGACCACACGCTCGGCCTGCCGCCGTTTGTGCTTCACCGCGTTTTCGTCGACCGCCGGCCCCTCACGTTCGTGGGGCCGCCCGGCGTGGCGGACTTCCTGGAGAAGCTCTGGGAGGTCAGCTGGGGACCGGACTGGAAGAGGGTCATGCGACCCCAGTTCAAGGTGAAGTACGTCACCGCCCGCGGGTCCGGGACCGCCGTCGGAGTCCGATACGAGAGCGTCAAGCTGGATCACGGGACGATGGGCAGCATCGGATATCGGATTCACGTCAACGGCAAGGTCGTCGCGTACTCGGGTGACACTGAGGCGACCGCACCGCTGGACAGGCTCGTCGACGGCGCCGATGTCGCAATCGTCGAGGCGACCGGGCCCGGCGACGTGTTCAGCCACACGAGCTGGGAGGCCGCGACCAAGCTGCGAAAGCGGCACCCCGATACCCGATTCTTATTCAACCACCTCTATTCGGGCACGGTGACGGGCGCGGTCAAAGACCTGCAGGTGATCGAGGTCTGAACCCTCGGAGCCCCGCCGCCCTGATCGGTGTCTTGGCCGGCGGAATCGCCGGCGCCGTCGTTTTTGCCGCCATGGTCGGGCTGGGCAGCCTGCTGTCGAGTCGGGTCGGCAACCCGATCCCCCTGATCGCTCTCGCCGTAGCGGGCGCATACGCCGGCTGGCTGCTGGGTGTCGTCGTGTTCGGGGCCGTCCGTGGCGGAAACGACCAGACCACTCCTTGACAAGCTCGGGGTCAAGCCCGGCGCCAGTGTCGCGCTGGTCGACATCGAGGACGCTTCTTTCGTGAAGCTGCTGCGACAGCGAACGACTGACATCATCCACGGCCGGCCGCGAAGCCGCTGCGACCTGGTGTTCATGGCCGCGACCGACAGGCGAGACCTCGAGGGCCGCCTGAAGGAGGTCAAGACCTGGATCGAGCCGAACGGCGCGATCTGGGTCATCCGGCCGAAGGGAGGCCGGAGCGATCTTCGGGACACCGACCTCATCGACGCGGGCCTCGCCGCCGGCCTCGTCGACAACAAGATCGCAAGCTTCTCCGACACGCACGGCGCGATGCGATTCGTGTACCGGCTGAAGGACCGGCCGAAGCGATGACGCTCACCATTCGAACGGGGGAGCTTGCAGACGTGCCGCTCATCGCCGACCTCATTCGCGCCCTGTCGCGCTACGAAAAGCTCGAGCACGAGGTGACGATGACCGAAGAGAAGCTCACCGATTTCCTTTTCGGCGAGCGCCACTACGCCGAGACCCTGATCGCCGAGGATGAGGGGCAGCCGCTTGGATTTGCCCTCTTCTTTCACAACTTCTCGACGTTCCTCGGCCAGCCGGGCCTCTACCTCGAAGATCTCTTCGTGCACCCGGAGCATCGCAGCCGTGGGGTAGGACGCGCCCTGCTGCATCGCCTGGCCCAGATCGCGGTCGACCGCGGGTGCGGACGGATGGAGTGGGCGGTGCTCAACTGGAACCAGGACGCCATCCGCTTCTACGCGCGACTCGGTGCGAAACCGAACTCTGAGTGGACTGTGTATCGCCTGGCGGGCGACCCCCTCACGGCGCTTGCGGAAGAATAAGCGGGTCATGGGCGTCGACGTCAGCAGCCCGAAACCTCTGGACACGCATCCCGGCGACGAGATTTTGGGCTGGGCGCGCGGCCAGCTCGCCATCGCGCGCGAGATCCTCGACAACCCCGGCGGTGGCCTGCTTTTCGCCACCCAGACCATCGGCCAGGTCCGGTCCGGCCTTCACGAGCGCGACGGGAGTCGCTGGCAGGAAGTGACCTCGATCCTGGAGCGTGCCGAGGACGCGGCGGTGCATCGCGAGTTCGATGCTGCGCGCGACCTCATCAGCCAGGCCGCCTCGAAGATCAGCTAGTCGCCGCCGCCTCCAGCGTCGCCTCGAAGCCTTTGGCGCCCGCATGGCCCGAGAACGGACCCACCCCCGGCAGCGTGACGCCGGCCTCACGGTAACGCTGGACCGCGTCACGCACCCGGTCTTCGTCGCCGATTCCGGCGAGCTCGTCCAGCACCCGCTCGCCGACTCGCTCCGCCTCCAGCTCCGACTTGAGCCCGCTGGCATCCATCATCTTTCGGTAGAAGGGCAGGTCCGCGTAGCGCGCCACCGTCTTGCGAAACACGTCGTGGGCGGCGGCGCGGTCCGTCGTCAGGCAAACCGGCACCGCCGACACGACCTCGAATCCCTCCATCGTCTTGCCCGCCTTCTCACGGCCCCTGCGCACCGCGGGCACGACGCTGTCGCGCACATAGGCGGGCGTGCACATGTAGAGGACGACTCCGTCGGCAAGCTCACCCGCAAGCTCGAGCATCCGCGGGTTGAGGGCCGAGATCATGACCGGCAGGTCGGCGCGCCGGGGCGCGGAATAAGCGGCCCGTGCCGTGAAATGCCGGCCCTCGAAGCTGCTGCCTCCTTGTTCCAGGATGGTGCGCACGATCGTGATGTACTCACGCATCGCCTCGACCGGTTCCTCAAGCTTCAGCCCCCACATTCCCTCGACGGTGACCTTGTGGCTGATGCCGATGCCCAGGATGAAGCGGCCGTGCGAGAGCTCGTCGAGCGCGGCGGCCATCTGCGCCATCGCGGTCGGATGGCGCGTGTAGATGGGCAGCACGCCGGTTCCGAGGGTCACGCGCTCGGTGGCGTTGGCGTAGGCCGCCAGCACCAGCGCGGCGTCCCGCGCGTCGGGCATCTGCGTCACCCATACCGATTCGTAGCCGAGCCTCTCCGCTGCCCTGGCTCGGCCTACGGATTCGTCGAGCGTCCTCACCGCCGGATTGAAAACAGCCAGCCGCGGCATTGCCTGACAATCTAGCGGGTGAATCTGGCCCAGGCGTTGTTCATGGGCCTGCTGCAGGGCGCGACCGAGCTCTTTCCGATCTCGTCGCTCGGCCACGCGGTGCTCGTGCCGAGCCTCCTGCACTGGAGCTTCAAGCAGTCCGACCCATCGTTCGTCCCGTTTCTCGTCCTTCTCCACCTTGGAACCGCGTCGGCACTGCTGGTGCTGTACCGCCGGCAGTGGGTGGAGATCATCCGTGGATTCGTCACCGCGGCGATCCGCGGCGAGATGCGGACCGATTCCGAGCGGCTGGCGATGCTGCTGCTGGTCGGCACGATTCCCGCGGCGGTCCTCGGCGTTTATCTCGAGAGCAGGATCAAAGCGCTTTTCGCGAGTCCTTATGAGGCCGCCGGTTTTCTGATCGCGAACGGCTTTCTGATGCTGGGATTCGAGGCGCTGCGGCGTCGCACCGAGCGCCGGGCCGCTCTGACGAATGAGTCACGAATGGACCAGGAGGCTCACTTCACCAGCGCCGAGCGGATCAGCTTTCGCGCGGCGGCTGTCGTCGGCGCGTGCCAGGCGCTTGCGTTCTTGCCCGGGATATCGCGGTCGGGCGTAACCATCGGAGGCGGACTGCTTGCGGGTCTCCGCCACGAAGAGGCGGCCCGCTTTTCGTTTCTCCTCGCGACCCCGGTGATTCTCGGCGCGGGGATTGTCGAAGTGCCGCAGCTCTTCTCCAGCGGCGTTCCCATCGCCGAGTACCTCGGGGCAACTGTACTCTCAGGCCTCGCGGCTTACGCAAGCGCACGATTTCTACTGCGCTACTTTCGGTCCGGCCGCCTGGATCCCTACGGTTGGTACTGCATCGCGGCCGGGCTGGCCAGCCTCGCTTTGCTACATTTCGATTTGTGATGAAGTCAGGCCCGGTGGCGGTGGGGTTGGGCATCCTCGGTGTCATTTGCATCGTCCTCGCTGTTCTCTACGCGATCGGGGCGCTGCAGCTCTTCACATCAGGACCTGGGAACCACTACAAGCACGCGATTCTGCTGATCGTACTGGCCGTCGCCAGCTTCGTCGCGGCTAACTTCGCGCGTCCCAAGATCGCTTCCTGAATCTAAACTGCTCGGCCTTGAACAGCGGCTAGGCTTTCGCCGCGGCGACTCGCTCCGGGACCTGACGCCCGGTCAGGTCGTGCTCTCCGACCCTGATGTCCTCGTGGTAGACGGCGTCGGCGTTCACCTTCCACGGATCCAGCACAGAACCGTTCGCGATGTTCCGCGCGACCAGCAGCGCCGTCATCATCGAGTGGTCCTGGTTGTTGTACTTGTGCATCCCGTTGCGGCCGGCCATGTGAAGGTTCGGCAGCGAGCTCGCCAAGTAGTCGCGCACGACCTCAACGTTGGCCTGGTAGCTGTCGTCGTAGACGGGGTACGCCTTCTGCTGCCGCACCACGACGCCGTCGAAGACCTCGGCGGCGGTGCAGATGCCCAGCTGAGCCAGCTCGCTGGTCGCCAGGTCGACGAGCGCGCTGTCAGTCATCGTCCACAGACCGTCGCCTTCGAAACAGAAGTACTCGAGGCCGAGGCACGTCTTGGCCTGGTCGGGGACCATGTCCGGGCTCCAGTTCTTGAAGTTCTGAATCCGGCCGACCCGGACTCCTGGATCGTGGATGTAGATCCAGTTGTCGGGGAAGACATCCGCGCGGTCGATCATCAGCGCGATGCTGACGAAGTCTCGATAGCCGAGCCTGTCCGCCGCCCGCCGCACTCTTTCCGGCGCGGGCGGGTCGAGCTTCGCCACCAGCTCGCGAATGGGGATGCTGGAGATGAAGTCCGTCCCCTCATGAGTCTCGGTCGCGCCGCGGTCGTCGGCGGTCGTGATCGACGTGACGAGACCGTCGCCATGGTTGATACGCGCGACCGATCGGCCGAGCACCACCGGATGGCCCTTTGCGGCGCTGATATCCGCCACCCGCTCCCACATCTGTCCGGGACCGAACCTCGGGTATCGGAACCTGTCGATCAGCGTCGTCACGATTTCGCCACGCCGGCTGGGCCTGCGCCCGGGCAGCAACGCGCTGCGCAGCACAACCCACAGGTCCAGGCTCTTGATCCGCTGCGCGGCCCAGTCTGCCGAGAGCTCTTTCGTGCTGATGCCCCACACCTTTTCGGTGTACGTCTTGAAGAAGATGTTGAACAGGCGCCAGCCGAACTGGTTGCGCACCCAATCCTCGAGAGTCTTTGGATTCTTGACCGGCTGGAGCCGGGCCCGCGCGTAGCTGGTCAGGCAGAGGGCGGCCTCGAACGGGCCCAGGTTCCAGAGCGCGTTCAGGGCCTTGATGGGATACGCGAAGAACCGGCCGCGGTAGTAGATCCGCGAGAGCCTGCCCCTTGTCAACAGCTCGGGGCCGAGAATCTCGGTCCAGAGGTCTTCCACCTCCTCGTTCTTGGAGAAGAACCGGTGACCGCCGATGTCGAATCGGTAGCCCTTGTGCTCGACCGTTCGCGCCAGGCCCCCAACCTGCATCGGATCCTTCTCCACCACGGTCACTGGCACGTCGTTCTTGAGGAGCTCGTAAGCAGCGGTCAGGCCGGCGGGGCCGGCTCCCATCACGACCACGTGCTTACGTCTGCCTTCGGCGACCAAGGTCGACACAGTATCGACCGGTATGACTAGTTCAGTGGCCCTTTACTGCGGATTTCGTCGACCTTCACCAGGGCGTCGCGCAGGCCCTTGATCCAGTCGGCCTGGTGCATGCCGACGAGGCGGACGCACCAGGCGAGGGCCTCGCTCCGGCTCCGCGCGACCCCGCCCGCCACCAGCGTGTCGAGGATCGACCTCTCGTTCATTCGCAGGCGCGTCATGACCGGGACGCTCAAGGTCGTGAAGAACTTCTCCTGGTCACCGCATCTGGCGCCCCAGGCGACCCTGCGGCGGAAGTGCCGCTCGGCGTCGCGGGCGATCCGGATCCGGTCTTCTCGCGTCTCCTCGCGGAACCGTTCGATCCGGGCAGCGCGGGCAGCGGCACGGCTGTCGTCGGCGGTGCGCGCCGCGAGCTCCACGTCGGGCAAGGTCCCGACGACGAGGATCTCGTCCCCGTCCGCGACCACCTCCGGTGGTCCCACGAACCAGCCCGCGGGGACCCGCTGAGCGAACCAGGCGCGGATATCTTCCGCCAATGCGATTACAACATTACATTTTGCGCCCGCTCTTGTACCTGGCGGCCGGGCTCAGGCTGCCGCCTCCTGTGGCTTCTTGCCCAGGAACTGCACGTCCTCGAGGATGACCTCGGTCCGATAGCGCTTCTGGCCGGCGGCGTCCTCCCAGGAGCTCGTGTGCAGCCGTCCCTCGGCGTAGATCGACCGGCCTTTCTGCAGGTACTGGCCGGCGAATTCGGCCAGCTTGCCGAAGGCGACCAGGTTGTGGTACTCAGCCTGCTCCTTGCGGCTGCCGGCTTCGTCCTTGCCCGCGTACGTGTTCGTCGCCAGTCGCAGGTTGGCGACATACGTGCCCTTGGGCGTCGCCTTGACCTCGGGATCCGCCGTCAGGTTGCCGACCAGGATGACTTTGTTGACCATCGCATCACCTCCGTGAAATTGAGTCCAGGGTAGGCACTGGCATCGCTCGTTCCAACCCAGCCTGTTAAGACCCAAGGAACGCCGCAGGGTCGACCGCCCTGCCGTCGACGTTCACCTGCAGGTGGACGTGCGGACCCGTTGCCAGGCCGGTGGCGCCAACCACGCCGATGACCTGACCAGGTGCGACCACCTCCCCCTGTGCCACGCGAAAGGCCGACAGATGGCAGTAGAGAACGCGCACGCCGGAATCGGTCATCACCGCCACGAAGTTCCCTGCGATCGCGTCGTAGCCCACAAACGCCATCCCTGCAGTGGCGGAATGGACCTCTCTGCCAAGCGGGGCCGCGAGATCGATGCCCGTGTGTATGTGGTGATAGGGGCAGAGCGCATCGAACGGCTCGAGCTCGAGGGACGTGCAGCCGAAGGGCTGACTGACAACAGCGCCCAGCACGACCGCTTCAACCGGAAGCCGCTCACGCGACGGCACCTGCATGGCAGTGATCAGCCACACAACGAGTGCCGCGCTGAAGATGGCGAAAAGGCGCATCACGCTTTGGCCAGCGCGTGTCCGAGGTGGACGAATGCGGAGCGCACGACCGACTCGAGCTTGTGCGCCGATTTCTCGGCTCCACCCATCGCGCCCGGGACCTTGAACACGATCAGGAGCGACGCGAGGGCGAACAGGTGATGGACGGGACTCGCTCCGTCGTGCTCGAGCGCAAATCCGATCGAAAGCACGAACAGCTGAGCCGGCTGCATGAAGAGGTTGGTCGTGAAGTGCGACACCCACATCTTCGACAGGTGATGCGTGTCCGGCACCATGAAGAAGAGTGCGGCCAGGGGCGCCGTGATCGCGAGGACGATCAGGATGGCGTACCGGACGAGATAGCTGATGGCGAGCACGCCGTAACCGGCCGCGAGGGCCGCCGTGGTGACTATTTCCCACGTCCCGGCGTTGGGGTTGTGGTTGTAGCTCGCCGCGAATGTAGACAGATCGTCGTGTGTGCTGAAGCTCTGCAGTGCCTGACAGATCGAGTTCGTCGCCTCGACGCCCATCTGGAAGAGCGGCATCGAGAAATTGATCAGGACCGCGGCCATGAACAGGCGCGGCAGCAGGATGCGCGCGGTGTACTGCGTGAAGAGGCCGTGCCCCCACATGATTCGGTACGAGCTCCAGAGCGCGATGAGAACGAGCGCGGCGTTTGCAACGAGCTGAACCTTCGGTTCGAAGCGCTGGATGGTTGCGCTGCTGACGAAGTCTCCACCCGTCTCGATGTCCGTTGTGCTGAGAACGAACTTGAACCAGATGTTCAGGAGCAGTCCGACGCTGTCATCCAGCAGCTTGGCGAGGATCAGGTTCGGATGGACGATCGTGTAGAGGTAGCCCTCGATCCGCCGCAGCTCCTCGACGAGAAGCGGCGCCCAGCTGAAGTCCAAGTGCGCCGCCTCCTAGCGAGCGGGGACGGAGCTCGTCAGGATGCTGACCAGCGAGCCCGCGACTTCAACTCCGATCGTGCCGACGACGATCCGCTGTATCCACTGCTTGGCGGCCAGCGCGGACTTCGACTCGACCGCCGTGATCTTCCAGATGAACGCGAAGATGAAAGCAAGCGCGCCGATCGACCCTACGAGCGCCTGCCCGATATGGATCCAAGTCGTGATGAGGTCGGTGATGGGTGTGATGTCAGGGCCGCCGGAAAGAAAGAGCATTTGCGCCTCCAGGACTTTTCGGAGGACGCTACCTGCGACCCGAGCGCCGCGGAACCCTGGTTGTTAACGACCCTCTGAGCTAACCCGTGTTCCGGTCGTACCTCGGTGACTCAAGTTGGACTGCTCCTTTGACCTATCTCCGCGCTAGCCCGCGAGGCCTTAGGGCGACATGCACCGGCCCAACAAGACCATGTCCTCCGGGGTGTTCTTTATCAGGAGCTGAAGTCCGTGGTCGGGATCGAAAGCGGCGACGCCCTATCAATGGAGCCCAGCGGGAGGCTGCGGCCAGTCCAGCGGGTACGCGACATCAAGGGTCGCACGCAGTCCAGTGCACGGTGGACACTGACCAGTCTGGTGGGCCGCAGTTTCCCTAAGGCGAACCAAGGCGTTGCGGTGGTGGGGACGGCGATCTCGCTAGCACAGCCTCACGATGGGCATCACGTCGAATTCGATCTTCCGGCCGGCGGGCACCTCTCAGATCGCTGAACCTACCCACTCCTCGCGACGATGGCCGCAGCCTGTCGGCGCGTAGTCGCCTAAGGTCGTATCGAGACAGGTTCGATCAGCGTTAGGGCTGACATGAGAGGCGTCGTTCTCGCGTCGGTGCTGATGCTCGGGGCGTGCGGCAGCTCCTCCGGGATCATTGGCGAGTCCACCAACCAACCAACCGCGACCGCGGCGGCCAGTCCCTCGCCAGTAGCACCGAGCGCCGCGCTGGCGTTCACATGCGCAGACTCGGCTGGAGGCTCCGTGACCGATTCGACCGTGGTCGATGTGAGCGTCGGCCAGCATGAAGGTTATGACCGGTTCGTAATCGAGTTCGGCGGCGGCGTACCGAGCTACGAGGTGGCACGCCTGCAAGGCCCGACGGTCGATTCAGGCGGCGGGCGAGGGGCAAGGTCACCCTCGAAGGCAACACCGCTGTGACGGTCACGATGCCCTCAGTGAACAATTGGGCTAGCTACTCAGGTCCGACTGAGTTTCATCCCCAATACCCTGTCCTCCGTCAAGCGCTGCAGGTGCAGAACTACGAGGGTTACCAGACTTGGGCCCTCGGCATTCAGGGCACCGCGTGCCTGCGAATCCTTACCCTGGCATCGCCAAGCCGTCTGGTCGTCGATATGGCCGCAACGTAGCCAGTAGGCCCGCAACAGAAGTGGTGGGCCGTGGTTTCCGTAACGCGAACCAGTTCGAGATTGTTGGTCCGACCATACGTTTAGACTGACCCGCGCTTTTGGCGTGAATGATCAGATTCCGCAAGAAAACTTGGTCAGACTTCTTGATGCCACACGGGCAGCCACTGCCGGACCACGCGGGGCGTCGCGGGTGGGACCAAGACCGCACTCGGCGATCTGCACCAAGCGGACGCGTTGCGTTAGCCCAGCGACATCGTTGTGTCCTCACTTCCGCGGTGTTCGCGGCGCTGGCTGTCGTGTCAATGTCGGTAATTCGAAACCCGCGAATGCTGGCGGAAGCGGGAAATTCGACGGTCGCAAACCCGCGAGTGCCGGCGGATGCGGGTTTCCTAGCCGAAACGCACACGACTGACGCGGCTAGCGGGACTTCACGCGAGCCTCCACCCCATCGAGCAATATCTCAAAAGCTGACGCAGGCTTACCCGCTTCGCGCGGCTCGACGGGCGGCGGCTCGATTCGCTCGACATTCGGCGTGTATGCGTCGAGCTTGAAGTCCACCACACCGCTGCTCACGTCCAGCTCGTAGCGGTCACGCGCCGCAGACGCTCCGTCGGTCTGCCAGTGGACGTCGAACACCGCAACCTTGGTCGCGTAGTTGTCGAGCCTCAACTTCACGGCTCCGGTGTGCGCAATCGCGACGATTGCCGCATCGCTCGGGCGGTGCATCGAGACGTTGACCACACCGCTTGAGATGTGAATCGGCACGATGCCCCGTGGGGCGGGCAGAAAGCATTCGATGTTGGCGGCCCCGCTGTCGACCCAGATCTCACGCACGTCGAGGCCGGCCACATCCAGCAAGGTGTTCCACGTCGGGGCCTGGACCTTGAACTTCCAGGGCCGGCGTGGACTGAGCTCGATCTCGCCGCGGCCTACTCCACGGAGACGGCGCACGACCACGGTCTCACCGCTGACGACGGCGGGCGACGCGCCGCTGCGGTCATGCGGCATCTGGATGAGCTCGCGCATGTCAGGGGGACCCGCACGCAGCACCACGCCGCGTGAACCGCTGTCGATCGCGATCAAGGCCGGCTCGCCGAGGGGCCTCGATTCCACCGCCGGGCGTTCGGTCGGGGAGGGGCCGTTGATTACATAGATCATCGTCAGGCGGGCGAGGTCGGCGGCCTCGGCTGCCTG